>Ga0268276_1002348_pt1 | contig 16299 bp, 15 predicted proteins | sample saktaG_4_FD_190145 | JGI IMG/M metagenome (GOLD analysis project Ga0268276, IMG submission 190145) | Saline water microbial communities from Sakinaw Lake, British Columbia, Canada - sak_2010_1_5_45m | ecosystem: Environmental > Aquatic > Non-marine Saline and Alkaline > Saline ...
TTGGGGTTGGAAATATGGATTGTATATTTTAGGGCTTATTTCTTACGCATTCGCTATTTTCAATCTTCTTCCAATTCCTGCAGTAGACGGTGGGAGGATTCTATTCTTAATTATTGAGAAAGTAAGGAAAAAACCTATAGCTCAACGCACAGAAATTATAGTGAATAATATCTGTTTTTACTCATTAATAATTCTTCTTTTTGTTGTTACTATTAAAGATATCCGCTTTTTCTACCTTCATTAAACTAATAAGTATAAAAGATATCAAATTTTAAATTAAAACGTATGGCTAATTTTGAAAAGAAAGAATTAATTAAAAAATCGGATGATCTTTCTGGCTGGTATCAAAATGTAGTGCTTAAAGCTAAACTGGCCGATTACACGCCCGTGAAAGGCTGTATGGTTATTCGTCCCTATGGTTATGCCATCTGGGAGAATATTCAGGCTGAACTTGATAAAATGATTAAGTCTTTAGGCGTAAAAAATGCGTATTTTCCTATTTTTATTCCCGAAACTTTATTAAAAAAAGAGAAAGAACACGTTAAGGGATTTTCTCCAGAATTAGCAGTAGTAACTATTGGCGGCGGCGAAGAACTAAAAGAAAAACTAATTGTCAGGCCGACTTCCGAAACCATTATGTACGCCATGTATGCTAAATGGTTGCAATCATATCGCGATTTGCCGATTTTAATGAATCAATGGAATAATATCGTGCGTTGGGAGAAAAGGACTTATCTATTTTTAAGAACTACCGAATTTTTATGGCAAGAAGGCCATACGGTTCACGAGACTCACGAGGAAGCTATGAAAATGGTACGTGATGCCTTGGATAATTACTTAAAGATTTATCGGGATTATTTGGCTATTTACGGGTATCCTGGTATTAAAAGTAGCGCTGAAAAATTTGCCGGCGCAGAGAGTAGCTATACTTATGAAATTTTGATGCCTGATGGCAAAACCCTTCAAGGTGGCACTTCCCATGATTTGGGCCAGAAATTCGCCAAGGTTTTTAATATCAAATATATTAGTCGGGATAAAAAATCGTATATGCCTTATCAAACTTCTTGGGGTTTCAGCACAAGGAGTATCGGTGCTTTAATAATGGTTCACGGAGATAACAATGGTTTAATTTTGCCGCCCAAGATTAGTCCTATTCAAATCGTTATTATTCCCGTATTTAATAAAAAGGTCAATAAAGATAAATTGGTTGCTAAAGCTGAAGAAATTAAAGAAAAATTAAAAAATTTTAGGGTTGAAATTGATTTACGCCAGGAAGAAACCTTTGGTTGGAAGCTTAATGATTGGGAGATGCGCGGCGTGCCTTTAAGGTTGGAATTGGGTGAAAAAGAAATAAAAGACAAAAAATATAGTTTGGTACGCCGGGATAATTTTGAAAAAGTAAAGATGAGCGAAAATAAATTATCATTGGCCGTTGAAAAAATATTAGACGAGATTCAACAGGGGTTATTAAGCAAGAGTAAGAAGTTTGTTTTGGATAATACTAGAGAAGTTAAAAATTATGAGGAGTTTAAGAAAATTATGAAGGTGCATCGAGGTTTTATCAGAGCTTACTGGTGTGAAAGCTCAAAATGTGAAGAAAAAATCAAAGAAGACACCAAAGCCACCACTCGTTGTCTGCCCTTGGAAGATATGGATAAAAAGGAGAAAGGCAAATGCATTTATTGTCAAAAAGAAGCAAAAAGAAAATGGTTATTTGGTCAATCTTACTAAATTAATATACATTTAATATGACGAGTTTATTTAAAAATCATTTTTATAATGGCTAAAGATTTTAAAGAAAATTTTTTTCGTAATGTTGGGGTTGATTTAGGAACCTCTAAGACCTTAATTTATGTGAAAGGAAGGGGTATTGTAGTTAATGAACCGACAGTAGTAGCTATGAATAATAAAACAAATCAGATTTTAGCTGTTGGCCATGAGGCAGAAGAAATGATAGGGAAAACTCCTTCGCATATAGATGCTATTATGCCACTTAATAATGGAGTAATTTCTGATTTTGAAGTAGCTGAAAAGATGCTTGATTATTTTTTGGGTAAATCAAAGAAGAAAGGTTTTTTTGGAAGGTTTTTAGATTGGCCTCGTTTAGTTGTTGGAGTTCCTACAGGAGGTACTGAGGTAGAGAAGAGGGCAGTAGAGGACGTTGTGAGGAGCGCTGGCGCTAAAGAAGTCTATTTGATTGAAGAACCGATTGCCGTTGCTTTAGGTTCACAATTATCAGTCAAAGAGTCAGAAGGTATCTTTGTTGTAGATATTGGCGGAGGAACAACTGAAGTTGCAGTAATCTCTTTAGGAGGTATTGTTGTATCAAAAAGCCTAAGAATAGCAGGCAATAAATTAAATGACGACATTATTCATTATTTTAGAGATAAATTTAAACTGTCAATTGGAGAAAAGACTGCTGAAAAAATCAAAATTTCTATAGGATCCGCTTTAGATTTAGGTAGTAATCAAGAAATGAAGATAAGGGGCCGTGATCTTACTCGTGGTTTACCAAAAGAGATTAAAGTTAAAGAGGAGGATATTAGGGAAGCGATTAGCCCATCTTTAATTAAAATTATTGATGCTATTAAAAGCACAGTGGAAATTACTCCACCAGAATTAATTGGAGATATTATGGAAACCGGTATTATTTTATCAGGTGGCACTAGTTTACTTCGTGGAATTGATAAGCTAATTGAAGAATCAATTGATTTACCAGTAAAAACAATTGATGATCCTATAACTTCAGTAATCAGAGGCATTGGAATAATATTAGAAGATTTGGAAGCATCAAAAGATATTTTAACTACAATTACCAGAGAAAAACCGCCTTTTTGACATTATGAAACAAAAGAATAATTTTCATTTCATATTTTTACTAGTAATTTTTACATTTACTAGTATTTTGTTATTTAATCTTTATTTTTCTCAAGAAAAGAATTTAAAACCTAAATTAGTATATGGCTTGGAGAAGGGAGGATTAATTGGAAATTATCTTTTTAATTTTAAAAACTGGGCAGATGACCTTTTACATTTTAATAACTTAAGGAAGCAATTATCAGAACTTAAATATGAAAATATAAATTTTGTTAATCAATTACAGAATTTTAATGAAATCAAAAAAGAGAACAGTCTTCTAAAAAACGCTTTGGAAATTAAGGAGGAAACAGGTTGGTCAGTAGAGTTAGCTAAAATCATTTTGACTGATCCTTCTGGATTGACTGGTTCTTTTTGGATAAATAAAGGAACTAATACAGGCTTGAAAGATGGGATGAATGTAATTTTAGGGGACAAAGTCTTAGTTGGAAGATTAATTGAATGTTTTAATAGTTATTGTCGTGGTGAATCAATATTTAGTCCTGAAACGAAAATTAGTGTAGAGGATTTACGCTCGTCTACATTAGCAATTGCAGAAAAAGATATAAAAGGTAATTTCCGTTTAAGATTGGTTCCATATGAATCAGATATTCAAATAGGAGATATTTTGGTCACATCATCTGAAAACGCTAATTTTTTCAAAGGACTTTTAGTTGCTAAAGTTAAAAAATTTAGTCCATCTTCTGACATCAGTTCTGTCAAGGAGTTTATTTTGGAGCCTTTATTAAATTTTTCTCAAATATCCTCTGTTTTAATTGTTATTGATATCATTCCTAATGAATAAATTTTAATATTAATAATGCTTAATCGATATTTTTTTAATTTTCTGTCATTTCTTTTTATTCTCTTTATTCAAATATATTTTGGGATGGTTCTTTTTCTTTCCCCAGTTTTAAACATTGCTTTAATTTTTTTAATTTTTACTCTTTTTTATTTTCCATTACTGTATTTGTTTTTTTTAATTTTTCTATCCGCAATTATTTTTGATACACTTTCTGGATTGTTTTGGGGAACAAACTTTATTATTCTTTTGATCTCTTTAGGCGCAGGTGTTTTATTAACTAGATTTTTGGAAAAATCTCATTTCTTTTCACAGTTAATTGTAGGTGAATCAATAATTTTTATATACTATTTATGTTTATTTATAACGAATTTAGTTTTAAAAACTCCGTATATTAATTTTATTATTTTTCAACAATTTCTAATCACATCGATTTTTTATCTATTTTTATCATTTTTGTTTAATAAAATCGTAAGTAAATAACAACTAACAACTAATAACTAACAATTTTTCCTCGTCTTGATAAACATGAAAAATTTTTATATAAAAAGAGAAAAGCATTTTTTGGATCCTGAAGAAGTTCTTTTAGACAGGAAGGCTGAGGAAGCAAGAGGAAAGAATTTAGAGAGATTGGAATTTCCAATTTCACCTTTTTTAATAAAGGCAGTTTTTGGAATATGCTTGATTCTTTTTTCGATTATTTTTTTACGGGTTTTTTATCTTCAAATAAATCAAGGAGAAAATTATAAACAAAGAGCGGAAAATAACCGTACTAATTATTATATTATTAGTGCTCCTCGAGGAATAATTTACGATAGGTATGGAGAGCCACTGGTTTTTAATAGTCCATCTTTTAGCTTAGTAATGGTTCCATTAAATTTGCCCAAAAAAGAGCAAGATAGAACAGAATTAATAGAAAAGATTGTTAATATTTTTAATATTGAAAAAACAGAAATTGATGCTTTACTAAAAGATTCTAAAATGATTTATTCTTTCCAGCAGATTTTAATTAAATCAAATTTAGATATAGAAGAAGTTCGGCGTTTTGAAACAATAATAAAAAGTAATTCAGGGTTTAGTGTTATTTCTGATTATAGTCGATATTATCCATTTAAAGACGCATTTGCTCATGTCTTGGGATATATTGGTAAGATTCCCCCAGAGGATATTTATAAATATAAAGATTATCCTTTAGCAAGTATGGTTGGAAAAGATGGTTTGGAAGCTTATTATGAAAGAACTTTGCAAGGAAAACCAGGAAAAAAAATAATTGAGGTTGATGCTAATTTTAATATTCAAAAAGATTTAGGCTCTATTGAGCCTCAAAAAGGCGAGGATATTATGACTACCATAGACAAAGACTTGCAGATAGTATTTTATGATTCTTTAAAAGAGAGGATTGAAACATTAGGCGCAAAAGGAGCTGCTGGTATTATTTTGGATACTAAAACAGGAGAGATATTGTCTTTAGTAAGTGTGCCAAGTTTTGATCCAAATGTTTTCACAAAAGGTTCGCCACGTGAATTAATAAATCAATATCTTGAAAATTCTTCGTTTCCACTCTTCAATCGAGCTATTAGCGGACTTTATCCTCCTGGATCTTTGATTAAATTACTTATGGCCTTAGCTGCTTTGCAAGAGAATATAATAGATCCTAACTACGAGATGTTTACCGATGGGAAAATTGTTATCACAAGCCCTTATGATCCTACACAAAAATATGTTTTTAATGATTGGAAAAATAATGGATGGGTTGACATGAGGAGAGCAATTGCCGTATCATGTAATGTTTATTTTTGGGCAATTGGAGGCGGATGGGAAGATATTTCTGGTTTAGGACTCGCAAAAATTAAAAAATATTGGTTAGCATTTAATTTTGATAAAAAATTGGGGATTGATTTATTTGGAGAAGCTCAATCAGTATTACCTGATATACAATGGCTAAAGGATAATCGACCCGATGATCCGTCTTGGAAATTAGGTGATACTTATAATATTTCAATAGGGGAAGGCGGTCTTGCCTTGACACCATTACAAATGGCTGCTTATATATCTACTATTGCTAATAATGGTATTTTAATGCAACCTCATCTAGTAAATGGAACAAAGAATTTTGAAATAAAGAGATTAAACGTTTCCCAAGAAAATTTAAAAATAGTTCAAGAGGGAATGAAGGAAGTAATAAATTCAGGAACAGCTACGTCTTTAAAATATCTTCCTTTTGAGGTAGCAGGTAAAAGTGGCTCTCCTAAGTTTATATCCGGAGGGAAAGAAAAATATCATGCTATTTTTGGGGCATATGCTCCTTATGAAGATCCCCAAATTACCGTTTTAGTATTGATAGAAAGCCCGCCCAGCGATGTAGTCGCTACTTTGCCAATTATCGAAGATGTTTTACAGTGGTACTGGGATAATAGGATAAATCAACAAGAAATAATAAACAATAAAGAATAAACAATATGAATAAGAATTATGTTACGCCTGAGGCATATAAAGCCCTTAAAGAAGAATTAGAAGAATTAAAAACTAAAAAAAGAAAAGAAATGGCAGAGATAATTCAAGACGCAAAAGAGCTTGGAGATTTGTCGGAGAACGCAGCTTATCAAGAGGCGAAAGATTCGCAGTCAATCCTAGAAACAAGAATTTTGCAGTTGGAAGGATTTCTTAAAAACATTTCTATTATCCGTCATGCTTCCAATAATCATGTTATAGAGCTTGGTTCAACAATTGAGGTAGAAAGTTTGACCAAATTAGGAAATAAAAAGGTTTTCACTATTGTTGGATCGCATGAAGCTAAGCCAATCGAAGGTAGGATTTCTAATGAATCACCTTTGGGTAGAGCATTCCTAGGACGCAGCAAAGGCGAGATAATACTTGTAAAGACACCGCAAGGTGAGGTAGAATATAAGATATTAAAAATATCTTGAATTTTACCTTGTTTCACGCGGTAAAATATAAGACATTAAAAATATCTTGAATTTATGTTAGATAATTTGATAAAAGAACGAATAGAAAAGATTAAAAAGTTGAGGAAATTAGGTATTGAACCTTATCCTGAAAAAACTAATCGTCAATTTTCTATCACTCAAGCATTAGATAACTTTTCTATATGGTCCCGTGATAAGAAGAAGATTATTTTAGCAGGAAGAATTTGGGGGATAAGAGGACATGGCGGTGCTATTTTTGTGGATATTAAAGATCAAACTGGAAAAGTTCAGCTTTTATTTAAAGAAGATAAGATAGGCAAAGACAAGATGAAATTTCTTGAGGATTTTTTTGATTTAGGTGATTTTTTGGAAGCACAAGGAACTCTTTTTAAAACAAAAAGGGGAGAAAGAACTATCGAAGTTAGGGATTTTAAATTATTATCAAAAAGCATAAGAGCATTACCAAAGGAATGTTATGGATTAGAAAATACAGAAGAGCGTTTTCGTAGACGTTATCTTGATCTGTTAGAGAATGAGGAGGTAAAGAAGAAATTTGTTTTTCGCAGCCAAATGATTTCTTCAATAAGGGAGTTTCTAAACAAGAAAGAATATCAAGAAGTAGAAACACCAATATTACAGCCCTTATATGGAGGGGCATTTGCTAATCCTTTTGTTACGCATTTAGAAGCCTTAAAAATGAAAATCTATTTGAGGATAGCACCGGAACTTTATTTAAAACGCCTTATTGTTGGTGGATTTGAAAATATATATGAGATTGGAAAGTGCTTTAGAAATGAAGGCATGGACAGAGAACATAATCCTGAATTTACGATGTTGGAATTATATAGTGCTTATAAAACCAGAGAAGATTTAATGAAATTAATTGAGGAACTATTTAAATTTTTGACTAAGAAATTTAAAGATAATATTCCAGATGCAGAAATTTTGCTTAAAAAAAGATGGAAAAAAGTTGGCTTTGAGGAATTTTTGAAGAAAGAAATAGGATTAAATTTTCAAAATGATAAAGAGAAATGGATCAAAAAAGCAAAATTATTAGATGTTCCTCTAAATAAGATAGATTCAAAAGAAAAAATAGCGGATGCCATTTTTAAAAAATTACGCGGGAAAATTATTGAACCAACTTTTATAATAGACCATCCTTTAGAAATATCCCCATTAGCTAAGAAAAAGATTGATGATCCTGAAAAAACATCGCGTTTTCAATTTATTGTTTTTGGCTCTGAAATAGTAAATGGCTTCTCTGAATTAAATGATCCAATAGATCAAGAAGAAAGATTTAAAGCGCAGGCAAAAATGAAAAAAGAGGGGGATATTGAAGCTCACCCACAGGATATAGATTATATTGAGGCATTGGAATATGGAATGCCACCTACAGCCGGTTTAGGCATAGGTATTGATAGATTGGTTGCGGTTTTAACTCGCTCATCTTCATTAAAAGAGGTAATTTTTTTTCCGTTTATGAAACCAAGAAAATAAATTATTATTATTATGTTAGACATTAAACTTATTAGAGAACAACCAGAAAAAATTAAAGAAGGTATCAGAAAAAAGGGTGCTGATGTTTTTTTAATTGATAAAGTTTTGGAACTGGATGAAAAAAAGAGAGATTTATTGCAAGAAATAGAAACCGTAAGAGCAAAAAAGAATACTGCTGAAAAAAAGATTATGAAAGATGAAGATAGGGATGGGATAATGAAAGTTTTAAAAGAAGCAAAAATTTTTTTATCTGGTAAAGAAAAAGAATTTGAACAAATAGAAGGAGAATATAAAAAAATGATGTCCCTTATTCCCAATCCTCCTTTAGATTATGTCCCAGAAGGGAAAGATGATAGAGAAAACATTGTTATAAGGCAAGTAGGAAAAAAGCCAAAGTTTAATTTTATACCACAGGATTATCTTTCATTAGGGGAGAAATTAGATATAATTGATACAAAAAGGGCGTCTAAAATATCAGGCTCCCGTTTTGGTATTTTAAAAGGAGGAGCAGCTATTTTGGAAATTGCCTTAATCAAATTTATCTTTGATAAGTTAACAAAAAAAGGATTCACTCCATTAATTCCTCCGATATTAATAAAGCCAGAACCTTTTTGGGGGATGGGTTATTTAGATAGAGGAGCAGAGGAAGTTTATTATTTGCCAAAAGATGAGCTTTATTTAGTTGGAACATCAGAGCAGATTATTGGACCAATGCATATGAACGAGATTTTTGAAGAAAAAGATCTTCCTTGTCGATATGCAGCTTTTTCTTCCTGCTTTAGAAGAGAAGCTGGTTCTTATGGAAAAGATACGAAAGGCATTTTACGTGTTCATCAGTTTGATAAAATTGAAATGTTTATTTTTTCCAAACCAGAAGATTCGATAAAAGAACACGATTTTATTCTATCTATTGAAGAGGAAATAATGAAAGATTTGGGGATACCTTATCAAGTATTGCAAATTTGCTCAGGTGATTTGGGTGATCCTGCTGTTGCCAAATATGATATAGAAGCGTGGCTTCCAGGACAGAATAATGGTGAGGGTCAATATCGTGAGACTCATTCTACATCAAATTGTACTGATTTTCAGTCTAGACGGTTGAATATTAAATTTAAAAATAATATTACATCCAAAAATGAATTAGTTCATACTTTGAATGGCACGGCTTCAGCTATGGGAAGAATGATTATAGCAATTATTGAGAATTATCAAACAAAAGAAGGTGGAATAAAAATTCCTAAAATTCTTTTACGTTATTCAAATGGAATAAAAGCTATTTCTTAACAACAAATTTTATGAGAAGAAATCGCCGATCTTCAAGAATTCACTGGTTGAGAATTAAAGTATTTTTTATTGTTATTTTTATTATTTTCTTTTTTAGCCTTGTTTATTGGTTTATTTTTCTTTCTTCATATTTTCAAATAAAGGAGATAATTATTGAAGGATTTGACCAGAATTTTTCCCAAAGGATAAAATTAATTCTTGAACAAAAAAATCAACAATTTACTCCTTTTTTAATTTATGAAATTTTTCCTCAGTATTTGAAAAATAATAAAAGTTATGCTACTTTTTTTAATTCTGATTTAGAAAGATTTCTTTTAAAACAGTATCCAAAAATAGAAAAAATAGATATAAGGCCAGATATTAGAACGGCTACTTTAACTGTTAATATTCAACAAAGGGCGATTGACTTTTTATGGTGTATTAAAGATGGTGATTGCTATTATATGGATAAAAATGGAGTAATTTTTGAAAAAGCATTAGAAACACAGGGTTCTTTCTTAAAAAAGATAATGGTTCTTGATACAAAAACAAGAGTTTTAGGTGATAAAGTTATTTCTCAAAATCAATTGGAAAACATTAATAGAATATTTATTATTGCAGACGAGAAAGGAAGTCCAATTTTAATTGATTCTTTGGAAATTAAAGAAGAGAATTTTTCAAGTATAAAAATTGTTGTTAATGATGGATTTTATATTTTATATAATTTAGCAGACGATTTCTCGGAAGTGCTTAAGATAATAACAGAAATAGAAAAACAAAAGTTGAATAATGATTTTAGTGGTTTAGAATACGTGGATTGTAGATATCTTCCAAAAGTATACATTCAAACGAAGTAAGAACCTGCTTTTTTTGTTCGCAAGAACCTTGTTATTTGCCTTCGGCTCATAATGAGAAAATTCAGTGAAATTAACTGATTATTTTGTTATATTAAAACTTACTAGTTTTAATTCAACGTTCTTGAGTAATAACGAAAGGTTGTTATATTAAAACTTACTAGTTTTAATTCAACGTTCTTGAGTAATAACGAAAGGTTGTTATATTAAAACTTACTAGTTTTAATTCAACGTTCTTGAGTAATAACGAAAGGTTATTATATTAAAACTTACTAGTTTTAATTCAACGTTCTTGAGTAATAACGAAAGGTTGTTATAATATATGTAATGGAAAAAACAGAGATAGATTTAATAACAGAACGGATGCGGGTTAAAAAGGAGCAATTAGCTCGGCAAGAGTTATCTGTCCCCGAGCAGAAGGAATTAATAGTTGAAACTGTTCAAGAAAGAATAGAGGAGTCTTTAAAAGAGATACCTTCAAACAAATCTCCATTTCCTTCTCAAATTGTTTCTCAATCTCAAGTATCTTCTGATTCAGTTATAGAAGAGGCAAATATTAAGTTGTCCGAGCTTGTTAATATAGCAATTGGAGAAAGTATTGGCAAAGCTGTTAAGACTGCTTTAAAAAGCGGGAATGCTTTTCTAATTGATAGATTACGTGATTCTTTAGTAGATAGATATTATCAAGTATTAAAAGATAAAAAGTTGATTTAAAAAATGTTTTGGTTAGGAATATTATTGATTTTAGTTTTAGCAATCTTTTTGTTTTTCTTTATTAGAAAAAAGTTTTTTAATTTGGAAATTAAGAAAAGTTTAAATTATCAATTATTTTTAATAACTATACCACGAGATTTTTCTTCTCCAGCTAGCGGTTCAGAACAGGTGAAACAAAAAACTTTTGTTGATTTTGTTTCTGTTTTTGAACAGGCATTAGAAAGCCTAAGCAAATATAAAAAAGAATTTATTTTTGAAATAGCGGTTCATAATAGCTCTCAAGAAATTTGTTTTTATGCAGCTTGTTTAAAAAAGGATGTACAGTTTTTTGAAAAAACCCTTTCATCTTTATTTCATTATGCAAAAATTGAAACAGTAGATGACTATACTATTTTTTCTCCAAATGGGAATGTTGTTGGAACAGATTTTAGATTAAAAGAGCCATTTATTTTACCAATTAAAACTTTTAAGTCCTTTGATCAGGACCCATTATCAATTATTGTTAACGCATTCACTAAGATAATTCCACAAGGAGAAGGAGCAGCTTTTCAGATAGTAATAAAACCAGATACTATTGGAATGAAGAATAAATTCACTGATATCAAAAAGGCTCTTTTAGAAGGCAAAAGTTTGAATCAGGCAATATTAAAACCTTCTTTATTACTAAAACAGTCTTCTAAAAAAGAATCATTAGAAGAACAAAAACCTAAATCCGTTGATGAAAATTTGATTAAATTGGTTGATGAAAAATCCCAATATCCGCTTTTCTTTATTAATGCGCGTTTATTGGCATCAGCATCTAGTAAAGAACGCGCTGAAGAACTATTATTACATTTAGAATCTTCGTTTAGTTCTCTTTCTAATCCTGTTGGAAATAGTTTAGAAATGAGAAAGATAAAGACGAAGAAAGGATTAAAAGAATTAGTTTATAATTTTTCTTTTAGGCTTTTTAGAAAGAAAAAATCGATTTTATTAAATAGTCTGGAAGTTGCTACTTTATTTCATTTTCCCCATCCTTTTTTGGAAAATTCCCGTTTAAAATGGTTAAACGCTCGTAGTGCTCCAGCTCCCTTGAATTCACCAGAAGATGGGACAGTTTTAGGAAAAAATATTTTTCAGGGTGAAGAAAAAGAAATAAAAATTTTAGACGAAGACAGACAACGCCATATTTATATAATAGGTCAGACAGGAACAGGTAAGACCTCTTTAATGAGGAATATGTTTGCTCAGGATGTTGCTGCTGGAAAAGGAGCTTGTTATATTGATCCTCATGGTGACACTGCCGAGTATTTAATGGGATTGATACCAGAATCAAGACAGGAAGATGTTATATATTTTAATCCAGGAGATTTTGAAAGATCATTTGGTTTGAATATGCTTGAATGGGATAAAAGATATCCTTTTCAAAAATCTTTTGTTACAAATGAACTTCTTGAGATTTTAGATAAACTTTATGATCTAAAAACAGTAGGGGGACCTGTTTTTGAGCAGTATTTTCGTAATGCGTTGCTTCTTTTACTTGATGATACAGAACAAATTCATATCTTGAATGATGTCCCACGTATTCTGATAAATCCTGATTTTCGTAAAGCATTATTAGAAAAAACACCAAATCCCATGGTAAAGGAATTCTGGGAAAAAGAAGCAGAAAAAGCTGGTGGGGAATTGGCATTGGCTAATGTTGCGCCTTATATCAATTCAAAACTCAATCCTTTTTTGGCAAATGATTTAGTTAGGCCTATTATTAGTCAGAAGAAATCATCAATAGATTTTCGAAAAGTTATGGATGAACAAAAGATTTTAATAATTAATCTTTCAAAAGGATTGTTAGGGGATATAAACAGCTATCTTTTGGGAATGATAATCGTAGGAAAATTAATGATGGCATCATTTTCACGAGTTGATATCCCAGAGGAAGAAAGGAAAGATTTTTATCTCTACATTGATGAGTTTCAGAATATTACTACTGATACAATTTCAACTATTTTTTCAGAAGCTAGGAAATATCATCTTAGCTTAACCGTTGCTAATCAATTTTTATCTCAATTAAAAGAGCCAATTCTTAAATCTGTTTTTGGTAATGTTGGTACAATTGTTGCTTTTAGGGTAGGAAATGAGGATTCTGAATTTTTGTCTAAATATTTTGCTCCTGTTTTCAGCGCTTATGATTTAATTAATCTTGATAATTTTAACGCTTATATCAAATTAACAATTCAAGGCCAGGTTTCTAGGGCATTTAACATAAGAATAAACAAGCCAATTGATTCAGATTTAAGCAGATTAGAATTATTAAAACAACTTTCTTCTTCCAAATATGCTCGTCCTCGCAATGAAATTGAAGAAGAAATTAGAAAAGGATACGAGATTTAAATTTTTATATTATGTTTTACATCCAATTTATAAAATTTCTTTTAGTAGGATTGCTTAATACCGGAATTGACTTCGGTGTTTTAAATTTATTGATGTTTTCAACAGGAATTACGTCTGGTTTTTATTATTCAATATTTAAAGCGATTTCTTTCACATGCAGCGTCATCAATAGTTATATCTTGAATAAAAGATGGACTTTTCAAAGAGGTAAGGATATTAAGAAGAAAGAATTCTCTAAATTTTTCACTATTAGTTTAATATCATTTGGTGTTAATATTAGCGTAGCTTCTATATTAGTAAATGACGTAGGACCAATTGGTAGAATCTCTCCTTATGTTTGGGCCAATATAAGCGCATTGGTCGCAGCTGGTTTTACTACTTTAATTAACTTTTTTGGCTATAAATATTTAGTATTTAGAGAAAAATCTTCGGACTTTTAAAGAACATCATTTTCTGTTAAGATATAAGAACCTGTTCGCTTCGCTCCAGAACCTTGTTTCTCGCTTCGCTCGAAATAAGAACCTGTTCGCTTCGCTCCAGAACCTTGTTTCTCGCTTCGCTCGAAATAAGAACCTGTTCGCTTCGCTCCAGAACCTTGTTTCTCGCTTCGCTCGAAATAAAAATTATGGCTCAACTTGTTTTTTATCGTAAATATAGACCTAAGGTTTTTGCTGAAGTAGTTAATCAAAAAAATACCATTAAGACCTTATCTAATGCTATTATACAAGGGCAAATTGCTCATGCCTATCTTTTTTCTGGGCCTCGTGGAGTAGGAAAAACGACAGTAGCCCGTTTATTAGCCAAGTCCTTAAACTGCCAAAATCGCAAGCCCAATGAATTTGAGCCCTGTAATAAATGTGACTCTTGTTTGGAAATTAATGCTGGGCATTCCATGGATTTAATAGAAATAGATGCTGCTTCCAATCGTGGGATTGAGGATGTTCGTTCTTTAAGGGATAACATTAAATTTTCTCCAGTTAGTTCTAAATACAAAATTTTTATAATAGATGAAGCGCATCAAATTACTAAAGAAGGATTTAATGCATTGTTAAAAACATTGGAAGAACCGCCAGAATACGTAGTTTTTATCTTAGCTACGACAGAGCCGGATAAATTACTTGCTACTATTCTTTCAAGAGTTCAGCGCTATGATTTTAAAAAATTGAATTTAGATGATACAATCAAGCGTCTTCTCTATATTTGTAAAGAGGAAAAGATAAAATCAGAACAAGAAGCATTAAGGTTGATATCTTTATATTCTGAAGGGGGATTGCGTGACGCAGAATCATTATTAGGACAAATATCTTTAATAACAGAGAGAAATATTACTAAGAAAGCAGTGGAGGAGTTAGTTGGAGCTATTAATTTTGAAAAGATAAAAAGATTTATTGATTGTTTGGCAAAAAAGAATAAAGAAAAAGCATTGGAATTTATTAGCAAGATTTATGATGAAGGCTATGATTTGGAAGTTTTTAACAAAGAGGTGTTAAATTATTTAAGAAAAATTTTGTTACTTAAAATTTCTCCGACATTAGGAAAGTTATTGGAAAAGGATACAACCTCCGAGGAAATGACGACATTATTTAAACAGGCAGAGTTTTTTGACACGCCTTATCTTGAGAAACTATTAGGAAGATTTATTGAAATTCAATTACAACTTAGGAGAACACCAATTCCGACATTGCCCTTTGAGATATGCATTAGTCAGGAACTTTAAACGATTATTGCCGGGTCGTCTAACGGTAGGACACAGACCTCTGGAGTCTGGTATGTAGGTTCGATTCCTACCCCGGCAACTTTTTTCACATGGTAATTCTACTTGATAATTTACCTTTAGTATGCGATCATAATGATACTAAGGTTAGTGAAAGATTACACATTTAAAATATAAAAGTAAAAATTTAGGTATATTATATAAGGAGGAAAAGAAAATGAATAATCAGAGTCAAGAAACAAGACAACTGATAAGGTTAAAGTACAGAGAGAAATTTATCATTCCTAGAACAGGAGATGTATGTTTGGTATTGAACCGATATGATGCTAGCAGAATTGAAATATTTAATCAAACAAAGCAAAAGAAAGCAATGTTTAAAGGCAATTTTTTCATAATACCAGCAACATAATACCTAAGAGCTAAGACTAAGGGCGCAGATAGATATTATCAATCAATAAGATAATATCTATCTGCGCTGTCTTTATTTATATAAGTTGATAATTTTCTGCTGTTAGTGTAGAATTTACCATGTTAAATAATTTTAAATTTAACAGAGTAAAATAATATGATTCTTTCAGATAGAGATATAAAAAAGATAATTAAAAGTAAAAAACTTGTTTTTAATCCAAGTTTAAATAAGAACCAAATAGGGCCTGCTTCTATTGATTTGAAATTAGGTCCAATTTTTAAAAGTTTTAATGTTACCAAACAATACCTTTTAGATACAAAGAGGGGGATGCCAGACGAAGATTTTATTACTACTAAAAAGATTAAACCTGGTGAGGCTTTTATTTTACATCCAAACGATTTTATTTTAGCCAGCACTAAAGAATATGTAAAAGTACCAGATGATATAATTTTAAAAATGGAAGGTAAAAGTACTTTAGCTAGAATGGGAATTTTAGTGCATACAGCTGGTTTTGTAGATCCAGGATTTGAAGGCACTTTAACCTTGGAAATTAGCAATCAAGCTAATCTTCCGGTCGCATTATATCCAGATATGCATATCTGTCAGATAGCAGTAGAACATTTATCTTCGCCAGCAGAAATTCCTTATAATAAACGCAAAAAATCTCTTTATTCTAAAGCCAAAGGGCCTGTGGCTGCCAAAACCAACAATTTATTTGATAAATAAAAAAATAATAGTATAATTTAAACATTCCGCGGTAGCTCAATGGTAGAGCGGCACGCTGTTAACGTGATGGTTGTAGGTTCGAATCCTACCCGCGGAGCAACGTAGGATTCTGGAGATAGATTTTCTCCAATTCGTTATTTGTTATGCGGTTTTTCAGAGGTTCTAAC
>Ga0268276_1002351_pt1 | contig 16290 bp, 21 predicted proteins | sample saktaG_4_FD_190145 | JGI IMG/M metagenome (GOLD analysis project Ga0268276, IMG submission 190145) | Saline water microbial communities from Sakinaw Lake, British Columbia, Canada - sak_2010_1_5_45m | ecosystem: Environmental > Aquatic > Non-marine Saline and Alkaline > Saline ...
CGGAAGGCATTATCAGAAAAGGGCCTATTGCTCTATAAGCCAGGAAACGGCCTGAAGAATCCCACAGAATATACGCTTGTCGGAAACGTCTTATTACCCGGTCTAAAGGTGAAAAATTCTTTCAGCAAAGGTGAAAAAATTTTACACCTTCCCCTACAAAAACTTTCACCTTCTATAATAACAAGTAATCAAAGATTAAAGAATAGAATAGGGGAAGAAGTTTTTAAAGGAATACCTAAAGACGAAAGAATCAACCTACAAGCGAGGGGGATATTATGAAACGAACTGTAATCGTATACGACCATAAAAAAGTAGTGATTATCTGCTACACGATAAGGCGATTGATCAGAAGTAATATTGACCTTAAAGCAATGGAAATTTATCAGGTATTACCTCGAAAAGGTAATGCCGGGAGCAGCTATCCGAGCCGACTATGTCTTATATAAACAATAGGCTATGACCCTAACAAAACCTTACATATATAGCTAGATTTTTTGATGCAAAAAAGCCTAACGGATGAGGTATCAAGGGCGTTAAATTTGTTGATAGATATGTTAGTTTAAAAGTAGCTGGATCATCACTTTTAGAGCATGAGTAATTCGCATTTTAATTCTCAAGGAATTCACATCGAGGAGGCCATTAGCTTGCACATTATATAGCGCATTGATTTGTGAATTATTTTTTAAAGATGTTCTTTATCCCCAAGCACTTACGCTAAACCCCATGCGGTTACCTTCGCCCAATCCTAACAAACCTTCTGGCGAAGGTAACCGCATGGCTCTGGGAGAAAAAATCACTTGAACACTCTTTAAGCCAAGAGGAGAGAACCTCACCAAAACGAAAGGTGAAAAACAGATGGGAAAAGGCAGAATAACCCGGGTAGAGCAAGCATACAGGATCGGGATGCTTCTTAGGTTTATATTTATCTTCAGGTATGCCACGAGAGAACAGCTCTTTAAGTTTGGTCAAGACAGGCTTGGGCTATCATACCAGCGCTGGTTAATAGACTACTCTGTTAAGCGGGGCCTTATCGCTGCCTACCGTGAGCCAGCCTTAAGTCTTAGGGTTTATTATTTAACCCAAAGAGGCAAGGAATGTATCTCTAAATATGAGCCATTTAGCGGCTATTACCGCTTCAATCACAAGAACGCCGGCCTTAATACCCTTGAGCATCAAAAAGCTGTTATTGAGAGCTATTTTTTTCTATATAAGCAACTGGAGATAAAAGAATGGATACCCGAGTGGGTCATAAGAAAAGACCGTAAGACAAGAAGCAAGATCCCCGATGGTATTATAGTAACATCTTCCGGCATAAGAATAGCCTTAGAGGTTGAGACCTGGTATAAGAAAAGGAGTACCTGGGAGGTTGTGGTATATAGTTATAGCCGCGAAATATCCTATACCCTGCCCGAATACTCAAGATACGATGTTGTCTTGATAGTAGCCCCTTCTAGCTCTAATTTCGACGGCATTAAAAATAGGCTCTTTTATATAAAACCTGAGTTTTCAAAGAGAGCGTTTATACTGGCTGACTTACTTTCGCTTGATATAGGCAATTGTTTTTATCAGGGTGAATATACAACAATGAAGGAAGCATTGCGGTTAATATACGATAAAAAGGATAAGAGCCATGATAAATAAATATCTTTGCGTAAAAAAGCTGTTCATAAGGGTACTATTGCTACTTCCGATTGTTTATATAGGCTTCGGGTGGTATATTGGCCTGAATTACGCAAGGAAGGCCGCCTTCTTTGGACCTTATCCTGATATCCCTGTGGTAGTAAAGACCGGCCTTTTAGGCTCTTCTTTAAAGGATATCCCTGGTGTCAGTGCCCTTATGATGGTTGTGCCGCCACGAGATGTCGCTAGAGATAACAGGGAATCAGCCTATTTTACGAGGGTAGGCTATTTCAAGATTCCCGGATCATGGAAGTTTGATTTCGCGCCTTCCGGCACTGACTATGGTCTTAAGAAGACCTTTACTTTAACCGGCAGCTGCTCCCGGGCTATCTGCCATGATCTTAAAAATCCGAATCGAAACTTAGGAAGCCTTTCGGTAAGCGATTTTAATGACTTTCTTAAGAGAACCGGCAGGATAGGTGATATGGAAAGATTAAAACCGTATCTTTTCCTTGCAAGGCTGGAAGAGAGATACCCCTGGGCGTATTCCGAAACGGTGCTTTTATCCAAGGCGATGGGTAACATATTCAAAGAAAATCTCATTCCCTATGACGTATTAGGCTTGGTAGGAATAGTAATTTTATTTATCGCTTTAGCCACAAGGAGCTTCTTTCTATGGATGTATTATCTGTATTGGGTATTCAGTTATTGGTTCGCGAGGATTGGGTATCATGACCCGATCTTGGCCTTTAGCAATGAAGGTTGGCAGGTAATCCTCTGGAGTTTCTGGCATGGCTTTATACTGAAAGAAGGCAGACTGTTTCTGGTAATTGCTTTAGGATTATCAGCCATAGTTTTTGGGATTTGGGCATTGCTAGATTTAGCCTTAATAATGAAGCAAGAAAATAGGAAGTGCAATAGTTTTTGAAAGAGAGTATTAACCCATGCAGATGCAGGAATTATCGTTAGTTGATCTACTGATGATCATTTTAGTATTTGCGTTTTATTTTCTGCCGACTCTCGTAGCCTTTTTAAGGCAGCGCAGAAATAAGCTCGCGATATTTTTATTAAACCTTCTTTTGGGGTGGACTGTTTTGGGCTGGGTAGTTTCATTAGTCTGGTCGGTAATGAGGTAAATACATGAACGAGAAAAATAATTTAAAGGCAGATTTCTTCATTGGCATCCCTTTCAGGTAGTCCTACAATATATACCCATAAGCAACAAAGGAGTGGTGGTGTGGTAACGGCAACTTTCGAAGGTTCGAATCCTTCCCTCACCACCAACTTTACTCAAGTATTTTTAACTCTTGCGATATCAAAGACTTGTGTGAAATTGAAGTCTTAGACCTAAACAAGGGGTCTACTAAGAGCTCAAAAGAGGCATTGGTTAGCGTGTAACCGGTGCCTATTTTTTATCCTCTATAAATAGCCCAAATTTAACTGCTTTTTGGCTTTTGTGCCTTAATATTGCGCACAAAGTGCAAAAACAGGCAATAGCCAGTACCCGATTTTTTTTAATTCAGAGCGTAGTTCATAAAAATGTAGACAAGATAATCTTATTTTGATATAATACCAAATATCCGAATATTGAGAAATAGGGAATAATATAACAGCGTAATCAGTGAAAAATACAAAATAGATGCTACAATTTCTCGGGAAAAACATAAATAGTAAATACGACCTGTTAGTAGTAAAGGTAAAAGTGTCTGATTTTATTAAACCGCTTAAATTCGGGAAAATAGATACTGAAAAAATAATAGACTCGATATTTGAATTGACCAGAAAGTTAGTTTTTAATCAACCAGATGCCCATATATACATCAATTATTGTAAGCAGGAACGGAAGAAAGGATCAGAGGTTTATATCTATAATAAATCGGCGACTATGGAAAAAGCGCAGCAAATTTTAAACAGCAATTACGATATAAGCGGCGAAAGTATTTTTTTGGACAGGAATTTTTTCGACAGTTTTGAATTAAGGAAGGATCCAGAATTGGGCGCCGAGGTTCATGTTATTAAACTACTAAATTAAACGGCAATAATAGGGATAAAAATGCTTAAAGTAGGCGACAGAGTAATTCATAATTCTTATGGATTATGCAGAATCTCAGCAATTGAGAAAGAGGATGCGTATTCCGGAAAAGAAGATTGCTATGTTTTTTATATAGAAAAAACAAAGATAATAATTCCTACTGCTCATGCGGATATGTTGCGTTACCCGATGAAAAAAGAAGATGTTCCCGAGGTTTTAAAAACGCTTGATGCCTTTCAAGAACCGCCAGATAATATATTTTCGGGCAAAGCCATTGATATATATGCCGATAAGGCGGCATCAAATAATGTTTTGGAAGCTGCGGGATGCTTGAGAGACCTATCCATTTTAAATAAAAAAAATGCGTTGCGAGGCTCAGCGAAAAATTTATTAGAATCAATGAACAAAGTATTGATAGATGAAATCTCCTTTGTTCAGAATATTAGTAAAGACAGAGCCCAAAAACTTATCAATGCTCGTTTAAATAAAGCGGCGGGAAGAGCGAAATGCAACAAAAAGAAGTAGTGAACGTAGGAGTCGCGATAGAATGTTTTAAAGGACACAAGGCTGTAATTGAAAAGATAAAGATGATATCTACGGGAGAATTTATAGAGCGATATAAATATGACGGCGCTGATGCATATGACATTATGCTTATTTTAAAGGATGACACAGGGATAATAAAACTTTGTTTTAAAAACGCGCCTAAAAAGATTATAAAGGATAACACAAAATGTCTAAAAAGGTAATACTAAAAATAGGCGATACAGTTGGATACTCCGATAGTAAAAAAGCCATAATTGAAAAGATAAGGATAATATCTAAGTCCGAATTTATTGGGGAGCTTAAATATGACGGCGAGGAAAATGATATTGTATTAACATTGAGAGATGGATTAGGAATTATTAACCTCTGGCTTAAAAATAACCCCGTAAGGCTATTGGAGGAGAAAAAAGAGAGCAAAGAGAAAAAGAGGCATTAAGAAATGAATTTATGACATTTGGTCTGAAAAGAAAGGAAAAGCCATGTCTACGTTTATCCGTACTATACAAGGTAGCGTTTCTACAATAGATTATAGCAAGAAAGAGCTTTCTTTGTTTATCAAAGAAGCTATGGGCGGCAAATCTGTAGAGAAAAATATAGTTTTTTCCATAGACCCAAATGTGATAGTTACAAATACTAAAACTCAACAAGTAAAGCTTTCGGAGTTGCTAAAAGGTCACGAGGTAGGGATCGACTATGCAAGGAACAAAGGCAGAAGGACCGCTTCAAAAATTAAGATTATAAAGTAAATAAAATTTATGGAAATTTTTGACCTGGGAGTTGCCTGGAATTGCGAAGAAGATACCGATTTTGTCAAAGAGCTAAATGATTGCGTATTAAAAGAAGGCTTAAGGGCATACTTAATCCATGCATATAATTTTTATGGTACGTTGAAAGATGTCGCTGAAAATCATATTTGGTTCCCATTCTTTTTTGATCGCACAGTTAATGATGGCACTCCCTTATCCGAGGTCGGAGACTTCTTTAAAAGAAGAAGTACCATTTTTATCAATTATCCGGACAGAGTTAGAAAATTACTAAACAAAGACAAGATATATCTCGAGCCCGTCACTTATAACATATCTTTTCCCGCGAGAATGTCAATAAAACCTCAAGACAACAGGCATATTTTGGAATCGAAATTAAAATATCTATCTAAGCCGTATGTGTTTAAATTTGTGGAAAACTTATCTGGCGCAACGATAAATATAGACGTGGAATCCGTGGATGATGTCTTGAGACTGAGAGAGCAGCATGGGAGCATCGTTTGTATCGCTCAAGAAAAGATCGAGCCTGCAATTTTAGATAATAGACGCGCCTCGTTTAGAAATATTTACTGTTTAGGAGATGTCATTCTTTTTTGGTGTAATCCAACAGATAATGTATATGAGATTTTAGATCAAAAGGATATAGATAAATTTAAATTGGCTCGCCTGCCATCAATCAGTGAAGAGATTGCGCATAACTCTAAGCTAGATTTTTTCTTAACAGAGATAGTTGTGGATAAGAATGGCGATTTTGTAGTGACAGATCAAATTAACGTTCATCCCGATATGCGCCGAAAGTCCAAATTTAGTAAAGGTATGCCAGATGAAGCAGTAGACAGAATCATTAAAAACATAGTTTGTTCCATAAAACAGAAGACCAGGTACAATAAGTAAACAAGTAAATTTATGCCTAAGAAACTTTGGAATGTCATGATATTAGATGTGGATTCGGTGAGAGGTAAGCTTACTATTTATCGAAAGAAGCGCGAAGCAGGGCAATTCACTCATATGTTAACGACTTTTTTTGTCGGGGATAGGGTTAAAATTAAAGATACAGATGGTAAACTTCTCAAGCTTTCCGGTGTTAAGCCGCGGGATAGAGCTACTCTAGATTATGTGATAGAAAACGGGATGCTAACGGTTTCAAAGATTATTATCGATAAGTATGTCCCTTAACCCAAGATCATGAGTCATAAATGGTTTCCAGAAAAAGTCACAAATATGTTGACCCATATCACGGGTGCATTATAATGTTCATACGCACAAACACTAAAAAGAAGGGAATATCATATGGACGACTTGGCTTATAAAATAAAAGCGGATTTCTTAAAAGCATTATCACATCCCTTACGTCTTGCGATTGTAGAATTTTTGAAAAAAGATGAGCAGAAAGTGGGGGTTATTGCGAAAAAATTGGGTATTCCGCAGTCCAGTCTTTCACGTCACCTTACGATTTTAAGAGAAGGCGGTATACTTAAGTCAAGACAGGCAGGCACAATTGTTTTTTATGGTGTTGAAAATAATGATATATTTAAAGTTTTAAGACCCATTGCGGAAATGCTGCGTCAGAAATTAAAAAGAACTGAAAAAGTATTAGAAAGCTTGGGTAAAGAAAAATAATTTAAGGAGCGAAAAATGCGAGTAAAGGAAATAATGTCAAAAGAGGTTATTTCCGTAAAACGTTCTATGAAGCTAAAGGAGCTTCTGAGAATATTCAGGAACTTTCATATATTTCCTCTGGTGCCGGTTGTTGAAGAAAACGGTCGCCTCGCAGGTATTGTTTCGTTTCGCAACCTGATAGACGCGCTTCAGTCATACCACCCGAATATGTTAAAGTTGGTGCCCTTCCTGGACGAAGAGGAGCAAAACATATTTAAAATAGATGTTTCAGAGGATATCGGGGATTTGGTGGTGGTCGAGGATATTATGGAGTACGAATATATGTCTGTCCTGGATGACTCCTCATTAGAGGAGGCCTATAATCAGATGAAGCTATGCCTGAAAGAAGAATTTCCAGTTGTTGACAAGTCGGGCAGGCTAATAGGCAGGATCGGAATATTCGACATATTGCAGGTGGTTTTCCGTCAAAAAGGGATCATTAAATGAATACAATCCTTGGGCTAGGATTTATCATGTTTGTGGGCCTGTTATCCGCAAAGTTGATAAAGAAAATTAAACTCCCTTCGGTAACCGCTTATCTTTTACTGGGCATTGTTATTGGGCCGCCGTTATTACGGTTTGTGCCCGAAGAGGTTCTGGGTGCTTCAGGATTGATTTCAAATATAGTATTGGGTATCATTGCTTTTGGCATCGGCCAGAATTTTTCACGATACCATCTGCGCCGCATAGGAAGATCGGTACTATGGATCTCGGTTCTGGAGGCCTGCGGGGCATGGGTATTGGTCACCTCTATATTTTATTTGCTTTTACGGCAGCCGTTCTATTTATCCCTGCTTTTCGGATCTATCGCATCCGCGACTGCTCCTGCCGCAACCGTAATGGTGATAAGAGAATACCGGGCAAAGGGGAATTTTACCGATACACTTTTAGGAGTGGTAGCAATCGATGATGCCTGGTGCCTTATCATATTTGCTATTTCATTGGCGATATCACAGGCAATCTATGCGCATACGGTGGCGACATCTTTCCTGGTTCAAGTATTTTTAAAATCCCTTTTAAGTATATTTGGCGCGTTTGTGCTGGGTGCTTTCTCGGCATTTCTCCTATCTATATTTTACAGATTTATGCGCACTCCGACAGATTTACTGATTCTCACTATGGGCATAGTATTTCTGAATATCGGTATTGCCATCTGGTTGCATCTGTCCGTTCTTTTATCCAGCATGTTTTTAGGTACTGTACTAGTCAATATAAACCGCTACTCATTCAAATTATTTGATAGCTTAAAGACGATAGATTCACCGCTATTTCTGCTTTTTTTTGTTCTTGCGGGTGCGAATTTAGAGATAAATATCATAGGCAGTATCGGTATACTCGGACTAGCTTACCTTATTTTCAGGGTAGCCGGTAAGATGTTCGGAGCAAGTTTGGGCGCAAGAATCTCCAATGCCCCAACAAGCGTAAGAAAATATCTCGGCTATGGATTGATTCCACAGGCAGGGGTAGCTTTAGGGTGCGCGCTTGTAGCTAAAAGCGATTTTCCGCAAGTCGGAAATATGATTTTTACTACAATAGTGGCAACTACTGTTGTCTATGAGCTGATAGGCCCCTTGTGTACAAAATACGCTTTACGAAAAGCGGAAGATATAATCACGCACTAAGTCGATGGATAGTGGGGAATAAGCCCGTTGTTTTACCAACTAATAAATGTTTTTATCTTTATAGGACTATTCGGTTTAAATGTTAAATCTTTTATCAAAGCAACTTTTTCTATTTGACCCACTTTCATTATTTTTCCTTTTTGTCCTCTCTATTATTTCTCTGCCAGCGGCTATTTACTCTTTTGGCTACTTGAAGGGTGAATACTCATCTACCAAAACAGTCCTCGCCTGGTTTTTATTATTTGCTTTTGTGCTATCCATGGCTTTGGTAGTGACCATCAATAATATACTCATCTTTCTTATTGCCTGGGAGATCATGTCTTTAGTTTCATATTTTCTAGTTGTGTTTGATACAAAACACGAGAAGTCTATTCAGGCGGGCACAATCTATATTGTCATGACTCATATAGGCACTGCGTTTTTAATAGTCGCGTTTATGACGATGTTTAAATATGCAAATTCTTTCGATTTCTCTGCTATAAAAAGCGCCTGTTTATTAATGCCGGCGCAAACTAGGAACATAGTTTTCTTACTGCTCTTAATAGGATTTGGAACCAAGGCCGGCATAGTGCCTTTGCATATCTGGCTGCCATACGCGCATCCACAAGCGCCAAGCCACATCTCAAGTATCATGTCAGGTGTAATGATTAAGACCGCGATATACGGGATAATCCGGTTTGTAATATTCATACTCGGTGTAAATTCTTCATGGTGGGGCGTATTAGTTCTAATCTTAGCGGTTATCTCCTGTCTTGTAGGTGTCATTTATGCGCTTATGGAACATGACATTAAAAGGCTTCTTGCATATCATAGCGTTGAAAATATCGGGATTATTCTATTAGGAATAGGGCTGGCGATGTTTTTTCTGAGCATAAACCTACCTTATTTAGCCGTATTTTCCATGATAGCTGGGCTGTATCACCTGGTAAATCACGCAATTTTTAAAGGGCTGTTATTTTTATGTGCCGGCAGCGTGTACAAGGCCACAGGAACTCGTGATATTGAAAAGCTGGGGGGCCTTATTAAGAATATGCCGCAGACTGCCGCCTATTTCTTAGTAGGCGCTATGGCGATTTCCGCATTGCCGCCTCTCAATGGTTTTGTAAGTGAATGGCTGACCTTGCAGGCATTCTTTTTGGGGGCTTTTAATGTAATGGGAGGAACCAAGCTTTTCCTGGGAATTTGCGCCGCGATGTTAGCCTTAACAAGTGGTTTGGCAGCCGCTTGTTTTGTTAAAGTGTTCGGTATAACATTTTTAGCGCAACCTAGAAGTCATTACGCTCAGAATGCAAAAGAAGTTTCTTTATCTATGAGGGCAGGGATGTTATTTTTATCGCTCCTAACTATTATTTTTGGTTTAGCGGCAGTTATAGTTATGAAATTATTGGCAAAAGTTGCAAGCGCGGCAACCTGTGTCGATATTAGTGATATGAGCTTTGCCCTAAATAATTTTACTGTGAGCCCGCAGGTAGGCAAGAGTATATATCTTTCCACGCCTTTACTTACGTTTGTATTAATTGTTCTGGGAGTTACAGGGTTTGGCATATATAGATTATTTAGCAGGGAGAAGGTAAAAAGTTATAGTACATGGGATTGCGGTTACTACAAGCTAGATTCGCGCAATGAGTACACCGCAACCGCTTTTTCAAAACCATTCAGAATCGCTTTTAGCTTTTTTCTCTTGCCCTATCGTAAAACACAGAAAATCAGAGAATCATTTTATCATATTAAGTCCTTTGCGTATGAAACATATACAACGAAAATTTTCAAAAAATATATTTTCGACCCGGTGCTCGCTCTTGTGTTTAGATCAGCCAAGTATATGAGGCGTATTCAACCGGGCAGTATCCATCTGTATCTGTCGTACATATTTGTTACTGTATTGTTGTTGATCATATTTATGCATAGGTTCTAATTCAATGAGAATATTTGTACTTATACTACAATTGGTTTTATTTATAGGAATCGCCCCGTTTTTAAGCGGCCTGATTACGAAAATAAAAAATAACATCAGGATGCGAAGAGGGCAGAGCGTTTTTCAGCCATACTACAACTTAGTCAAACTCTTTTCGAAGGGAGAGGTGATTTCAGAAACGGCTTCTTGGATATTTAAAGTTACCCCTTTCGTGGTTATTTCCTCTTCTCTTGCGGCGGCTATATTAATTCCTGTTTGTATTTTTTCTAGTCCAATGCGTTACATGGGCGATTTCTTGGCTCTAATATTTATTTTCGCCTTAGGACGATTCTTTCTGGCCCTTTCAGCATTGGACACCGGAAGTTCTTTTGGCGGGATGGGTTCATCTCGAGAGATGTTTATTTCAAGCTTAGTCGAGCCGGCGCTTTTATTGGTGGTATTTTCCATATCTTTACAATTTGGTTCAACGGATATTTCTGCATTTAGCGGCATGCATCCTGTAACGGTGTCTTCTATTGTTGCCGCGTTAGCCCTATTTCTTGTTACGATCGCTGAAACATCGCGTATTCCTGTAGATAATCAGGAAACGCACCTTGAATTGACAATGGTACACGAGGCCATGGTTTTGGAATACTCAGGCAGATCTCTTGCTTTGATCGAGATGGCTTCTTATATAAAACAGATGATCATGTTTTTCCTTATTGCTCAGATTATTTTTCCGATCGCCGTACCCTGTTTTATTGATTTGGCTCAGATGTTTTTATGGATTATATGGTATATAGTAAGAATAATTGTCATTGGCGTCGCAGTAGCTTTAGTAGAGGTTTCGATAACGAAAATGCGCTTATTCAGGGTGACGGATTACTTAGGGTTTGCTTTTGTATTAGGAGTTATCGCTGTAGTATGCGCGATTTTAGGGGTTTAGTATGATGGTAATAATTTTATTAGGAATTTTGGGTTCGACATTTCTTATGGTCATGGCCAAGAGGATGCCCGCTTTGATAAGGAGCTTCTGTTACCAGTCTTTCTTTCTTTTCCTAATAATTTTTATCACCGCATTTAAGGAAAATCGCCTCGACCTCTATGTCGTTGCCGGGCTCATTTTTGCCCTGAAAGTCTTAGTAATACCATATTTTCTATCTTCTACCGCGACAAAAATTAAAGTGAGCGAGAGCTTAGGGCTTTTCATAAACTCTCAGCTTTCGCTTATTATCGCGCTAGTACTTACTTATTTCTCATGGATGTTTTCTAAAAACCTTGGCTTCACCGGAGAATATTTTTCTGGGATCGCGATTACCGTTGCGTTTTCTCAGGTATTTATCGGCGCCTTTCTGATGATATCGCGCATGAAGGCGTTTACGCAGGTAATAGGCCTCCTTGTAATGGAAAACGGGATATTTCTTTTAGGTGTTTCGATCGAGGAGGGAATGCCGTTTTTTGTAGAGATAGCCATATTTTTTGATGTATTCGTCAGCGTCATCGTTATGGGACTCTTTGTATACAGGATTAATAAGCTATTCACGCACATTGATGTGAACAGGCTTTCTCGTTTAAAAGGTTAAGCATATGCAAATATTATTCATTCTTACAATTCCGATCCTGCTTTCTGTAGCCGTTTTGTTTATTAAGAAACAAAGGGTTTTTGGGATAGTCAACAGTATGGGGTACTTGGTAATATTATCTGCCAGTATAATCCTATTAAAAGAAATTGTATCATTAAGATCTTCCATTTCATATTTTGGTTTCATATATCTTGATATCTTAAGCGCGTTTTTCATTTTTGTTGTCTCAGTAGTTGCTTTCGCGGCATCACTCTATTCCATTGATTATATTAGAAAAGACACAGAGAGCGGGGTAATATCTGAGAAGAAAGCAAAGATTTATTACATCCTCTTTAATCTATTCTGTTTCTCGATGCTTTTTGTTCCCGCATTGAATAATTTAGGCATGCTTTGGGTTGCCATTGAAATGACCACGCTTATTTCAGCATTTCTTGTAGGATTTTACAACAACAAAGAGTCGGTTGAAGCTGCCTGGAAATACATCATCATTTGTTCGGTGGGCATAATCTTCGCGCTTTTAGGGACGATTCTTTTTTCCTATGCTTTCTCACTTTCGGGAGGCATGAAAAGCCTGAATTGGTCGGATATGGTGGCTAGCGCTGGAAAAATGGATAAGAATACACTGAAGATCGCCTTTATTTTTATATTGGTTGGATACGGAACAAAAGCGGGCCTAGCCCCAATGCACACATGGTTGCCGGATGCGCACAGCCAGGCGGTCGCCCCTATAAGCGCGCTTCTTTCCGGAGTTTTATTGAAAACCGCTATCTATGCTATCATAAGATTTGGCATTATCACAATCAAGGGTGTTGGATTTCAGTATTTTAGCAATCTGATGATTTTGTTGGGAATAATTTCTTTGGCTATATCTTGCGGTTTTATTCTAGTCCAGAAAGATTTGAAGAGATTGCTCGCCTATTCTAGCATCGAACATGTCGGCATAATTTCAATTGGCTTGGGAATCGGTGGAATTTTAGGGATAGGCGGCGCAATGCTACACGTATTCAATCATGCAGTGACAAAATCGTTGATGTTTTTTGGCGCCGGTAACGTTGTAAATAAATACCGGACACATAATATGCATGTCATGCGAGGAGTAATAAGTACAATGCCTTTTACAGGATTTATGCTTCTTATGGGAGCTTTTGCTATTGCAGGTATGCCGCCTTTTTCTATTTTTATAAGTGAAATCATGATAATATGCGCCGCTTTTCTTAAAGGATATTATCTGGTTACTTTTTTGTTATTGGGATTTATTGCAATTATTTTCGGCGCAGTTGTAAATCATTTTAGTAAGAGTCTGTTTGGTAATATCCCAAAGGGTATGGCTGTGGTAAGAGAACCTTTAAGCGGGAAACTAGCCTTTTTATTTTTGTTCGTTCAGATTTGTGCATTAGGGCTTGTACTGCCGTTTATTAAAAAGGATTTAGTATGGATGGTACAGACATTATTTCAGGGATAAAGAAGAAACTGCCGAATTTTGATGCAATTTCTGTTTCGCAGAACTATCCGGATGAGGTTCGCATTAAGGTAAATCCGAAAGCTTTTAAGGATATATGTCTTGTATTACATGAAATCCTACCATCGCCGGTAATGATGTTATTTGCGCTCGATGAGCGTAGAAAACTGAGCAAATTTGTGATTAACTGCGTTTTTGCGAATGTTAAAAAAAGCCAATGGGTTATTGTAAATATGGATATACCGCAGGAAAACCCTTGCTTTGATTCGCTTGCAAAGAGCATACATTCAGCTACTTTATTTGAAAGGGAAATATGGGAGATGTTCGGTATTGAGCCTAAAGGCAACCCTGATTTACGGCGATTAAATTTACATAATGAGGTCTGGCCGCAGGGTAATTATCCTTTACGCAAGGACTTTAGCAAAATATTTGGTCAGGCCTTAGGTGAATATAAATTTGGAAAAGTAGAAGGTGAGGGGGTGTTCGAGGTGCCGGTTGGGCCGGTGCATGCCGGTATTATAGGACCGGGGCATTTTCGCTTTAGCGTGGCCGGAGAACCAATTATAAATTTAGAAACGAGACTTGGCTTTACGCACAGAGGTGTAGAGAAGCTTTTCGAGGGGAAATCTTATTCCGAGGCAATAAAACTTTCGGAACGCGTATCGGGTGACTCAAGCTTCGCGCATAGCCTTGCATTTACTCAGGCACTAGAGAAGATTTTTAGTGTCCCGGTTCCTGCAAAAGCGGCTATCTTGAGAGCTATATTTTTGGAACTCGAACGCATGTATAATCATGCAAACGATATCGGCGGTATCGCTGCGGATGTAGGGTTTAGTTTTCCGGCAGCATATGCTTCGATCATAAAAGAAGCTATCCTACAATTAAACGAAAATCTCACCGGAAGCAGATACCTTAAGAATATTAACACAATGGGTGGAGTTTTAGCAGAAATTGATGAGGTCAAAAAACGAGCCCTCGTAGAGTCGCTTAAAAAAATAAAATATGATTTTAATGAACTGATTAAAATATTGAATTCCAGCGTTTCGTTTATGGATAGGGTGGATACAACCGGCGTCCTAAGAAGAAAAACTGCTGAGGATCTAGGTGTGGTTGGTCTTGCCGGACGCGCCTCAGGCATCCCAACGGATCTGAGGAAATATTTTCCTGGAGCATATAAAGAAGTTAACTTTAAAATGGCGATGCAAGAATCCGGAGATGTTCTGGCCAGGCTGAAAGTTAGAATATCTGAATTTAAAGAGTCATGTCGTTTAATTGAAGAATTTACACGAAAATTAACAGGGAATGAGAACGTTAATGCCCATCAAGAATTAAGGCAAGGTTCCGCCTTGGGCTATATAGAAGGGTGGAGAGGCCCAGTATTGTATTGGATACAAACCGATATTGCTGGCCTCATAGAGAGATGTAAGATAGTCGATCCCTCTTTTCATAATTGGCAAGGGCTATCGTATGCCGTATTAGGCAATATCATCCCTGATTTTCCACTTTGCAACAAAAGTTTTGATCTCTCTTATTCCGGAAACGATTTATAAATTATGAGATACATACTAAAAAGCAGAATTTTAAAAGGTGTAGTTACAAGGCATATAGGGCCAGATTTATCTATAAAGATAGAATCGGCTGGTAATGAATTAAGATCGCTAATTCAGAAAAAATTTGGCAGATCTTTACATATACGTGAAGTGGATACCGGTTCCTGCGGCGCCTGCGAATCAGAGATTATCTCAGCGAACAATCCGATCTATGACTTGCAGAGGTTTGGTATAAATTTCGTGGCCTCGCCGCGGCATGCTGACTGCCTTTTGGTAACCGGCCCCGTATCTAAAAATATGCTCTTAGCTTTAAAAAAGACTTACGAAGCTATACCCGAACCAAAATTTGTTATTACATGCGGCGACTGTGCCTTAAATGGCGGTATTTTTAAGGGTTCGTATTATGTTGAGGAAGCCGTAAAGGATATATTACCTGTCGCATTGCATATTCCGGGATGCCCGCCAAGTCCACTGGTGATTATTAGAACTCTGTTGTCATTTTTACAGATAGAAAAAGGATAGGATCAGCTCTGTTTTGAGGACATAGAGGAAGATTATAGTAAGAGTTTAGTTCGGTGTGAACCCTCACCACCAACTTTGCTCAAGTATTTTTAACTTCTGTGACGTCAAAGACTTGTGCGAAATCTCCCAAAAACTAGATAGTTTACAAGCCGAATCTCCAGTACTCATCTGTTTTTCACCTTTCGTTTTGGTGAGGTTCTTTTCTCTTGGCTTAGAGAGTGTTCAAGTGATTTTTTCTCCCTAAAGCCATGCGGTTACCTTCGCCAGAAGATTTGTTAGAATTGGGCGAAGGTAACCGCATGGGGTTTAGCGTAAGTGCTTGGGGATAAAGCGTTTTTTAAAAAAACGGGAAGAGGCGGCCATTAGGATGGAGGGAAAACAAAAATGGAGATTTTGTTCAAATGTATTTTAGGATCAGAGATCTTCTATTTCTTGTAACTTTTTCGTTATTTTTTTTAATTTAATTTTTGCTCTCTTAGCTAAAGTTTCAAACCTTTTTATCCGCCATTCCAGCTTCTTGGTTTCTTCGAGAGTCATATTCTTTTTACCTATTGCTTCCATGATGTTCCCTATCTCCATATCCAAAAAAAGATCCCCGGCTTTTACCCTGCTATAAACCATCGGGTATTTTATTTTGATATACGCTTTGAATAAATCTTCATCGCCAAGCGCGTTGGCGATCTTTTCCATTATAACGGGAGAGGGCAGCTTATCATCCGTTTCAATTTTAGTAATATACGTCCTGTCAATACCGGCCTTGTCGGCTAATTCCTCCGCTGTTAACTTGAGTATTTTTCTCCGGGCTTTTAGTAAGCCTCCAAGAATTTGTTTAGTTTCCATAGATACATAATAGCAAAATGTGAAAAATAGTCAATGTGATTATATTTCACATTTAGGCTTGACAAGCAATCTTCTCATGGTATAATTTATGTGTGACTAAATTTCACAATAGGTTATTTTTTTACTCGTTACGGTAAAAATTAAAATTATGGAGGCGCAGATATGGTTACAGCATTAAAAATGGAAAGGACCAGATCAG
>Ga0268276_1002353_pt1 | contig 16286 bp, 15 predicted proteins | sample saktaG_4_FD_190145 | JGI IMG/M metagenome (GOLD analysis project Ga0268276, IMG submission 190145) | Saline water microbial communities from Sakinaw Lake, British Columbia, Canada - sak_2010_1_5_45m | ecosystem: Environmental > Aquatic > Non-marine Saline and Alkaline > Saline ...
CAAGGGATATAAGGGGATGATTATAAAAATGGGGAACAATGGTATTAAAATTAATAATAGAAGTATTATTGCTGATGCCGGTGTTTCTCTAAGAACAGTAGTCAAACTAGCCACAGATAGCGTTCTAACTGGCCTAGAATGGGCTGAGGGGATACCTGGGAGCGTCGGGGCAGCGGTTTATGGTAATGTAGGGGCTTTTGGCTCAACAATGGCCAATAACATCAAAAGCGTAAGAGTATTAGATATTAGAAGTCTAAAGATAAAAACCCTTTCTCAAAAAGATTGTAGGTTTAATAATAAGCATAGTATTTTTAAAGTTAATAAGGACTTAATCATTCTGTCTGTAGTATTAGAAGTGAAGCCCGGAGAGAAGAATGTAATCACTCAAGAAGTAAAAAGATTCGGCGATTACAGAAAAGCAAATCATCCATTAAGTTTTCCTTCGGCTGGATGTATCTTTAAAAACTATACAAAGAAAATAACCAATAAGAATTTACTAAAGAAATACCCCGAGCTTAATGAGTTCAACAAGGGTAGCAGAATACCGACCTCGTATTTAATAGATAAGGCTGGGGTAAAGGGGAAGAAGATCGGAGGGGCGCAGGTTTCGGAGAAGCACGCCAATTTTATAATTAACACCGGAGGAGCTAAAGCAGAAGATGTGGTAAAATTAATTAAAGTAGTTAAACAAAAGGTAAAAGCTAAATTTAATATTAAATTAGAAGAAGAGGTACAACACCTATGAAAATAATAATAAAGACAAAGATAATCGAGTTAACACCAGCAATTGAAGAGTTTATTAATGAGAAGATCGGAGGTCTTCAGAAATTTGTGCAATCCTGCCATAGGGATGATGAATGGGAGAGGGTAAAATCAACCTGTGATTTCTTCGTGGAGATAGAGAAAGAGACAAAGCATCATAGAAAGGGACCATACTTTAAAGCTGAGGTGAAAATAAGTTTGCCTGGTAAAACTATTGTAGCAGCTGCTAATAATGAGGATTTGAGATCAGCCATCGTCGAAGTTAAAGATGAGATGCAGCAGGAGATGAAAAAGTATAAGGCCAAGATGATTGAGGCGAAGAGAAGAGAGCTAAAAAAGAAGAGAATGAAAGCACAGGTTATCTAGGATTGTTGGTAAAAGACCCCTTAAAAGGGGTCTTTTTGATTTAGCCCATTGATTTTACTGTGTTTTATTGATAGTTTGATATTATTCAAGAACTGGTGCGGGACTATTGACAAAAAATAGTATAAGTTGTATTATATTATATATTATTCAGTAGGGGCTATGCCCCATCTTATATTAAGGAAGTCGTAAGCATTTTAATAAAAATAATATAAAAATTATGATCACAAAAATAAAAAGTAAATGCGTTTTCATTTTCATGGTGTCAGTTATTCTAATAACATTATCGACCCCTGGAGTAGTCTCTGCTACCGCTGGGGATGTTTCGCTTACTCTTACCGTAAATTATACCGGTAACTATTCCCCGACTAGCGCTTCCCATATTCCAAATATGAGTAATAATATTTTTGTAGGGACCGACTCAGCTGTCTTCGGAACAGGAAGCGTTTCCATCCCCTTGGTTGTTAATGGATCGGCAGTAATTGACGGTGATTCAACTGATAATGTCGCTGGTTTACATGTGATAAGGAAGAATGGGTATGTCCAAATCACGGCATATGGATTTGGTGGCGAAAGCACCAGGGAAACCGTGAGGGCAAGTTTTAGTTTTTCCAATGCTTCGATCACGAATATCCAGAATATAAACTATGAGGATCCGAGTGGGACCTGTGGTGTCATCGAGGGAAATGATAGGGGCAGTAATCCTGGGAATGATCAATTCACTTGGAGTGGAAGCTCGGGGACACTTTGTAGTACAACCAGTGTAAACGAGGATAAGATGAAGATCTTTTACGCCATCACCCAGCCAATTATCAACCACGACCACCGAGCTTGTTACAATGACGATGTCTACTGGTTTAGTTCCACCAACACAAGAAATGATCTATACCAAGATTGTACTGCCAACCAAACCTGTGTTAACGGCGAGTGTGTGACCAATGTTATCAATCACGACCACAGAGCATGCTACAACAACGATGTTTACTGGTTTAGTTCAAGCAATACTAGGAATGATTTGTACCAAGATTGTACTGTTAACCAGAACTGTGTTAATGGCGAGTGCATAGACATTACCATCAATCACGACCACAGAGCATGCTACAACAACGATGTTTACTGGTTTAGTTCAAGCAATACTAGGAATGATTTGTACCAAGATTGTACTGTTAACCAGAACTGTGAAAACGGAGTCTGTGTGAATATGATTTTAAATCATGATCACAAAGCATGCTACAACAACGATGTTTACTGGTTTGACTCAAACAATACCAGAAACGACATCTACCAAGATTGTACCTATGACCAGACTTGTCAGAATGGAGCTTGTGTTGATTCAACCATAAACCATTCATACACTCAGTGCTATGATAACAATGTCTACTGGTACAACTCGGCTGGTGTTAGACAAGAATTATTTCAAACTTGTACCAACAACAATTACAATAATGGAGCCAACTACTGCATAGGTAACAGTGTTTACCGCCAGGGTTATTCTAATGGAGGCTGTTCTAACGGTGCTTGTTACAATACCGGGAACAACAATGCCCAGCTTGTTCAAACCTGTGCCTACAACCAAACATGTCAGAATGGTTACTGTGTAAACACAATTAACTACAACGATCACAGAGGTTGCTACAACAACAGTGTTTACTGGTTTGATACCTACAACACCAGGCAAGGTTTAATCCAAACATGTTTATCTAACCAAACTTGCCAGGGTGGTTATTGCGTGACTACATACATCCCACCAGTAATCCCACCAGTGTCTACAAACTACAGAGGTTGTTACAACAATGATATCTACTGGTTTAGTGGTTCAACCAATGTCAGATTAAACCTATACAGATCTTGCCAAGACAGTAATACTTGTACCTTCGATTCCTGTAATGGAACCACTTGTACCAACTTACTTAAATGTGATGGCACCACCTGTGCCAAAGGATCTCCAGAATATATATCTCAATGTACTGTTTGTGGAGATGGAACCTGTAGTGAAGGTGAAACAATCCAATCCTGTGCTCAAGATTGTAATGTAATCGGTTTAGCTGTCACTATCTTTGGAAAGAGAGAGAATGATCCTGTCCAATGGACAAAATCCTTTTCAGCCAATGCCAGTCAGAACCTAGACTATCTATTGGTTGTCAGCAATGGTTTAGACACCACAATGAATGATGTTTTCGTAAAAGCCAACTTACCTTCAGAAGTATTATACAAAGGAGGTTTAAAGTTAGATGGTAATGATTATTCAGGAGATGTTAGAGCAGGGATAACCCTAGGATCTTTAGCTCCAAAGTCTACTAGAACCATAACCTACAAAGCTCAGGTAGTAGAAAACAACTCCATATTCGGCAATGAAGCTAGCACCCTAGCCACAGTTACTACTTCTGCTGGTTCTTCTCAGGACACAGCCACGGTCATTTTGAACAGAACTGATACCAACAACAATAATGGTGGTACAGTCTTTGTGCCACAGCAAGGTTTAGCCGGATTACTCGGTCTCAACCTCTCCAACCCTTTATACTTATTCCTCATCATCATAATCATTATCCTTGTCCTCCTTGGCATCGCCAGGATGATACAGGGGTTTAGGAGAGATTAAGGAGAAAATTGTTTGAACTTAAGCCGCCCTACCGGGCGGTTTTAAGTTTACAACGCCCCCTTTTTACTTTAATATGAAGGAAATTATTTAATTAAACACTATGTCATTCCTAGGAGGCATCTTTGGTGGTTCTCACCAAAGATATATACAATCTTTATCGCCGGTAGTTGATAAAATTAATTCTTTTGAAGAAGGGTTAAAGAAGGAGGCCGATGAAAACTTCAATAAGAAGACAGAAGAATTTAGAAAATTATTAACTGAAGGGAAAACTTTGGATGATATATTGCCAGAGGCCTTTGCAGTGGCTCGAGAAGCGGCCAGAAGAACATTAAAACAAAGACCATTTGATGTTCAGTTAATTGGTGCCGTTGTTCTACACCAAGGAAAGTTGTCTGAAATGAAGACGGGAGAAGGTAAAACTTTAACTTCAGCACTATCGGCGTATTTGAATGCCTTGCCTGGCGAAGGGGTACACATTGTAACGGTTAATGATTATCTATCGAGAAGAGATGCTGTCTGGATGGGGCAGATCTATAGCTTCCTTGGCTTGACCGTGGGATGTATCGGGCACGAACAATCCTTTCTTTACGATCCAAACTACAAACAGGCCCAGGCCACAGAAGATAAGGCCAGAGATATTTTAGGTAGCTTTAAGGTATTCGAAGATTTTCTAAGGCCAGTTACTAGAAAAGAGGCCTATGCTGCTGACATAACCTACGGAACCAATAACGAATATGGATTCGACTATTTAAAAGACAATATGGTATATGGCCTAGAACAAGAATCGCAGCGCGGCCACAATTACGCCATTGTTGATGAAATTGATTCCATCTTAATCGATGAAGCAAGAACCCCCTTGATCATTTCTTCTCCCGGAGGAGAATCTACGGATAAGTATTATACTTTTGCAAAGCTAGCAACCAAACTTGAAGAAACAAGGGACTATGAGGTTGACGAAAAGTTAAAAGCAGCTACTTTTACCGAAGCTGGTCAGAATGTAGTAATAAAGGAATTGGGCTTTGACCCATGGATAGATAATGATATATCAACCACCCATCAATTAGAGTCGGCCTTGAAAGCAAAAACAATATTCCAGAAAGACAAGGACTATGTTGTAAAAAACAACGAGATTATTATTGTTGATGAATTCACCGGCAGATTGATGCCTGGTCGAAGATGGTCAGCTGGGTTACATCAAGCGATAGAAGCCAAGGAAGGGGTGAAGGTACAGGAAGAATCCAAAACTTGGGCAACAATTACTTTCCAGAACTATTTTAGAATGTACAAAAAGCTTTCTGGAATGACGGGTACCGCCCAAACCTCGGCCGAAGAATTTGATAAGGTATACAAATTAGATGTTGAGTCTATCCCAACGAATAAGTTAATGATAAGAAAAGATTTGCCCGATAGGATATATAAGTCGATTGAGGGAAAGTTTAGGGCGGTGGTGCGGGAAATAAAAGAGAGGAACAAAAATGGTCAGCCAGTTTTGGTTGGCACAGTCTCGATCGAGAAGAACGAACTCCTTGGAAAGTTTTTGGAGAGAGAGGGCGTTGATTATAAAATACTTAATGCTAAGAATCATGAAAAGGAAGCTGAAATTATTGCTCAAGCTGGTAAGTTTGGAGCGGTAACTATTGCTACTAATATGGCTGGTCGTGGAGTGGATATTATCTTAGGAGGAATCCCAGTAGATATAGAGGAACAGAAGAAGGTTATTACAGCTGGTGGTCTGCATGTTATTGGAACAGAGAGGCACGAGGCCAGAAGAATCGATAACCAGCTTAGAGGTAGAGCTGGTAGACAGGGAGATCCAGGGTCTTCTCAGTTTTTCGTTTCTTTAGAAGATGACTTAATGAGAGTTTTTGGTGGAGATAAGATAAAGGGGGTAATGCAGATGTTTAACATGCCCGAAGATGAGGCCATTGAGTCCGGGATGATTTCAAAGGCAATCGAGGGAGCCCAAGAAAAAGTGGAAGGATTCAATTTCGATGCAAGAAAACACGTTCTAGATTATGACGAGGTAATGAATAAACACAGAGAAGTGTTTTACAAAAGAAGGAAAGAGGTATTAGAGAGATCAGCTGCTAATACTTTAAAAGAATATATCGTAGAAGTTATTGGGAAGGCTGGGTTTACTCAAGAAGATTATGATAAAAAAGAAAAAGAAGTTGGAGCGGACAATATGAATCAACTAGCGAAGTTTGTTTGCCTTAAGGTTTTAGATACTTACTGGATTGAGCACCTAGAAGACATGGACTATCTAAGAGATTCTGTAAAATTGAGAGCCTACGGCCAGCAAGATCCTTTAATAGAATATAAAAAGGAAGGAAGAATGATGTTTCAAAGATTGTTAGAAGAAACAGAAAATGCAATTGCAAATAACATATTAAAAGCTGAGCTGAAGCCACAATCACAAAGGCCGGCTCAAGTAGTTGCTCCAGTAGCAAATAAGGATGAGCCGGGACGGAATGATCCGTGTCCCTGTGGGAAAAAGAATCCCGTGACAGGAGAGCCGATGAAGTATAAAAAATGTTGTGGGAAATAATATGGCAATAATTAAGAAGAAAACTTGGCCAGAATATTTTAATGCGATTTCCTCTGGGAAGAAAAACTTTGAATTAAGGGTAGCAGATTTTGAGATTAACGAGGGAGATACTTTAATACTTGAAGAATGGGATCCAAAAACAAAACAATACACAGGGAGAAGTATAGAGAAAAAGGTTGGGTATATTTTAAAGTTTAAATTGAATGATTTTGGTCAAGAGGATGTAATTAAGGAGAAGGGGGTGCAGGTTATTTCGCTGGAATAGTTCCTAGAGTGTTGCGAAAAATCAAAAGTTGACATAACCATCCGAAGATGTACAATAAAAATATGGTAAGACAATTTACTGCATTATATAAAAAAATAGGAAAGCAATACATTGGCTGGATAGAGGAGATCCCTGGTGCGAATTCACAGGGTAGAACCATTAAAGAGGTAAAAGAAAACCTTAAAGAGGCGATATTGTTAGTTTTGGAGGCCAATAAAATAGTAAACGAAGAGATAAAGGGGAAGGTGATAAGAGAGCCATTGTCAATTTGTCTTGAATGAAAAGGAAAGATTTAATAAAGTATCTTGTCCAAAATGGGTGTGTATTGATACGGGAGGGCGCAAAACATAGCGTCTTTTTTAATTCTCAAACTAAAAATGTATCAACAGTTCCCCGGCATAACGAGATAAATAATTTTCTGGCAAAAAAGATATGTCGCGATCTAGGATTAGATGTAAAAAGTGAATGACAATAAAATATAACAAACTAATCAGGGATAGGATCCCAGAGATCATTAAGCAGAAAGGAGGAAGCCCCGTTACCCATATTGCGGGAGATGAAGAATATTGGAGTAAATTGAAAGAGAAACTCCAAGAAGAGGTTAATGAATTCAGTCAAAATTCTGTGGCAGAAGAGTTGGCAGACATTCTCGAGGTGGTAGATGCCATCTGTGACTATTTAAAGATAGATAAAATAGAGTTAGATAATACGAAAAAGAAAAAGGCGGCAGAAAGAGGAGGGTTCAAAGATAAAATAATTCTTGAAGAATCGTAATTCCATGGAGATAAATCCTGGCGATATTTATCAGCATTTTAAGGGAGAGAGATACAAGGTTATTGGTTTGGCGAAACATTCTGAAACCCAAGAGGAACTAGTCGCTTACCAGCACCTAGATGGCGATGGACAGATGTGGGTTCGCCCAATTGGAATGTTCTCAGAGGAGGTCGAAGTTGATGGTAGAAAGATCCCAAGGTTTAAATATATAAAAGAATAGATTAATGAAGTTCGCAATCATTTCAGATACTCACGACAACCTAGCCAACGTTAAAAACGTTATTAATTGGTTGAACAAAGAAGAGATAACTCTGCTTTTGCATTGCGGAGATATTAACTCTAAAGAAACAATAAAGATGATTGGAGACACTTTTAAGGGAGAGGCCAAATTCGCTAGAGGCAATGCCGATGTTAGTATCGAGGGATTAAATGAGTTTGAAGAAGTGGAGATTGATGGAAAGAGAATAGCTTTTACTCATTTCCCAACGGAAGCCAACGAATTATGTAATACTAAAAAATATGATTTGGTTTTCCACGGTCACACCCATAAGCCTTGGGAGAGTATGGTGGGGGAGTGTAAATTAGTGAATCCAGGAGAGGCAGCCGGGATTTATAACAAAGCTACATTCGCAACCTACGATACGAAAACCGATAAACTAGAGCTCAAGATTATCGAGAGATTAAATATCTAGAAAAGGCTTGATAAATTTTAATATATAGGTATAATAAGAGCATTATTTATGAAACAAAAATACTCAATATTAATAGCAGTCTTGGTCGTTGCCTTTTTTGCCGCGAATTTTGTTTATCCAGATTACCTAAATAAAGGTATTGATATTTTTAATAGTAAACTCTCTCAAAGCATTCCTCATTTCTGGGTTAAACCTTTCAGGCTAGGGTTAGATCTCCAGGGCGGGGTAAGTTTAGTTTACGAGGCTGATTTGGCGAGTATTGGCGATAGAAGCAAATCCGAAGCAATGGCAGGATTGCGTGATGTTATAGAAAGAAGGGTGAATCTTTTTGGAGTAACAGAACCGGTTGTACAGGTACAAGGAGAAAATAGATTAGTTGTTGAATTGGCCGGTGTGACCAATGTTGACGATGCCATTAAGATGATAGGTGAAACTCCCTATCTCGAATTTTTAGAGCAAAGACCCGAAGCAGATACTCAAAAGATATTAGATAAGATAAAAGAATTAGATGGGAAAGATACCGAAGCCATTCAGAAGGTAAAGGATTGGCAGTTAGCCCTTGAAAACCCGTATTTTGTTGCAACTGAATTAACTGGTAAATATTTAAAAGCTTCCAGGGTTATCTTTGATCAGACAAGCTATAAGGCGACTGTGCAACTACAGTTTAATGATGAAGGGTCAAAGTTGTTTGAAGATATTACAGCCAGGAATATAAAGAAACCTTTAGCGATATTTTTAGATGGGAAATCAATCGTTGATACAAATGGTGATGGAATAATCGATAACCAAGATCTATATGCTCCAATTGTAGAAGATAAGATTACGGGTGGGAAGGCCGTTATCTCCGGAGGAGATATGAGTACTGAAAAGGCTAATCAAATAGTAAGACGTCTAAATTCCGGAGCTCTTCCAGTTAAAATTGGCGCTCCAATTTCTCAACAGACAGTCGGCCCAACCCTAGGAGCCGTCTCGTTGGAAAAGTCGCTCATGGCAGGTTTGTACGGATTTTTAGCAGTAGTCTTATTTATGATTTTGATTTATCGTTGGCCCGGAGTTTTAGCCTCCGTTGCTTTAACGATATATATAGCGATTGCATTAGCTTTATTTAAACTTATCCCAGTAACCCTAACGCTGGCTGGCATTGGTGGTTTTGTATTGTCTATCGGTATGGCGGTTGATGCTAATATTTTGATTTTTGCCAGGATGAGAGAAGAAATTAAAAATGGCCAGCCGTTGTCTGCAGCAATTGAAGAAGGATTTAAGAGAGCATGGCCATCAATTAGGGACAGTAATCTGAATTCCTTAATTGTTTGTGCAATCTTATTCACTTTCGCAACTAGCTTTATCAAGGGTTTTGCTTTAACCCTAAGTATCGGTATTTTAGTAAGTTTATTCTCGGCAATATTCATCACCAGAATTTTGTTAATGGTTTTTGTCGGCAAGAGAATGGAAAAACTTAAATGGCTTCTTTAATATTATGAATATAAATTTTACAAAATATTCAGCAGTTTACTACATTTTCTCAATACTTTTAGTGGTAGCAACAATTGTCGCCTTGTTTAATTTTGGATTGAAATTTGGTATTGAGTTCACCGGCGGAAGTATCGCCGAATTATCATTCCAGGGAGATAGACCATCAAACGATGCCGTATCAGCCGCCCTAGCAACCTTTAACTTGGGGGAGGTAACAATTCAACCAGTTGGGGCCAAAGATATGGTTTTGAGATTTAAGGGCGTAGATGAGCCCACTCACCAACAGATAATTACCAAGATAAATGAGATATCGAAGGTTGAAGAGAAAAGATTTGAATTCATCGGGCCTTCTATCGGCAATGAGCTAAAACAAAAAACAGAGTTAGCTATAGTTTTGGCTTTATTGGCAATAACTATATATATCGCCCTGGCCTTCAGAAAGGTATCTAGACCAGTTTCTTCTTGGAAATATGGTATTACTTCTTTGATCGCTCTTTTCCACGACGTTTTGGTGCCAATTGGAGTGTTCTCTGTCTTGGGCCATTATTATAACGTTGAAATTACAGTTCCAATTATTGCTGCGTTGCTTACTGTTTTGGGTTTTTCCGTCCACGATACAATCGTCATTTTTGATAGAATCAGAGAGAACATATTAAGGAAAGGAATGAAATCCTTCGGAGAAACAGTCAATTGGAGTTTAAGCCAGACACTAGGCAGATCAGTTGGAACCGTGTTTACCACCTTATTAGTCCTATTCTCACTCTTCTTTTTCGGGGGAGAAACTTTAAAATATTTTGCCTTAGCCTTGATAATCGGTATCACTTCAGGGGCCTACTCTTCTATTTTTATTGCTAGTCCTTTGTTGGTAACCTGGTTAAAATGGAAAGAAAAGAGGGCATTAAGCGGGAAATAGAGGGCTTGGGTTTAGGGCTTGACAAGGGGATTTAAATATGGTTAAATAGAACAATATTCAATATATATAGTTTTATGGAAAAAGTTAATTATTCAGCGATATATGCAAGCCTTGTAAAAGGCCTTTCGGATAAAACAAAAGAAGTTTTTGCCCGCAGATTTGGCATTGGTGGAAAGGAACAAGAAACACTAGAATCCATTGGTCAAACCATGGGAGTAACAAGGGAAAGAGTGCGTCAGATACAGGACGCTGGTTTTGTTAACATCAAAAATGGAAAGAAAGAGGCCCTAGAAAAGATATTTAAAGAACTTTCCAGCTATTTAAAAAGCAAAGGAGGCTTCCGCAGAGAAGATTTAGCTTTAGAAGATTTGGGCGGAAAAAATGAAAAACCTTACATCCTATTCCTCCTAACCCTAGGAGAGCAGTTTTCAAGAGTTTGTGAAAAAAGAGATTTGTATTCTTTTTGGTCTACCGTAGATAGCGGTGAGAAAGCAACTAATGCATTTTTGGCTAATTTGGTCGCGGATTTAAAAAAACAAGGCAAACCAATGGCCAAAAAAGAATTTGTTGCCCAATTCGCCAGCAAGTACAATTTAACTCCAATAGTCCTTAACTCTTATCTTGAGGCTTCTAAGAATATCAAAGAAAACACAGAAGGACAAATTGGTTTAGTTGATTGGCCAGAAATTAACCCAAAGGGGGTTAGAGACAAATCCTTTTTAGTTTTCCAGAAAGAAAACAAACCACTACATTTTACAAAAGTGGCTTCTTTGATCGATAGCTTTAACTACAACCTTCCGAACAAAAAAACCTTACCTCAAACAGTACACAACGAATTGATTAAAGATGATAGATTCGTCCTAGTCGGTCGTGGTATTTATGCTTTAAAGCAATGGGGGTATAACCCAGGAACTGTTAAAGATGTAATCGTTAAAACGATAAAGGAGAGCGCTGATTCTTTAACCAAGGAAGTCTTGGTGCAAAAAGTTCTTGACCAAAGAATGGTTGCGAAGAATACTATCCTAATGAATCTTAACGACAAAAAGTTATTTAGCAGAGACGAAAAGGGAAAATACATTTTAAGGAAAACTCAAACAGCCTAAAAAGTTTTACATGATCTATTTCCTTCTGGGAATTCAGATTCTATTAATAGCGACCGCATTATTCTATATCATCTTTTTCGGTTTTGTCTTTTATTGGCACGAAGCAAAATCAACGTTTTTGGTTGTGCCCCTAATATATACTTTTAAGTTTTTTTTAGTAGGATTTTTTGTAGTTGTTTTGGCCTCTTTGCTGTTGGAGTATATCCCGCAGCTTTTTTAGTTTTTTTACAAGTCTCTCGCTGGGTTTCATTTTTTACGGTATAATAATATAATCCTATGAGATGATGCAGCATCTCGCGGGATAAAGATATGAATGCTAAGTCTTTCTTTTGGTGGCTGGACGTTCCCAGAAAAATAATTTGGACCCCATTCTGGTGGTTGATTTTATCGATTGCCGTTTTTTTTATTCCCGTAATTAATGTCTGGTGGTGGCTAATAATCCCCATCCTTTTGGTATTCCCACTAGAGACCTACTATTTATGGTGGATCAGGTGGGACTTTTGGTATCAAAAGAAAAAATGGGTAATTCTTGAACTTGTTCCCCCAAAGGAAAGTCTGGCTCCTTTTAAGGCCATGGAAGATGTGTTCTCTGCTGTTTGGACAATCATTGATACCGCCAACTGGAGAGAAAGGTGGTGTGAGGGAGAGTTTGAAACATGCCCAGAATGGCTTTCTTGGGAAGTAGCCAGCGTCGAGGGATCTATCCATTTCTACATCCGCTGTATGTCCGGCCATCGCTCACTTGTCGAGTCAGCATTGTACTCTCATTATCCAGAAGTGGAGATAACACAAGTTTCAGATTACACAAAAAATGTTCCTCAAAATATTCCCAATAAGGAGTGGAACATATATGGTACGGAATTTATCTTGGGCAAGGAAGACGCTTATCCTATTAAAACTTTCTCAAAGTTTTTTGAAATAGGCGGTGAAAAAATTTCTCAAGAAGAAAAAAGAATCGACCCAATCGTTTCTTTGTTGGAGGGCATGGCAAGATTGGGGCCCGGAGAACAACTTTGGTTTCAGATGGTTACTATCCCCATTTCAGATCATGATTTCCCGTGGAGAGAAGAGGGGAAGAAATTAATTAGCCAGATTGCAAAAAGACCGGAGGATAAAAAGGAAACATTAATCGATTTATTGTTCCAGATGTTTAAAGAGCTTTTTGCTGGATTTACTGGTTCGGCTGGCTCTGATGAGAAAGGAGCAGCAAAATCTTTATCGGAAACAAAAACAGAGAGCAATGAAAGGGAAATGTTGTTGACCCCCGGAGAAAGAGGGGTTCTTATGGCCGTAGAAGAAAAAATGGAAAAGTCTGCCTGGAAGACAACCATAAGGGGAGTGTATATAGCCAAGAGAGAAAAGTGGGATTCGGGCCACAGAAAAACCATTGAGTCCTATTTGCCGCATTTCCATACGCAGAATATGAATCACTTTAAGTTTAATGCCGACACGAGGACAAAGGTGCACTTCTTTATGAGAAAGAAAAGGCTTCTTGTCAGGCAAAGGAAAATGCTCGAGCACTATATCAATAGATTCCCCCCGTTTTTTCCAAGGTGGGATTTGCCAGGAAGCTCCATATTAAACAGTGAGGAGTTGGCAACAATGTATCATTTCCCAACGAGGATCACAGCTTTAATAGCCTCTACGGTTGTTCGTGTCGAGGCCAAGAAGGGTGGACCACCGCCTAATTTACCAATGGAGTAATGTTTACTATTAAATTAAGCTAAATGGCAGAGATAACATTTTTAGGGAAAACAACCTTTCGCAACCAGGAGAAGAAATTTGGTATAAAGCCCGACGATAGACGTCGGCACGTTTACGTTATTGGGAAAACTGGTATGGGCAAAACCGTCCTAATGGAAAATATGGCCAGGCAGGATATCCAAAAAGGAAGAGGTATTGCATTCGTCGACCCCCACGGAGAAGCTGCCGAGGGCTTGTTGGACTTCGTTCCTTCTAGCAGAATAAATGATGTTGTGTATTTCAACCCAGCGGATCTTGATTTCCCAATCGCCTTTAACGTTATGGAAAAGGTGGATTTCAGATTCAGGCATTTAGTGGCTAGTGGGTTGATGGCTGTTTTCAAAAAAGTTTGGCCTGATGTTTGGTCCGCCCGTATGGAATATATTTTGAATAACTCTATCTTGGCGCTTTTGGAATATCCAGAGTCAACTTTGCTTGGGGTTAACAGAATGTTGGCTGACCCAGAGTATAGGGGAAAGGTGGTGGAAAAGATCACTGACCCAGTTGTTAAATCTTTCTGGGTGAATGAATATGCCAGGTATACTCAGAAATACGAGGTTGAAGCAACAGCCGCTATTCAGAATAAAGTAGGGCAGTTCGTTTCCAATCCTTTGATCAGAAATAGTATCGGGCAGGTAAAGTCCACTCTCGATATTAGGAAAATAATGGATGAGGGCAAGATATTAATAATCAACCTATCGAAAGGTAGGATCGGAGAGGATAATTCCAGATTATTGGGAGCTTTGTTAATTACAAAAATGCAATTAGCCGCCATGTCCCGGGTTGATATCCCCGAAGAAGATAGAAAAGATTTCTATCTTTACGTCGATGAGTTCCAGAACTTTGCAACTATATCCTTTGCCTCCATATTGTCCGAGGCAAGAAAATATCGTTTGAACCTGACGCTGGGACATCAATATATCACTCAAATGGAAGAGGAAGTGAGGGACGCAGTATTTGGTAATGTGGGGACAATGGTGGTTTTTAGAATTGGTGCAGAGGATGCTGATTTTCTAGAAAGAGAATTTGAGCCAGAGTTTATGGCCACGGATTTGGTTGGCCTTACAAAATACAATATATATTTAAAATTAATGATCGATGGAGTTGCTGGCCGGCCGTTTTCAGCAGAAACCCTTCCTCCCATTAAAGCAGAAGAGACTTCAAACAGAGAAAAGATCATTAATGCAAGTAGAGAGAGATACGGAGTAAGGAAAGAAATAGTAGAGGAAAAGATAAAACGTTGGACTGGCTTTGAAGACAATGCAGAGCATACATTATCTGCAACTTCGCAGGGGAATACACCGAGGCCAGTAATGCAGGGAGGCTTCGGGGGGCAGGAACAATCGCATCTTTTCGATGCCGTTTGTTCCATGTGTAATAAGAAGACTAAAGTAATTTTTGAGCCAGAGAAGGGTAGGCCAATATATTGTAAAAATTGTTTGAAGAAAGTGAAGCCTCGAAGTGAAGTAGTGGCCCCTGTTGCTAGTGGGAAACCGCAGGATGGAGTTACTACTGCCGAAAAGATCACGTCTGAAGTTCGTCCGGAAGCCCATGTAGAAAAGCAGGAGGTGAGGCAAGATATAAAACCCCCGGCAGTGTCTTTGAGAGAAGCGATGCATCAGGAGGTGGTTTCTTTCTCTCCCCACAGAGATAGTCATGATAAAGATAAGGTGAAGAGGAAAGAGGTTGATGTCTCGGAGCTGCGAAAGGCCATAAAAGAATCATTGGCCGAAGAAAATGATAAACCAGAGCCTGCTAAGAAAAATATAAATAATAACCCTAACCCCGTCGTAGAGAAGGAGCCAGTTCCAATCCCAGAGAAAGTCTCCAATGATGGCTCAAAAAGGGGTGTAATTAATCCGGGGGAAGTGGTAAAATTCTAAGATGATTAAAACGCTTAAGGATTTTAAGTTTTTAAACAAAAGGGTTTTAGTAAGGTGCGATTTCAATGTTCCCCTAGACGAGCAAGGGAACATTTTGGATGATTTCAGAATACGTCAGACAATCCCCACCATTGAGTATCTACTTAAGATGGGAGCAAAAGTAATTTTGATTAGTCACCTGGGAGAGCCAGAGGGAAAAGTTGTTCCGACCCTGACAATGGACAAAGTCCAAGAAAAGCTTGCTGGCTATCTAAGTGTTCCAGTAACTAAGGCTCCAGATTGTATTGGTTTCGATATAGAGAAATATTGTTATGGATTAACTTCAAAAGAAGTTTTTCTTTTAGAAAATTTGCGATTTCACATTGGAGAAACAGAAAATGATCCAGAATTTGCTAAGGCTCTTTCAAAATTGGCAGATATATATATCAATGACGCCTTTGGTGTTTGCCATAGATCCCATGCCTCTGTCGTCAGCGTCCCCTTGTTATTAGATAGTGGCATTGGTTTATTATTAGAGAAAGAGATAAGGACGCTAGAAAAGATAATGCAAAAACCCAAGAGACCTATGTTGGCTATTATCGGTGGAGCGAAGGTGGGAACAAAGTCCAAATTAATCACCAATATTTTAAAAATTGCAGATAAGGTAATAATTTCGGGGTTAATTAAGCAAGAAATAGATAACACTGGGATGAAGTTTGATTACCAGGAGAAATTAATTGCACCCATAGATGCCATAGAGGTGGATGGGAAGCAACCCGACATAGGGCCGAAATCCATTAAACTTTTTAAAAAATCAATTAGAAGAGCAAAAACCATACTTTGGAACGGCCCGTTTGGTTTTATAGAGAAAAAGGAGTATGTAAAGGGGACATTGGAGATTGCTAAGGCGGTTGCAAAATCTTGGGGGTTTTGTGTCGTCGGCGGAGGAGAGACGGTAGAGTTTTTAAATAAGGTGGGGTTAATATCTAAATTTGATCATGTTTCAACGGGTGGAGGGGCAATGTTGAGTTTTCTTTCCGGAGAAACACTTGTTGGGTTGCAGCCATTGATAAGAAGATAAAATGACGAAAAAACCAGAAATTAAGAATCTAAAAAAAACCGCCGATAGGATTATAAGGGCAGTAAAGAAAAAGGAGAAGATCATTCTTTACGGTGATGCAGATTTAGA
>Ga0268276_1002354_pt1 | contig 16275 bp, 19 predicted proteins | sample saktaG_4_FD_190145 | JGI IMG/M metagenome (GOLD analysis project Ga0268276, IMG submission 190145) | Saline water microbial communities from Sakinaw Lake, British Columbia, Canada - sak_2010_1_5_45m | ecosystem: Environmental > Aquatic > Non-marine Saline and Alkaline > Saline ...
CAAGCGGAGCTTAAGATATATAAAAATTTGTGTTTATTGTTAAGAAGTTAATAAAACAAAATTTTTATAATACTCAAGCGGAGCTTAAGATATATAAAAATTTGTGTTTATTGTTAAGAAGTTAATAAAACAAAATTTTTATAATACTCAAGCGGAGCTTAAGATATATAAAAATTTGTGTTTATTGTTAAGAAGTTAATACTGGTTTATGCTCATTTTTTCAACTCTTTCATTATATACTCCTCAATCTTTGCAGACATCTTCATCCCATTCTTTCTGCAATATTCTCTGAATTGTTTTAGTAGATTGCTATCTATTGTAAAATTAGCCCTCTCTTTATAGTTTACCTTCTTAAGATAATGGGTTTGGTCATATTCTTCTAGAGCGTCAAATACTTCTGGGTATTTAACCAAAATCATATCTGCATGTTTTAATAGTTTTTTACCTGACAACATTTTTCAATAACCTCTTTATTTTTCCTAAATTATTGATATTTTTAGATGTGATAGTTACTATGGTTTCTGAGATTCTCTCTGGATCAAATCCTATCTCCAGTTCTGTGCAGTATGCCATCATTAACAAAGCAGCAGTTCTTTTGTTTCCATCTTCAAATACATGGCCTATCAATATTGATCTAACCAAATAAGCAACCTGGTCAAACCATGGTTTATCTTTTATTGAAGATAATGCGAAGTCTAAGCTGCTTTTATTCACAATATTGCCATTTGATACCTTCTTATTCAAATTTACGAGTTCTTCTTTATAAAACATACACACTAGTATGTATCAATTATATATAAAGGTTTCGGTTTTTAGAAATGCGCTTTGTCCCAATTCAATACAAAACATCCCAATAAGAACAGTTATGTCCGAAACAAAACATTTAAATATAAGTTATATCAGGATATATATTGAGCGATGTGCCTTTTCGATAGAGTACCGAGCTAACACAGGTATAGACGCTCCATAAAAAAGCTGTGGGAGGAATCGCTGCCAAGGCGATTTCATTTTACTCCCTTTTAAAACATAAAATGCAAACAAACTTATCAGATTATATTGATCTTAGCTCAATAATTATGGAAAAAGAAGTTATTAATTTTGTCAGGAAGAGTAAGATAAATACTTGATTATTGTCAATGAGTTCAAAAGTTGGGGGGATATTGGAGAGAATTTATCCTAATAGCAGGCTAACTAATGTTAAAAGGTTTTCTAAAGGTGTTATTAACCAAACTTACAGGTTTAAGGTTGATGGAAAAGAATTAGTTCTTCGTATTTATCCAAAGGACTTTTGGAAAGCTGAAAAGGAAAAATATCTTTATGGGCTGATCAAGAAAAAAACCGATGTTTTAGTTCCTGATGTTATAGCTAGTGGGAAAAATTTTATTTTGATGACTATGATCTCTGGCAAAGAGTTATCGTTAGGTAATAAGAATATGATCAGGAAAGCTGGCGAGGCACTAGCAAAAATACATTCTATCAAGTTTCCTTATTATGGATGGATCATTGGCAAGCAGATAAAACCTAAATTCAGAAAATGGAGCGATTTTCTTGATTATGATATTAGTTTGAAGTTTAAAAGAATACCTAATAAAACTATAAAGAAAAAGATTACAGCTATTATTGATGACAACAGGCATCTTTTGGATATTAAATCTAAACCTTGCTTATTGCACAAGGATTACCATCCATCACATATTATTGTCAAGGATGAAAAAATTAATGGGGTTGTGGATATTGAATGGGCTATTGCTGGCCATAATGAGCTGGATATAGCAAAGTCATGCTCATGGATGTTTGCCAAAAAACCTGAACTGGAGGGGATCTTTTTAGATGGGTATAGGAAATATGGGCAACTTTCAAAAGAGTTTGATTCCAGAAAGAAATTTTACAAATTGATCAATCTGGTTAGTGCTTTGTCTTTTTCATATGAATGCAAGCATAAAAAGTGGTGCATATACAATCTTAAGGGGGCAGAAGGTGTTGTAAATGAATATAACAAAAATCACTGAACAATATATAAATGAGCATCCAAGCATTAAGGATTGTGTCAGAAAAGGGCTGGTAAATTACTCTGCTCTTACAAGAAGGATTGTTGAAGAGGAGAGTTTAGATCTGAAAGATAACTTTGATGCTATACTAATTGCGTGCAGAAGGTATTTTAGAAAGATAAAGAAGGAAAAGGTTCTTGAGGATAAGATTAAAGATATTTTAAAAGAGAGCAAACTTGAGGTTAAAAATAAGATTTTTGTAGCTTTGGTTGAGAAAAATGTTTTCTTTAACCATGTTTTAGAGCTTCAAAAGATAATCAAGGATAAAGGCGGCATTTTCCATATGATTGAAGGCAGCACCACAATAACCTTGATTACAGCAGAAGAGTTTATTGGTGAAGTAAAAAAGCTGTTTAAGAGCAAGATTATGAAGATAACTGGAAGTTTAGCAGAGGTTACCTTGAAAAGCTCTGAGGATATGGAGAAAACACCAGGTGTAATTGCTTATCTGACAACTTTATTATCTGAGAATGGCATTAACATAATAGAAACAATGTCTACATGGACAGATACTTTGTTTGTAATAGATGAGAAAGATATTGCTAAGATAATGGAAGTTTTGAAGTTTTAGAATGGACAGTCGTCATCTGTTCTTTGAGGTTCTGCTGAATCTATCATTCTAGCTAGGATAACTTTTGCTCCGTTTGATACTATTTCTGCTCTCCCCACATAGTTTCCTACATGGTTTTCTGCCCCTATAACAAAAACAGGTTTGTACCAGAAATTAACATCTTCACCATCTGGTCTTTTTACATGCCCCATGCCTTTTTTATCTCTATCTGCTTCTATTGGCCCAGCAACAGCTGTGATTGGTAAATCATAAATCAGTGCTCCCTTATCATAGCCCTCGACTCTTGTGATTAATCTTCTTCCGTCAGGTGTAGATGCTTGGTCTTCATCCATAAAATTAACAACAGGCTCAAAGAAGTTAGTTCCAGAAGGAGTTTGGCCGGTTAGCCTTGCTAAGACATAGCTTTCAAGCTCCAATGGGCTCCTGTTTGTGTTACCATAAATCATATCCTCGGTTATTTCATTTTCTGCAATCTTTCTTTGTTCATCAGGGTGGTCATAATGCCCTGGCTTACGTGTAGGCAATAAAAGTCCGTGCCCCCTCTTTCCATCACCCCACATAAACTGGACAAATGGGTGAGGCCCGCCTCTTCCTTTCTCAATATATAAAATCCTGAATACCTTATCGCCAGTTACAATCCCTGCTTGTTTAGGATTTATCTCAAAGCTTAAAACAACTGAATAATGCCCTCTTCCATCATCCAATTTAGGGATGCCTATTACTTTAACATCCAATCTTCCATAGGCTGCCCGCCTGGACCTTACCCCCCCTCTTACCCCATTAGATGCAGGACCCCATCTTTTATTGGTACTATAAACAAAATGCCCCCAATATTCTGCGTTTGGCTTATTTGGATTATGTATTCTTAAAACGGGGTCTGGTAGAGCATCTTGTCTGGAAATTCTATCATACTTATGGCCCAAATTTCGAACAGGATCCCATTCAGCTTCATAAACCCCCCATTGATCTAGTTTCTCAACTATACTGCCTAGACCATCATCTGCAGGCCTATCACCAAAAACATGGTCAACACCATGGGGCGGCATATTTGAAGAACCCCTACCAAAAAAACTCATTTAAACTCCCCTCAACACCATTTTAAAGTAGAAATATAGCTATTCATTTAAAAAATTAACTGACTTTACCTTCCTTATCCAGCATATGCCCTAATTTTTCTTTCTTTGTGTCTAGGTATTTTTTGTTATGTTCACCAGCTTCAATGATTAATGGAACCCTCTCAACAATCTTCAATCCATACTTTTCTATTCCAGTAATCTTCTTAGGGTTGTTTGTCAATAACTTTATTGTTGTTAATCCCAAGTCTGATAGTATCTGAGCGCCAATTGTGTAATCCCTTTCATCTGCCTTAAAGCCTAGCTTTTCATTTGCCTCAACAGTATCGTAACCTTGGTCCTGCAATGCATATGCCTTGATTTTATTTAACAATCCAATTCCTCTTCCTTCCTGCCTTAGGTATAGGAGAACTCCGCCTTCGTTTCCGATCAATGCCAGGGCTTTTTCCATTTGTTCGCCGCAATCACATCTTAAACTATGGAAAGTATCCCCTGTCAAGCATTCGGAATGTACTCTGACTAATATGTTTTTTTTGTTTTTGACTTCTCCTTTAACCAAAGCTGCATGATGGTTGCCTTTATTATCTTCATAGACATTAATAATAAAATCTCCGTAGAATTTTGTTGGAAACTTAGCTGTTGCTTTTTTGTTTATTAAGCCCATATAAAGATATAGAATTAGTGAGTTTTTATAAACGTTATTGTTTAATCTTCTTTTTCTTCAGGCTCAGCATCAACTTCATCTACTTTTTCATCAGCTTCTTCATAGCCTTTCATAAAGCCTTCTTCTTCAGCTGACATAGCATCATCCGCAACTAGGTCTTCTCTTCCATCTTCTTCATAAATGTTGTCTTCCCCTAACTCTTCTTCGCTTGAATCTTTGCTTTTTGCCATGATGAAATCCCCTTAATTTCAAGGTCTAAAGTGCTTATTTTTAAAGTTTGTGATTATAATTTATATAATTACTGTTTGTTCACTAAATTTTCTGCTCTCTTTATCATTTCCTTTTTTAATCCGACAAAGAACCCGCCATTTTTTCCTGCCGCATATGTTGCTTCTTTTTCTTTTATTATCTTGTTCAGCTCTGGATGTTCCACGTCGATATGTGTGATTCTAGCCATACTTTTACCTTTTTCATGTATGAAAACCCTTGCTCCTTTCAATTCTATTTTTCCCTCTCCTGGACCTGACATAATTGGAAGCTAAATTGATTTGTTTTTTATAATTATCGACAATACAGAATATATCAATACAAACTATATATTGCAGTAGTATACAAAACCAAAAGCTTTAAATATCACTAATATACAGATTAGTATACTAGTATATAAAATTTAAAAGAGGCAGGATTTGGCTGGTGAGACATAAACGAGGACAAAAAAAATAACAACTATGACCTAAACGATATGTTGTCACCAATGCCTCTTACATATAACAAAGCTGATTTTAAATGGAACTCGAAACAAAAGGATTTATTGAAAATGTAGATTCCTGGATAAAACAGATTAGGTCTGAATTTCATCAGATTACAGATGTTTCTTGTGTTGTAGAGGAGAACGTAACCAATATACAGCACAATTATGAGCTGATTTATGAATTGAAAGAGACCATAGAGCGATTACAGGAAGAAGTAAAAGCGCTTAAGCTAATGCAGTTCTTGCAACTTAAAGAACAAATTGTAAGGAAGCACTAAAGCTGTTCCATAACCTTCTTTAAAGCTTGATCAACAGCCATAAATAGATTAGTTGGCTCTGACTCGCCAGTTATTGTTTTTCCACCTGCTGTCAGCTCTGCTTTTATTTTATCTTCTCCTTCTAAGGTCATTACTAGTTTTTCATAATCTGGCTTTTTTTCTTTCATTTGCTTTGCACAGTTGCCTATTATTTTCTTTAGAACAACTAGTTTTGCAGGCTCTATATTCTGAAAACCATTTAAATCTATATTGCCCCCTAAAGAAATATTTTCCTTGTTTTGTACTTCCATTTCTATGCACCTCGTTGCTATAGGATGTAATGTATTGGGAGGGTATAAAAAGTTTGCCTTTTTTATTGACCTCAACTCCATTAATTTTATAAACCCCTTAGATTTCTAGAACAGTATGTTAGTAGAATCATTTTCAGGCATTAGGGGAGTTTATGGTAAGGAGCTTACAGATGATGCTGCAAGGAGATATGCTTATGTTTTCTATGAGTTTCTTAAGAAGAAGGTTGGAAAAGAGCCTTTGATTGTAGTTGGCTATGACACTAGGAGATCTAATAAGGCTTTGAAGAAAGCCGTGTTTGAGCCTTTAACAAATATAATTGATGTTGGCATTATGCCTGTTGCTGCTGTTGAATTGGCTGTTAGAAAGTATAAAGCAGATGGCGGCATTATGATAACTGCCTCGCATAATGAGCCTGAGTTCAATGGCTTTAAGTTTTTGGATAAAGACGGCGCAGTTCTGAGGCCTAAAGACATTAATGAAGTGATAAAGGAATTTAGGAGGGTTAAAGAATTGAGAATTAATAGGAAAAATAAGATTCTTAAGAAAAACAGAGACTTGATTGATAGATATGCTAAGTTTTTATTGAAAATTGTCGGTAAGATTGATAATAAGGCAAAAGTGATATTAGATGTTAATGGCGGCTCTGGGGTTATTGTAAAAGAGATAATTAAAAAATTAAAATTAAAGAATATTGAAGTTATTAATGATAGAATTGGTAAATTTAAAAGAAAGATAGAGCCAAATGAGGTGTCATTAAGATATTTAAAGAAAATTATGGGAAATGCTGAGTTTGCAGCTGGCTTTGACTGTGATGCAGACAGAGTTGAGATTTTGCTTAAGGATGGCAGTTTAGTGGATGGTAATTATTTGCTAGCTTTAATTGTTGATGATATTTTGAAGAAAGGAATTGTTGTTACGAATGATGCTACCTCTAATGTTGTCAGAAGAGTTGCAGAAAAGCATAATTGTGATGTAAAAGAAGTTGAGGTAGGGGAGATTAATGTTGTTGATGAAATGTTAAGATTGAATAGCCCAATTGGGGGGGAGGGGAGTAATGGCGGTGTTATAATCCCCCCTTCGAGATGCAGAGATGGGATTTTATCTGTTTTTTATTTACTTAAGATAATCAATATGAGGAAAAAATCATTAAGGCAATTGATAAAAGAACTGCCAAAGTATCATACAATACAAAAAAAGATTAAGTTAAGTAAAAAAATTGATAGAAATAAAATTAAAAAATATTATTCCAAATACATAATTCAGGAAACTGGCGATGAAACAGGCGGCCTAAAAATAATAATCAATAAAAACAATTTTGTCTGGTTTAGGGCTTCTAAAACAGAAGCTAATCTTTTAAGGATAATTGCTGATTCTGATTCTAATATTGAATGTAAAAGATTACTTGCTGAAGCTTGTTCTCTCGTGAAAAAATAATAACGATAGAACACCTCACAGATTTTCTAAATCCTGAACTTCTCTCTGAATTTCAAAAGGTTTATAAATAGACAAGTACATATCTAGTCTATAAGGGTGGTTACTATCGCTGAGGATTATGGTAATTGTAGTCTCTGCAAAAAGGGCAAGTTTGTTAAAAAAGAGGAAAAGGAGCTAGGAGGGACTACATATTTTGTATTGAAATGCGACAAATGCAACCACGAGGTTGCAAGAAGCAACAAATAAAAATGGCAAGTGAAAAATCATTGCAGTCAATTGAAGGGCAAGGGGAAAAGAAATGCCCTGAATGCGGCAGTAAAAAGATAATTAGAAAAGATAATGAAGTTTATTGTGAGAAATGCGGTTTTGTAATTGATTAGCTGCCCTAAATTCTTATTTTATAGATGATTTTGTATCGTACTAACATTTTTAAACGAAGCTATACTTCTTTAATCCATAATGACATCAATCTATTTCCAGACCCATGGCTGCAGCACCAACCTGTCAGAGTCAGAGGTAATGATGGGTTTGCTAAAGAAAGCTAAGTTTGAAATAGTTGAAGAGCCAGAAGAAGCAGAAATACTGATAATCAATATATGTACTGTAAAGGGTGAAGAGACTGCTTTGAGGAACATAAGAAAACTGGCTGAAGAGTTTCCGGGTAAGAAGTTGATAGTCGCTGGATGTATTACAAAAATAATTTTGAAAGAAGTAAGAAATATAAGGGAGGATGTGGGTTTTATCAATACCCATAATATAAAATCTATAGTTGAGGTAATTGAAGAGGTTATCAATGACAATTGTGCTGAAGCTATGGGCACTGATGAGTACAAAAAGATCAATCTGCCTAAGATAAGGCAGAATCCTGTTATCGGTATTATTCCTATCTTGAATAGCTGCGCTGGTTACTGCGCTTATTGCTCTGTTAAGTATGTTAAGGGCAAGCTATTTTCTTATGACATGCAGGATATCGAGGCTGAGGCTTTGAAATGCTTGAATGATGGGTGTAGGGAATTATGGATATCTTCGCAGGATAACTCTGCTTATATGCTTGATAAAGGAGAAAAGAGCAAGCTTCCTTTATTGGTTAAGAATATTGCTTCTATAGATAAGAAATTCTTTATTAGGATAGGAATGATGAATCCTTGGCATCTGTTAGAGATATTGCCTTCAATGATTGAAGCTTATAAAAATGATAATGTGTTCAAGTTTTTGCATATTCCTGTCCAGTCTGGGAATGATGAGATATTGAAGCTGATGAAAAGAAACTATACAGCAGATGATTTTAAAAAAATAATTGATGAATTTAGAAAAGAAATTCCCAATATTGCAATAAGCACAGATATTATATGCGGGTTTCCAACAGAAACAGAAGAGCAGTTTAATGATTCTTTGAATCTGGTCAAAGAGATAAAACCAGATGTTTTGAACATATCAAGGTTTCAGGCAAGGCCAGGAACAGAAGCAGCAAAGATGGAAGGCCAGATACATGGCAGGGTAACAAAAGAAAGGTCTAGGATTCTAACTGACATATTCATTAATATCGCAAGAATGAACAATGAAAGATGGATAGATTGGCAGGGAGAAGTGCTGATAGACCAAAAAGGAAAAAATGATACTCTTGTGGGCAGGAATTTTGCTTATAAGCCTGTAATCATAATGGGGGATTTTAAGTTAGGAGATTATGTCAAGGTCAAGGTTAAAAGTATAACTCCTTATGATTTGAGGGCTGAAATTCTATAAAATTGTTATTATTTGGTGATTACAAAAGAAATATTTAAATATAAGCAGGTAAATTCAAGCATTAAAATGCATCGACAGGGACAGGGGCAAATAAGGGAGCTTACAGATAGGATACATTCTGCAGCCCATGATCTTGAAGTCCCGGGAAAGAAGGAAGAAGCTGCCCTTACATTAAAAGACATTCTGACTGAAAATTCCGCTAGAATTCGTAAATCACCACCCCCCCAATATCATGATCCTGATTGGTTTATATCTTATATCGGTCCATTGGATGAAGCTTATCAAATCAGTACTGCTTTGTCAGATGCCTGCAAAAAATATCCTAACTTTGTTGGGCTGGCACAAGAACAATTACAAATTTGTTTAGGTTGTTTCGATGTTGTTTATGATGCGCAGAGATCAAGATTGGCAGAACTAAGGTTATCACAGGATGTAGAATCAACAGAGGGGGTTCTTGGTATAGCAAAGAGGTTATATGCATCAGCCCCTGAACCCAGAAAAGCCAGATATGCTGGGTTGGTTATTGACTGCTACCAGGGCCTAATGGCTAAGTGTGGGTTAGGTCCTAACAGCATTCATTGGCTTGAAGAGATGGAACAATTCAAAAAAGAAAATAATATAAGGTAATCTATTCAGCGCATTCTTTGCAAAAATCTATTTTTAATGTCTTGTTTGTCTTCTTTATTGAAGCTTTGCCATCTTTAAAGCCCATTGCTGCTCTTATTGCATCAATATTCTCGCAGATAACATCTGATTCTTGGTGAATAGCCTGCATATACAATAATTTATTCTTGTAAGTCCCAATAGCTTCTTTCCATACAACTATTTCAGGCATATCGCTTCTGTTTCTTCCAAGGTCTTTTGCAAATTCCATGATTTCTGCTGTTGACCTTACACCAGATTCATTGGCAACAACCCTGACCCTAGGTGTTTTTTCAAAAAGCTTAATTACTTCATTCACATCAGGCGTCTCTTTGCAGTCTACAGTTACAGTATGAAGGTGCATCAATGTGCTTGAGACTGAGATGGCTGTTGTGAATATCTCAACATCAGGCAGAACAGTCCTTACATCTGGGCCATGGTGAGAAGGTAATTCTAAAACTGGAACAATAGCATTTATCGGCCCGTGCCTTATGTCCCATGGGTCTGCTCCTCTTCTAATCATGGTTGCATGCACAGCTTCAATGCCATATTTGCTCTTAATGGCATTAAGCGTTCTGCATAATCCTGTTGTGTTGCAGCTTACAACCCTGATATAATCCTTGCCAACAGCTTTGCTATAATTAGATTGAGCATTAAAGCTTACATCAGCTATCTTGGCTTTTTCTCCTCCCTGGAAGATTGCCTTTATCTTGTTTGGAATATAATATTTCTCTTTATTCTCAGCTCCGCCTTTTTTTGGAGAGCAGTCAACTATTATATCAACCTTTTTTAGCATGTCTTCAAATGTTCCAGCCATCTTAAGGCCGTTAAGCTCCTCTGCTTCTGGCCATTTATACATAGGGATCTTTTTTATATCTGCTGAAATCATCCGGTAATTATAGCTCCTTGCTGTAACTCCTACAAGCTCCATATCATCCTGAAGCATGACAGCATCTGCTACCCTCTTACCTATAGTACCGTAACCAACAATACCTACTTTTATCTTACCCATATTCTCACCCTTGAAGTTTTTCTCTTACAATAGAGGCGCTACCTTCTGACCTAAACGCCTTGATATGATCACAAGCAGATTTATAGGATTCTTCTTCTACCTCTTGCCTGCATTCATCAGACATTGCATATATTTTATCAAAAAATACCTTCGGAGCATATTTCCCATTCTTTCCAAAAACCTCTGCAGGTTTCTTTCCGGGTATGGGCTTATTTTTCAATACCCATTCAAACATCTCCTGCCACAGATCGGGATGATACTTTTTCAGGGCATCAAAAACAATATTCTGGAATAATGTAGCTACATTGCCCTTTAATATATCTCCATGCGGAAATTGGCCCCTTATTATTTCAAGAGGAGTTCCAGTTATGCCATGCTGCGCAATTCTAACATTAAAGCCAGCATCTCTTAATGCTTTTGCAACAGCTTTTGTCTGCTCAATATTAATTGATGTTTGGGCGATTGGGTTGCCGTTTTCATCATAAATATTGCCGTGTGTTGAGCCGTTTGCAATGGCAATTACATTTGGCTTAATCCCAGCTTCTTTTAATTTAGCAATATAAGTAACAGCCTCTTCTGGCTTTGTCAGAACCATCCCTTCTTTGCCTGTTCTTCCTATCTCTCCAACTTCCACCTCTAAACCAAATCCATTTCCCCTAATTTTTTCTTTTATGAAGTTTGCAACCTCTATTGTAGCCTTTATATTTGGGGCTAATTCTTCTTCTATTGTTTTGCCTTTGAAATTAAATAAATGAGAAGCGTCAATTGCAAATGATGTATAGCCTGCCTTAATCTGGGCAGCTATCATATCCTTTACTTCCTGAATCTCTTCAGGCGTTCCTTCCTTAATACCTATATGGTCTGCATGCAAAACCCAGACATCATGCTTCACATCAGAATTAGCTTTTTTTAGATTTTGGGAAAATGTTTTTGGTGTCAATCCTGTGTAGCCAACTTTATGGTTGCATTCAGTACGGGCAAGCTCCATAATAAGAGCAGCATCAAGCTCTTTTGCAGCCCTAAAAATTCCTTTAGCAACACCAATTGTTATTCTTGGGTTACATGCCAGTATTATGCATTCCTCATTTTTTAAAGCATTAAAAACTTCATTTCCTGGCAATGGCTCATTCATTCTTAATCCCCCTTTTCAAAAAATAGTTTAGCTTCATCATATCTTTCTTTAGGAACTGTTTTTAGCTTTCCGACTGCTTTTTCTATTGGTACTGAAACGATATCTGTTCCTTTCAAAGCAACCATCTTACCAAATTCTCCTTTATGTACCATTTCTGCTGCTTTTATTCCAAATCTTGTTCCTAAAACCCTATCAAAAACAGTTGGCTCTCCTGCTCTTTGTAAATGTCCTAAAACAACGTGCCTGCACTCTATACCTATTCTCTTTTCAATTTCTGCACATAATCTTTCTGCTATACCCCCTAAACGAACATGGCCAAAATCATCTTTTTCTCCTGTTTGTAAAACCATCTGTCCTTTTTTTGGAACAGCTCCCTCTGATATAGCGATTATTGTATAATATTTTCCTTTCTTTTCTCTGTTCTTGATTATTTTACATATTTCATCAATATCAAAAGGCTCTTCTGGAAGTAAAATTATAGATGCGCCGCCTGCCATACCAGCTTCTAAAGTCATCCAGCCTGCATGCCTCCCCATAACCTCTATTATTAAAGTTCTATGATGGGATTTAGCAGTTGTATGCAGATTTTGTATTGCTTCAGTAGCTCTTGTTATAGCAGTATTAAACCCAAAAGTGTAATCTGTTTCGCTTAAATCATTATCAATTGTTTTTGGTACACCAACAACTTTAACTCCGTCTTTAGCTAGTTTGTTTGCAACTCCTAAAGTATCTTCGCCACCAATAGCTATTAAGAAATCGCAATTTATTTTTTTAAGGTTATCCTTAACCTTTTTAGGGCCATTCTCTACATTATATGGATTAGTTCTGGATGTGTGTAAAATAGTGCCTCCTAACATATGTATATCTTCTACTTGGTCTAGATCAAGAACACCACAATGGGTGCAATCTAATAACCCTTTCCATCCATCTACAATCCCAAGAACATCATAACCTAGCTCTTTAGCTTTGAATACTATGCCTCTAATTACAGCGTTTAAACCTGGAGCATCTCCTCCGCCGGTTAAGACAGCTATCTGCTTTTTCTTTTTTCCTGTTATAGCCATAATACCACCCTATATAGCCTTAACAAAACAACTTATATATAAATGTTTCTATTGTCATATAGTATCATACAAAAACAGAAAGGTTTATATAGTAGCTTTATAAACATTATTATATATGGTGGTTTTATGAAAGAGCGGGTGACTTTAACTCTAAATGAAGATTTAATCAAGCAGCTAGACAAAAGAATAGATGGCAAAGAAATAAAGAACAGAAGCCAGGAAGTAGAAAAAATATTAGAAGATGCATTGGGCATTTCTATTCCTTCCAAGGCTTTGATCTTAGCTGGTGGGAAAGGAACAAGGCTAAGGCCATTAACTTACAAGATTCCAAAAGGATTAATTGATATCCAAGGAAAGACCATAACAGAATGGCTGTTTGACTTATTGAAAAATTATGGAATTAGGGATGTTGTATTATCTGTTGGTTATCTAGCTGATAAGATGAAGGATTACTTTACAGATGGAAGCAAGTTTGGGATGAATATAGAATATGTTGAAGAAAAAGAACCTTTGGGAACTGCGGGGCCTCTTCGTTTGGCTAAAGATATGCTTACTGATTCATTTATTGTCTCTAATGGTGATGAGCTTAAATGCATCAATATTCCAAGAATGTATAGATTACATAAAAGGAAGAATGCTTTAGTTACAATTGCCTTAACTTCTGTAGATGACCCTTCACAATATGGGGTAGCAAGGTTAGATGGCTCAAGGATATTGGAATTTGTCGAAAAGCCAAAGAAATCTGAAGCTCCCTCTAATCTGATTAACTCTGGATTTTATATTATAGAGCCAGAAGTTATTGAAATGATTCCAAAAGGAAAGTTCTGCATGTTAGAAAAAGAAATATTTCCAAAACTAGCTAAAGAAGGACGCTTGAGAGGCTTTCCATTTTCTGGACAGTGGATGGACACTGGTAATTTTGAAAGGTTGGAAAGAGCCAGAAAAACATGGAAAGGAATTAGGATTGAAGAAGGGGAATAAATTCTTTTTATTTAAACAGTTAAAATAACCAAAGATTTAAATTAGGCTATTAATTCTTATCTACTTTGAAATAGTAATAAAATGAGCATTACAGATTTAATTCAAGCATTAGAGCAAAATCCTGATTTAGAGGCTAGTTCAGCAACTATTGTGCCTTTTGTAGATGGTCCTGGGTTTTTTGATGAGTTTTTAAGAGCTAGGTCAGGTAGAATCAGTTTTTTTAAGAAGAAGTTATATAATACTAAAGGAAGTCTATTAGATGTAATAGAACAAAAAAGAGAAGATTTCCAGAATTTTATTGAGTCTAGATACAGAACACTGGATGATGTGTATGCATTTAAACCATTAGCTAAGGCTTTAGGGGTTGCAAATAGGAGAGGAAATATTGCAAGGGCTTTAGTAAAACATGAATTTTTAAGTCCAGATATGCCGGAAGGAGCCGCTATAAGCAATGGAAGGATTATAAGCCTGTATCTAGATGAGAAAATAGTAGGAAAGAAAAAAGCTGAAAGAAATCTAAAAAGATACGTTCAATCTAATTATGTTACACTAGATGATATTGGGGATAATAAAGCATTATCTGTAGTTTTAAGGGTTTCTAGAAACCCAGATGATATTGCAAGAGGATGTCTAGATAGAGGTTTCTTGAGTCCTAAACTGCCAAGGGGTCATCCAATAAGTAAAAAAACAGGTTGTAGATATTTGGACAAAACAATGGTTGGGCCTGGACAAGTTAAAGAGAATGTAATGGCATATGTTAACTACACATATGAGACACTAGATGATATTTCCATGAATAGAGCACTATCTTCAGTTTTAAATCTACTTGATGCTAACCAAACAACTTTAGCAAGAGCTTTAGTTAAGCGTGGTTTTTTAAGTCCTGAACTTCCAATAGGCCATATCCCAAAAAGAAAAAAAGGAAGCTTTTATTTTAAGGTAGGGGTGGTGGGTGAAGAACAAGCAGAAAGAAATCTAAAAATTTATATGCAATTTAAATACGCTACACTAGACGATATTGATATAAATAAGGGTATATCTACTGCCTTAGGTGTTCCACCTTATAGTACAAAAGCTACTGCTAAAGCTTGTGTAGAACGTGGTTTTTTAAGCGCTGAAATACCTGATAACCATACATTAAGTAAATGGAGCTATTTGAGTTTTTATATAAATCCAGAAGTAGTTAGTTCTGAACAAATTCATGCTAATCTAAGAAAGTATGTTCAATACACCTATGCAAGCATTAACGATGTTAAAAGGAACAAGGCATTGGCTGTTGCACTTGGAATTAAAGATACAAGGGCAGTTCTACGTGCAAAACTTATTGAATTGGGCTGGCTGGCTTCAGATGATTTTAGAGGTACTTATTCTTCATCTCGTTTGCCTGAACAATTCGGAATTAAAGAGACAGAAAAAAGAAAAGGCAGAAGAATAAGGGAAATAAGCGCGAGAATTGAACATAAATCACCTAATACAACCACATTTGTAAAAGGCGAAGCATTTGAACAATTAGTGGGGTTATTTTTAGCTTATACCTCTCCAACTGATTTAGTTATCCCCCAGTATTGCCTTGATGTTGGAAAGGGTTATTTCAGAACAAGAATCGATTTCAGAGTTGGCAATGATATCTATGAAGTTAAGTGGGGCCATGCAACTGATAATATCAACCAAACAGTTGCTAAACATCAAAGGTTATTAAGAAAACACCCTGAGTTAAATTACCATCTCATAAGATTAGAAGAAAGTGGAGAGCACATCAATTATCCTTATGAAATGTATGGAGCATTGTGTGATGATTTTGATGGTCCAGAACCTTTATCATTTTTAGTATTAGCTGCGATGCTGATGGATTCTGCCGGTAAGGAAAAAGATATTAGTGAAGTTAAGTTTCTTACACATATTAGAGATTTCTTATATTGTAAAATAGATGAAACTAATAATAAAACAGGAAATGAGAGGCAAGAACATATAAGGGGAGTATTGGGGGGATTATGCTCTTTTGCTGATAGGGGTGCTCTAGAAGCTTATTTAGTGGATAATACTCCTAGACATTTTTCCTCTAGAGAAGCTCATTTTGAATATGATGGTAGGTTATATAGGGCATTTATCAATCCAAAACAATTACAGCGAGAAGAACCACATAAATATGAAACAACATATTATTTTGGCAGTATAGAGTTTACAAAAGAATTAAACAGGAATATAGCTGTTTTGCTTGAATGTTCTTCTCATGTTAGACGTGTAGAATCAACCTTGAATAAGCCTAAACAAAGGCAGCATGAACCTAGTTTTAGAATACTATCAGTAGGCAATATATCAACACATAATATTCCTGGTACAGAAAGAGTAGCTTCTCTTAAAGCTGTAAAAGAAATATTAGGGATCCCTGATAGGATGTATAGGTTTGCATTGGGGTATATAAGAGAGAATGGGTTAAATTGTTAATTTTGATCCTTTGTGATTTCTGTGATGTCCCGTAATTAGTTCACAGTTATATATCCAACCACTATTTCTTTTATTGGTGATGTGCTATGCTTAGTTTAGAAAAGAAAGAGTGGATTATAAAACAAAAGAAGATAGGTAAGTTAGCT
>Ga0268276_1002361_pt1 | contig 16245 bp, 13 predicted proteins | sample saktaG_4_FD_190145 | JGI IMG/M metagenome (GOLD analysis project Ga0268276, IMG submission 190145) | Saline water microbial communities from Sakinaw Lake, British Columbia, Canada - sak_2010_1_5_45m | ecosystem: Environmental > Aquatic > Non-marine Saline and Alkaline > Saline ...
TAAGGCAATTGGTTATTACCATTATACCAATCAAGGGGATTCTTTTTTTCAACGCTTCCGCTTTTTTGAGTCCACCCGCATAGCAGGTGGTTTTATGTTAGTCTTCGACCAACATAATAAAAAAGGATCAATGCAAATGCATTCATCCTTCATCTATTTATGATTTTTTAACTAGTCAATAATTTCGCCATCTATTATCAATGGTGTAGGAAATGAGATTTCATATATTTCTTTAAAATATAAAGTTCTTGCAGTCATATGTTTTGGAACAATCCACAACCATAAGATACCAAAAGTAAATAGACCAATGAAATACCATCCTAAATAACTAAGATCGAGTATAAATAAATCCATTTTATACCCTTTAGTTATTTTTTTAGATAAATCCAATGCTTCATTTGCTGCAAGTTCAGGCTTCCGTTGTGCCAAATAAAAACTCATTGAATATGCATAGCTCTTTACAATACCAGGAATAATAAATAACAATGCCCATAGAAAAACAAATAAGTCAATTAAAAACTGTAAAACGATAGATCTAAACGGATTGTCTTTAAGCCCTACGACTAGAATATCTTCAATCACAGGCATCTCATCATTAGCCGTCTGAATAAACATCTTTGTAGTCGCGTAATAAATAATAGCTCCTACAACAAATGCAAAAATACCAAATAGAAATACCATGGAAGGATTTCCTGGATCTACCAAAGTTCTTTCGAAAGTATTCCAATCAACTTCATACTTCGGACGATAACTTGTTGTTAATGTACTTATTCCAGATGTAATGATTCCAAATATGATGATTACTGGTATGACAAGCGAATATTTGCCTACCATATTTTTTGCTGCTTTTTCCTTATAAACATAACGCATTTCTTTCATAGCATTCTCCCTTAAACCAATAAATATTTCACTCTTATTTTAACATATTTTTAATAGTGATTGAAAAAATAATTCAAAACCTGTCAATTCATCATATTTTCGAAATCATTTGATATAATTTGAGTATAGTTAGACGGAAGGAAAAATATGATGGCAATAAAAGCAATGAAACTCAAGCATGCTGATCAATGTATATTTTTGTGGGATAAGCTCATAAAAAGTGGAGAATTACTGTATAAGTGCTTAACAAAAAATGAGTTCATATCTAAATTCATCCATGCAAATGAAAACTATAAAATCAAATCATTTATATATGAAAAAAATAATGTAATCATTGGATTTTCAAGTGGTGTTATCGTGAAAGAAAAAAATAAAGCGTACATTACAACTATTGTTGTTGAACCTCATTTTAGAAGACAAAAAATAGGTACACAATTATTAGAAGCTTTCGAAAATGATATAAAATCTAATTACACTTTCATAGATACTATAGACATTATCTTCTTTAATCCTGTTCAGTTTGAATGGATTATTCCAAACACAAATCAACATGATCACCCAAATGCTCCTGGTGTAGATTCAACTTCTAAAGCATATAACTTCTTTTGTTATTTAGGATATGTAGAATTTGCAAAACAAAATTCTTATTATAAAAATATAGAAAACTATACTTACAATGAAGAAATCTCATCAGCAATCAATCATTTAAAAGATAATGATATAACAATAACTTTTTATGATCAACAAAAACATCATGGATTTAGTGAACTTTTTGAGAACCTAAAAAATCCTTATTGGCATGATGAAATCACAAAAGCCATAGATAATAACCTACCCATATTAGTTGCAGAAAAAAAAGGATTAATTGTTGGATTCACAGGACCTTTAAGAGTTCAAAAAAGTTTAAGGGGATTTTTTTCAGGTATTGGAGTTCACTCAGATTATAGAGGTTATGGAGCAGGAAAAGTATTATTTTCAACTTTATGCTTAGAATTAAGTCACATTGGTGCTCATTATATGACGTTATTTACAGGTGAACACAATTCTGCACGACGCATTTATGAAAAAGAAGGTTTTAAAATCGTTAGATCTTGGGCGAACATGAGAAAGGAATTAAAGCAATGAAATCTATTATGGCAATTGGTGCACATATAGGCGATATGGAGCTAACAGCTGGAGGTGTCTTAGCTTCAATGTCTTTAGAAGGGCATAAAATTATTACTGTAGCATTAACAAGTGGAGAAAAAGGCAATCCAAAAGATATGCCTATTGAAATTTACCGGAAACAAAAACAACTTGAGGCAAAAGCTTTTATCGATATGTTAAACGGTATTAGTATTGTACTACCCTATGATGATGGTACATTACAAAATGATGATAAAATAAAATTTGAAATTGCTGACTTAATTAGAAAATATAAACCTGATACACTTATTACACATTGGAAAAACTCAATGCATAAAGATCATGAAACGACACACTATATTGTTAAAGATGCTCAATTTTATGCAGGATTGCCTGGTTTCGAAAGAGAAAACAGCGCACATTTCGCAGCTGGTCCATATTATGCTGAAAACTGGGAAGACCCAACTGATTTCCATCCTTATGTGTATGTAAATGTCACTGAAGAAGGCTTTAAATTATGGCAAAAGGCTATTTCAACACATTGGTTTGCATTAAATAGCCCTTCATTTAAATATAAAGTATATTATGAAGCCTTAATGTCTGTTAGAGGTAGCGAAGCTAGAACTATTTATGCTCAAGCATTTGATGTATCACCAATTTCAAAAAAAATCATTAAATCTTCATTTTAAGCAAAAGAGATTAGCGCCTTATGTGGTTCTAATCTCTTTTTTTTATTGTTAACCCAAGAAATGAAATACTATTACCAAGTTCAGTAAGACTCTCTATGCTTGGTGTTTTGATCAAAAGGGAACATAAATAGTATCAATACAATAATAGTCATAATAAGTAAAAAAGTATTGTAGTTTTTGTCGTCAAATCTAACACATATATTTTATATGTACAACTCGTTAACGTTAAGAAGTTTGTGTTGTGCAAATACAAAAAGTGGTAAAATGAGGACGAAAAGTAATATGCTGAAATAATTTGATCCATTTAGATTAACAAAACACTTTTTTATACTTGTCAATGGAGGTGTTCTCATGATTGAAGCTATGTTATATACTAAACTAGCAAATGACTCTGTTTTGTGTAATGTCTGTAACCTTCACTGTGTCATTAATGAGCATAAAAGAGGTGTCTGTGGTGTTAGAGAAAATATTAAAGGCACTCTTTATGCTCTCAATTATGGAAAAGCAGTTGCAGCCGCTATTGACCCCATCGAAAAGAAACCACTCTATCATTTTTTATCAGGAACCAAAGTCTACTCATTTGCTGCAGTAGGTTGCAATATGATCTGTTCTTGGTGTCAAAATTGGGGTATTTCACAAAGTCCTAAACCAGACAAACCTATAGAGGGTATCGAAATTTCTCCTGAAGAACACGTCACAAGGGCAATCAATCATTCCTGTCCTTCAATTGCTTATACATATTCAGAACCTACCATTTTCATCGAATATGCCCTAGACACCATGAAAATCGCTAAAAGTAAAGGCATTAAAAATGTTTGGGTATCCAATGGAAACATGTCAAAAGAATCACTAGATGCGATCATTCCTTATTTAGATGCTGCAAATATCGATTATAAGGGTCCAGACGATGGTGTGTATGAAGAGTATTGTGGTGGAAAAGCAACACATGTGATGAGAAACATGAAATATTTAAGAAATGCAGGTGTTCATCTTGAAATCACCACATTAGTCATCCCAGGAATTAATGACACATCCGAACAACTCAATGAAATTGCTCATTCGATTGTTTCTGAGTTAGGCCAAGATATTCCTTGGCACATTACACGCTTTTTTCCGGCTTGGAAAATGAAAGACGTTCCTATCACACCTTTAGATACGCTTAAAATGGCTTTTGATATCGGAAAAAATGCAGGTATCAAGGTGATTCATATAGGAAATATTTAGTTTAAAAAGGAGTTGAAATTATGCCTTTAATTGGTGCTTTTATCGTGCCTCATCCCCCTCTAATCGTACCTGAAATCGGTAGAGGTGAACAAGAAAAAATTCAAAAAACAATCGATGCTTATCAAAACGTTGCCAAGCAAATTGCCATTTTAAAACCTGACACAATCATTTTATCAACACCACATTCTGTGCTCTATTCTGATTATTTTCATCTGTCTCCTGGTATCTCAGCTGAAGGAGATTTTAAGATGTTTGGTGCACCTTCTGTCAAAATGAAAGTGAATTATGATACTCAATTAGTTGATATGATAACATGTATTGCTAATGATCATGATATTGATGCTGGTACTTCAGGACAAAAAGACAAAGCACTTGATCATGGAACTATGGTTCCTTTGTATTTCATCAACCAACACTATCAAGATTATCAATTGATACGCATTTCCTTATCTGGTTTTTTACCCGTTGTTCATTATCGATTTGGTAAATGCGTTAATGAAGCTATTGAACAATCTGGTAAAAGAGTTGTTTGGGTGGCAAGTGGTGATTTATCACACAAATTAAAAAAGAACGGTCCTTATGGTTTATCTAAAGAAGGTCCTATTTTTGATGATGAGATTACATCTGCGATATCCAAAGGTGATTTTTTGAAATTTCTTTCTTTTGATGAAAGTTTTTGTGAAAAAGCTGCTGAGTGTGGCCTAAGATCATTCATCATGATGGCTGGCGCACTTGATGGTAAAAAGATTCAATCAGAACTTCTATCCTATGAAGGTCCTTTTGGCGTCGGATATGCAGTTGCTTCTTTTAAGATTTTAGGGGTAGATGAAAAAAGACACTTTGACAAGATTTATGAGCAAGATGAAAAACAGAAAATTGAAAACCTCATGAAAAAAGAAGACCCCTATGTAAGTCTTGCTAAAAAATCCTTAGAATATTACGTAAAAAAACACCTTCCTTTAAAACGTCCAAATGACCTTCCAAAAGAAATGCTCGAGCATCAAGCTGGTGTTTTTGTTTCTTTAAAAATAAGAGGAAGACTGAGGGGTTGTATCGGGACGATTCATCCTACGACAGCCTCCATTGCTGATGAAATCATTCAAAATGTTATAAGTTCTGGAACTCAAGATTATCGCTTTAATTGTATTTCAGAAAATGAATTACCCAATCTCACCTATAGCGTTGATGTTTTAGGTGAGCCAGAAGCTATTCAATCAATGGATGAGCTCGATGTCAAACGTTTTGGTGTCATTGTTCGATTAGGAACAAAGAGTGGTTTATTACTACCAAATTTAGAAGGTATTGACACTCCTGAAGATCAAGTTAGCATTGCCTTAAGAAAAGGTGGCATCAGAGAGGATCAACCCTATACGATGCAAAGATTTGAAGTTATTAGGCATTATTAATAAAAGTAACATCAAACGTTTAATTTAAAGATTCAATCTCCTTGGTTACCGGATTGATTCGATATAAAGATGTTTGTTGATATGTACCAACATATATCCAGTAATTAATGATTTGAACATAGGCATCATTGCCTAATAGGTCAATCAGTTTTTCACTTTGATTGGTTTCCAAATTGATTTTGTATAATCCAGAAGATCCAGAAATGACATATAAATTTGAACCATCAAAGTTCAGGCTGTGAAGACTGCCACCAAGAGCATCCATGACTTTAACAAGGCCATCAACTGAGTTATACGTATATAGGCCAAGTTGATTGTTAACTGTTAGTATTAAAGCAAAATAAGATATATTATCATAATCGACATCATAAAGCAGTGTTTCATGCATTTCTTGAACATCAAGACTATCTAAATAGACAATCGTAGATTTGCCACTGCCATTATAGCTCATGACACGTAACTCTAATGAATCAACTGGTTTATAGTAGACTCTAGTCCCATCAATGTTAAAGTGTTCTGCACCATATGTAGTGGAAGAAAGTGTACTACTTGTAGTTGTATATCTTTGAAGAGCAATATATGTTTGTCCATACATCAGTGTTGGATAAATGAAATTGACCCAGGATTGTGTTCTGGAAGCATAAATATTTTCAGTTCCTGAAATCGATGAAAACAGATGATTCACCAAATGATATGACAATAAATATCCATTGGAACTGTCAATAAAATATAATACATCTTGGTCTAGATTGAGAAACGTTGCTCTTCCTCCAGAACTCAAAGCACATACTAATGATGTTTCATCTGTTTCTGGATCGTAAGCATATATACTGCTGCCATAAGAATAATAATGAAGTGCTCGTGCTGTATCATAGACTGCTAATCCTTGATTATTAAGATTACCATTGGTATTACCATAAAGACCAGAATGTATGGGCAAAGTATCAGTAGCCAATGTATTGACAATAATCATTTCTTCTTCCCATTTTGCATAAAGTGTCATATTTTGTGCTGGCATTGTGGAAAAACTATAAGCTTGTGTTTTTGAGGTATCACTAAACCAACCCATAAAACTATATCCATATTTTATTGGATCTATTGGTTGAATAACAAGTGATAAATAGTCTTGTGTAATAGGTAAAACATTAGTTCCACCATCAACATCAAAGTTGATGATATATTGATTGATGATCCATTTAGCATATAAGATTAAGTGATCACTATCCTGTGGTTCCAATGGTGTCGTTGAAGAAAATTGATTAGAAAATGTTGCATCATCGATATACCAACCATCAAAATGATATCCTGTTTTTGTGGGATTTTCAGGTAAAATAATTTCAGAATCTGAACTAGCCAGTATAACTGATGAAATGGTGGATCCACCATTTGAATCAAATTCAATTACCGTCACAGGATATAGACCATTCTCTTCAGGCACCAATTCTTTTTGACAAGCATTCAATACAAATACTGAAACTACCATCGCAAATAAAAAAAAGAGTTTATTCAAATATAAATGCATTAGACACCTCGTATTATTGAATTTTTTTCTGTAGTTAGATTGATATCTCAATCAGAAATTATCATCATTATACCAAATAAAATTCAAAAGAGCAAAATAAAAAAGGATTTTTTCTTTCTGGTTTAACCTAAAGAATAAACCCTCTTTTATTAACACATAGGGCTATGCCCTATTTATATATTTTTACCTTGGTTCTTGTTAACAAATTTTGTATATTCATTGATCAAGGCATCATACCGCTGATTAAACTCTATATCGATCTCTTGAAGTTCTTTATGCTCTAAAAGTCTTTGTACTGCCAATTTTGCAATATCTTTATATTCTACAACTGATTGATAGTTTTTTGTAACGGATTTAATCTTGCTATTATCGAACGTTGTACTTGTCATTTTGTCTCCATATATTTCTGCTTTATACTCTGGAAAATGTTTTAAAATATAGTCGGTTGGTATACAAATTACATTGGGCTTAACCCCAACGGCTTCACAAATAAACCGATTAATCTGTTCCCATGTATAAACTTTTTCACCAGTTAAGTGATAAAATTCTCCATATGTTTTACTATTTCCGAGAATATCAACAAAGGTATGCGCAAAATCACCACTATAAGTTAACGTCCATAAACTCTTTCCATCGTCAGGAAGAATAATCGGTTTTCCTTTAAGCATGCGATCAATCATGGTATATGGATATTTTCTGCTGCTAAATTGAGAAATGAGCATAGTTTCATCATAGGTATGTGATGGTCTGATGATTGTAACATTGAAATTCTCATTATGAATACTTAATAAGTACTCTTCGCATTTTCTTTTGTTTTCACTATATTCCCAATACTTGTTTCCCAATGGAATTTCTTCTGTAATTGGTATAAATGGTATAGGCTTAAAATAGGCAGATGCACTACTTATGAATACATATTGCTTTGTATGCCCTTTGAACAGCTCATAATCACGTTTCACATCCTCAACTGTAAAAGATATCCAAGAAACGATACTATCAAAGTGCTCTTTAGCCATGAGTGCTTTGACTTCTTCTTTGTGATGTATATCGCCTTGTAATATTTTTGCTTGTAGAGGTAATTTATTATTTTGTTTTCCACGATTCAATATATATAAATCAATACCTTTGTTGATTGCAAGTTTTGATACTTGAGTGCTAATAACTCCACTTCCACCAATAAATAAAACTTTCATAATAATCCTCCATGATTTATTTTTTTGACTCAATAATTAGTTATAAAATGATATGAAAAATGATTTATTATCCTTAATAAATATCATCTAATTTAATTATAACATTTTAGCTCTAAATTTCATTGATTATCCACCTGACTAGATTGAAATGTTTATTAAAATGTTCTAATTTTTTTAAGTGCTATTTTTTTTGTATTAATCCTATGAATATACATTGACAATTTAATATGTAAGGAGTAAAATTTATACCGTTGTGCTACATCTATCATTTTAAAATGTATTAAAAATATCCTTGAGGTCTGTTTATGTCAAAGTTGAAACCAAAATTATTTTCTGTCATGAAATCCTATACAAAAGAACAATTTTTTAAAGATGTCATTTCTGGTATTATTGTTGCTATTATTGCTTTACCGCTTTCTATTGCCTTAGCGATTGCTTCAGGTGTTTCTCCAGAAAGAGGTTTATATACCGCCATTTTTGGTGGATTTTTAGTCTCATTTCTTGGTGGTAGTCGTGTGCAAATTGGTGGACCAACTGGTGCATTTATGGTTGTCGTATTTGGAGTCATAACAAACTTTGGATACGAAGGTCTTGTCATTGCTACAATTATGGCTGGAATCATTATGATTATCCTTGGATTGTTAAAAATCGGTTCAATGATTAAATTCATTCCATATCCAATCATAACAGGATTTACTAGTGGGATTGCTCTTGTTATATTTTCATCGCAAATCAACGATTTCTTTGGTTTAAATATTGAGAGTGTGCCCTCAGGATTTTTTGAAAAATGGTATGCTTATTTTACAAACTTTAAAGAAGTAAATTTCATCACATTAGCTATCGGAATTTTGTCTTTAGGAATTATCATTTACTGGCCAAAAATAAGCAAGAAAATACCTGGAACTTTGATTGCTTTAATCGTAGGATCCGTCCTTGTTGCTGTCTTTAATCTAGATGTAGCAACCGTTGGTACTAAATTCGGCGAATTATCTTCTTCAATTCCAATACCCTCCCTACCAAACATTACTTTTAGTAAAATTCAAATGTTGATTGGTCCTGCGATAGTTATCGCTTTTTTAGGTTCTGTTGAATCCTTATTATCTGCAGTTGTATCTGATGGCATGATTGGGAGTAGACATCGCTCAAATATGGAACTTGTTGCACAGGGGACAGCAAATATAGGTTCAGTTATATTTGGAGGAATCCCTGTTACTGGAGCACTTGCAAGAACAGTCGCTAATATCAAAAATGGTGGACGTACACCTATAGCTGGTATGGTTCACTCTGTTACACTACTGATTATATTAGTCTCTTTAATGCCTTTAGTTAAACATGTCCCACTAACATCTCTTGCAGCTATTTTATTTGTCATAGCATATAATATGAGTGAATGGAGAGAATTTAAGCACTTATTAAAATCTCCAAAAAGTGATATTTTTGTTTTGCTAATAACCTTCATTCTTACCGTGACAATTGATTTGGTTGTAGCTATTGAAGTTGGCATGTTCTTATCATTATTCCTCTTTATGAAGAGAATGTCAGAAGTTTCAGATATCAGTGTTAAGAATTTAGATTTTACTGAAGAAACTGATAATGAGGAAACTTTCGATTTTAAGGAAGAAAATAAGAAATACCCAACATTAACTGGTGTTCATATGTATCAAATCAATGGACCATTCTTCTTTGGAGCAGCCTATAAATATGTTGAGGCCATTAATTCACTTGATTCAAAAACAGAATTTTTGATCATAGGAATGAAACATGTTCCTGCAATTGATGCTACTGCAATGCATTCATTTAAATCTTCGCTTCAAATATGTAAAAATAGAAATATTCAGGTTCTAATTACTGGAATTCGACCACAACCAAAAGCTGTATTAACGAAATCGCAAATTGATTTACTAATAGGTAATGATAAGTTTTTTAAAACAATTGAAGAAGCAATTTCTTACATTAAACTTTATAGAACAAATAATAAAAATAATAATTAAGTTTAATTTAAATTTATAACAAATATTTCCGTTTAAAACGGCTTAAATAAGCCGTTTTTCTTAGACTTCATAGGTGAGAATAACGATCAACAAATCACCCATTACATATAGCAATACAATGTGTTTCTTTAATCAAAAAACGTGCTCTAATCAACACGTTTAACATGGATACTTTTTTAACTTATATCATTCGTTGTTTTTTAAAACATCATCTATAAATATCCCGGCAATCTTGGGGTCAAACTGACTTCCTGAACATCTCTTAATTTCAAGGATGGCATCTTCTATACTCATACCAGTATGATATGGACGATCTGCAGTCATTGCTTCGAATGAATCTGCAATATTAATGATTCGAGAATATAATGGTATTTCAGTACCCACTAGACCTTTGGGATATCCTTTTCCATCCCATCGTTCGTGATGAGACAATGCATATTCTGCGAGACCTGAATACTGATCTGCAGCTTTTAATATTTGATATCCAACTTGTGTATGTGATTTGATAATTTCAAATTCTTCTTTTGTCAATTTACCAGGTTTGTTTAAGATAGCATCAGGAATTGATATTTTCCCAATATCATGATACATTCCGGCGAGTTCTAATACATCTGCTTCTTCTTTACTGACTCCAAGTGCTAATCCAATCGCCTTACAAAATTGACTCACTTTTTGTGAATGCACTTTTTCATCTTTATATTTATCTGTAAGTGTATTTAAAATTGCCTTTATGGCATGATTTCTGATACTTGTTCCGACAGTAATTTTATGCCGATATAAAAAGTTTTCCGCATTACTTAATAATTCATCTATATCATGATACGCATCCTCAACAACTTCATACCCTATTGCAAGAGAAATTTCAATATTGCCAATATTGATTTTTTTTACTAAATCAATCGCTTTATTTTTGTAATTTTGCATTTGGTCTGAATTTGTATTCGGAGCTAAAATTGCAAATTCATCACCGCCAATTCTAGCAACAATATCTGTTGAATCAAATACATGCATGAGCAAATTGGAAACAAGTTTAATTGCAATATCTCCATGACTGTGTCCAAATGCATCATTAATGATTTTCAGACCGTTAATATCAATCATCATGACACCTAATGGAAACTGTTCTTCAAAAATGAATTGATGATACGAATGGACAAAATATCGTCTATTATAAAGATCAGTCAAATAATCGTGATAACTCAAGTATTCGATTTCTTTCTGCTTGTGTTTTTCGATAGTTATATCTTCGATATGAACAATATATCCGTTGACCACTTCTTCATTCATCAAAGGAGTAATGAATAAATCTAAAACCCTTGATCCTGATTTACTTGTTCGATAAACTTTTGACGAAATTACTTTCTCAAAACTAAACTCTAATTCCATTCGTATGGGTTCAAATCGAGCAATTTTATCTTTTAGCTCTTGACTGAAATTAGGATTGGTAAACAAGCTATATCCTATAAGTTCACGCTGATCAATAACTCCAAACAGTGCAAGACAAGCTTCATTCGCATATACAAATTTCCCTTCTGAGTCGTAATATTCAATAGCAATAGGTGATTTTTCAAAGATAGCCATATATTTTTCATTGCTCTCATTAAGTGCATCTTCTAAATGTTTGCGATCCGTAATATCTGTCACTAATACTGCAAATTGGTCTTGTTGTGGGCAAAATGTATAAGTGGAATAATATTTTTTAGTTGTTTCTAAATAATTTTCATAATATGTAGATTTACCTGTTACTGCAACATTACCTAATGTCTTTATCCAATAATCTTCAACATCTGGCATAACTTCTGTGATTTTTTTGCCAATACACATCTCTGGAGTGACACCGAGTAACTTTGTGTAGCTTTCGTTGATTTCTAAAAAGACATAATCTATGGGACTTCCATCTTCATCTAATATGACTTCGTGAAGTGCTAGACCTAATTGCATCTGAGTGGCCAAAAGTTTATATTTTTCTTCACTTTTCACTAAACTATATTGTTGTTTCTTTTGTTCTGTGATATCTTGAGCAACTCCCCAGATAGCAACTATTTTGCCTGTATCATTTTTCTCAGCTTCACCACGAACCCACATCCAGCCATGCTTTTGATAAATATTAATCATTTCTAATTCTAGTTCATAGGGTTCTCCAAAAAAACGTGTTAAATCTAGTGCTTTAGATAATTTGTTCCAACTAGTCTCGGTGAAAAGTTTCATATGCTCTGTATAAGGTGGTGGTGGTAAGGTAGGATCAAATCCATACATTTTATATAACTCATCAGTCCAAACAACTTCATTTGTTTCAATATCAAGTCTCCATGTACCAATATGTGCTACTTTTTGAGATGCCAATAAATCTTTTTCTTTTAATTTTCGTTCTTTATCTATTTCTTTTTGATCAGATATATCATCCACAATAACAGCTATCATCCCTTTTTTTGGAGTATATGCTGACAATCTAAAATATCGATCTAAAGCTAAAGTATAATTTTCAGCTTGCTCTGGATGTTCTGTTGATGCAACTTTACGATAAAAATCTCTCCAAAACTCTTCAATATTTGGGAAAATCTCAAGCACAGTTTTGCCAATTAAGTCTTCTCTTTGAAATCCTGTCAAACGCAAATAACTATCATTAACACTGATATACCTATAGTCACTTGGAAGACCTTGGTCATCATAAATGATTTCTTGAAGAGCTACTCCAAGTTGCATTTGTGTTGTCAATGATTTATATTGATCTTCACTTTCTCTAAGTGATTGGGCCAAAGCATCTTTTTCTGCATTGATTAACTGAAGCACTTTATTTTCTTTGATTGATGCTTCTAATTTTTCAAACTGTTTGGCTTTTTCTTCATATTGCATAACTAACTCATCATTCATTTTAGTAATCTCTCTATCATGAAGAAATTGTTTGCGGTTCATGGTTTCAAGATTATAGGACCCAACCATTCCGATTAAATTTGCACAAATGAAGAATAACGAACTGTATAAAAATGTAACAGTGATGTCACTATTCCATATTAAATAACCTAACATATTAAACACAAATATTGACCAACCAGTAATAGTTGCATTGACAAATCGTAGTTTAATCATAAAATAACTGGAAAAATAAACCAAAAAGAGACCACCATAATAGGCAATATTTTCAGGATTTAATATCAACATAAATGAAATTGCTGCTCCACCAATCCATGCACTTATTGCAATAGTTATTTGATGAATTTTAGGAAATGTTTTTAAGTATGTTAGGATAATAATGATGATAAAAGCTGGAATAACTATCACAAACCGGATAATTAGAAGAACATGAAAAGTATCAGGAAAATAAACTCGATCACTTACGCTAAATAATGCAAACAATCCAATGAATAAAATATATGCTATCCTAAGAAACTTGGGTTGAATGAACTGTTCAGAAATTCTAAATGCTTGTTCATCTTCAAAACTGAATCCTTTTACCATAGTTGTTCACCTTTATTTATATATTATAGATTAGTTTTTATCCTAAAAATATATATGACTGATTATCATCCTAAAAAAAGAATCTGGACAGACAATATGCTTATATGTCCAAATATATTGTTTTAATTATACAATACACACGCAATTTTATGTCTAAACTTAAGGTATTCTTAATAACATTTTAAAATAATATAAAAAAGTATCCTAAATTCTCGACTATGATAGCCAAAAAATAGAATTCATTACATGTGATTTGTTTTATTACTACATTTCACCTATTTTTTAACTATTGCATCATATCTTTTACTAAATCAACGTCAATTTCTTGAATTTTCTTATACTCACAAAGCATTTATACAATCACTTGCACATATCCTTTGTTCTTGCCAAGTAGAAGAGAAAAGTGATAAAAAATTATCACTTTTTTTATATTGTAAGCTTTAATTAAAAAAATAATTTTTATAAACCCATTTCAGCAGTGAACCATAATCTTTTTGAAGTTTCTATACACGTTTACTATCCCTAAATAATTTTGCAATATCCCTTTTGATTTCCACTTGGTTAATAATTAAAATATCAATTTTCTTGTGTAAGTCTTCCATGATAAGTTCTGTTTTCAAATCAATCTTATAATCGTTTTCTGATCTAAGCCGATCTTTTGCATCCTGTCTGTTTTGACTCATCATTATGATGGGTGCTTGAAGTGCAGCTATACACGACAAAATGAGATTCAACAAAATAAAGGGGTATGGATCTACTGCATGAGACAAAGCAATAGAATTAATAATAATCCAAATGACTAAGACAATCATAAATATGATGATAAATTTCCAACTACCAGCAACACGAGCAACATCATCAGATATTTTTTGACCTGCTGATAATTGACTTTGATTAATTTGGTTGATATTTTCTGCAACCTTTTCATCCAAAATCAAATGCATAGCTTCTTCTTTACTTTCAATATTTGCAAGATCGGTTTTATTAATCAGTTTTTTGAATAATTCAACATCTTCAATCACTTTTTTCATACCTAAACACATCCTTCTTCTTTGACCTAAATGAAAGACATTACATTATCATTATATTATAATTTATACTCTAGAAATGATTGCAACTTTGCAATCAACTTGATGTTCAATACCCTTAACTACTATTGGGATTTGGACGATTTCATCATGAATATGCTCAACTTTATAAGGATTTTTACCAATCAATAATAGTTCATTGACCTCCAGGCTATCTTTGACTCTATATGTCATCGATTCCAGTTTTTTGTCTAGAATTCCATAGATAGGCATGTCCAGGTTAATTAACTCACTTGTAATCTTCTTAATCTTTGTGGCTTCTTTTTTGTACGCTTGATAAACTTCTATTTTTTCTTTTGTATCATCGGTAAATTGCTGAACTGAATCTACAACCTTATCCGCTTTTTTCCTAACTTCACGGAAAAACTCTTTACTATTCTTTTTCATTATAAATCAACCTCCACTCTATTTTCTATTATACCCTTAATTTATGGAAATTCACATCACAGACAAGTAACTCAATTTTTTTAATGACCCTTTTTTATATAAAAATATTAAGCAATTCATAATAATTTTTACTTTATTCCTTTTTGAGAGTAAAATAATAATACAATAAGCGTAAGAAAAGAGGTCATTATATGAAAGGTTATGTCATTTTGGGTGTATTGGTTAATAACAGAACCAAAAGAGCTGTTGAAGTACAAGATATCTTGACAAAATTCGGTTGCATTATTAAGCTTAGACTTGGTTTGCATGAAACTGAAAATGTATGTGCAGAAGATGCATTGTTACTCCTTCAACTAGATGGAAAACAAGAAGAAATTAAGAATCTTCAAGATAGTTTGAATATCATTGACGGTGTTGAAGCTAAACTAATATCCTTGGGATTATAATCGAATAAACATGAAAGAGTTTGGAAAATCGCATTTTGATATAATCAATTATCTTTTTTTGCTGTGTAAGTAATTGATTAGTTAATTATCACTAAATTTATTATATAAAAACTTAGGAGATATGTATGAGTATAATCACTTTGAAAGAAATCACTAATAATAATTTTATACCAGTCATTAAGCTTAGTAAAACCTTAAGTGAAACTCAAAAAAAGTGTGTAGCTAGCAATGAATTATCGTTAGCGCAAGCCTATTTGAATCAAACTCTAGCTTGGCCAAGAGCAATATATTTAGATGATGTGCCTATTGGATTTGTCATGCTCAATATCAAACCTACAAATATTCCTGAAGATGACCAACCAGCAATTGATGTTTGGCGTTTAATGATTGGTGGCAAATTTCAATCTAAGGGTTATGGTAAACAGGTATTAGATATTATTTTACAGAAAGCCAGAGATGAGAAAAAAAAGACAGTCTATCTATCTTGCGACATGAAAGATGAAATGCCATATCAGTTTTATATTAAGTATGGATTTATTGATACTGGTATCATGGATGAGGATGAAGAAATTCTGAAAATATATTTATAAAATATGAACGGCTCTTGTAGCCGTTTTTTGTTTATGAATACTATTTGAATCAAATAAAAATTTAATTATTTGTACTAAAACTCCTATTGATGTTCCTTAGTTATAAAAAAAAGACCATGTTGGTCTCATCTAATCATATTCAATAAAAAGTATTCCCCATATATACAAACACAAAAACTTACTTCTATAAAAACTAAACGTAAATCATTGTTTAATGAGAAAATTGAAACTGTAAATCCCAATACTAAA
>Ga0268276_1002365_pt1 | contig 16239 bp, 19 predicted proteins | sample saktaG_4_FD_190145 | JGI IMG/M metagenome (GOLD analysis project Ga0268276, IMG submission 190145) | Saline water microbial communities from Sakinaw Lake, British Columbia, Canada - sak_2010_1_5_45m | ecosystem: Environmental > Aquatic > Non-marine Saline and Alkaline > Saline ...
AAGGCAGCCTCAAACTCCGGTTGGATTAAACAATCAACTCCTAGGGTTTTTAGTCTGGAAAAAGCCTCTTTCTGGTGAACCCGGGAAATAATTTTAATTCCTGGATTTAAAGTCTGGCAATTAGTCACCACAATCTCCTGAGTTGCCTGATCCGGAATGGCCACGACCACTACTTTAGCTTTGTCCACCTGAGCATAATCCAGAACATCAATATCAGCCGGATCACCATACAGGGTGTTCACTCCCTGTTTTTTTAAATCCATCACTACTTGATGATTGTAATCAATGACAATGTAGGGAATTTCCAAAAGCTGCAAAGCTCTGGCCAACCAGCTCCCTACCCGACCATGGCCACAAACAACAACGTGATCTGCAAATTCCAAACCTTCATCTTTAAAAAATTGATCTTTTTTGGCAAAAAACTTTTGGTAAATCTTGGGAAATTTTTTGGTTAACTTCTGCAGGCCAAAGTAAAATTTCGGCGCTAAAGACATGAACCAAGGAGTCACCAAAATTGTTAATAAGGCGACTGACAAAATTAAGGAATAGACATTATCGTCAATTAGTTTGTTCGTCAAGCCAATCCGGGAAAGGACAAAGGCAAATTCCCCTACCTGGATTAGACTCATCCCCACCATCAGTCCAGTTTTAGGATGATAACCAAGATACAAAACCAAGATTGTCACCACCAGAAACTTAAACAAAATCACCAATAAACTAATCCCTAAAATCAGCGGCAAATGGGAACCTAAAAAGTAAGGATTTAAAAACATGCCTAAGGAAATAAAAAAGATAATGGAAAAAAGATCACGCAACGGCCTCACTTCAGAAAAGATGGCATGGTTTTCCAAAGTTTTAGAAACAATTAACCCGGCCAAAAAAGCTCCCAAGGCCATGGATAAACCCAAGGAAGAGGTTAAAATGGCCGTTAACAAACATAAAGAAACAACGGCAATTAATAATAATTCCCGCGAGCCAAAATCAGCCACCCAGCCAATGAATTTCGGCACCAAATTTTTTCCCAAAATCAAAACCAAAGTCAAAATCAAAACGCCCTTGAAAATACTTAAGGCAAAAGCCCCAAAGCTGGCTCCAGTTCCAGTCATGGTTGGTAAAATGACCACCATGGGCAAAACCGCCAAATCCTGAACCAAAAGCCAACCTAACATAATCTCTCCAGGTAAAGTCTCCACTTCCCCTTTTTCCGACAAAATTTTAAAAACAATGACGGTTGATGATAAGGAAAAGGCACAACCCATAAACAAAGAGGTATAAAAATCAAAGCCAAAAAGAGGAAAAACAAAAATCCCCAGAATAATAACCAAAAGAATCTGGATTAACGCCCCCCAAATAGCCACGGTTTTGACCTTTTTCAAATAATCCAAGGAAAGTTCTAGCCCCAAAGTAAACATTAAAAAAACTATGCCAACTTCGGAAAAAAAGGAAAAAAGATCTTTAACATGAAGAAATTTAGAACTTAAAAAGCTAATTAAAATTCCAGCCAAAAGATAACCAACGACTGACGGCTGTTTGGCTTTCTTGGCCAAAAATCCCCCCAAAAAAGCCAAGCCTAAAATCAAACCCAACCAAGCAATCAAAATGAAGTCATTAGTCATGACAATTTTATCATAACAAGTTGCAGGTCAGAAGGCAATTTTGAGGAAAATTCCACTCTTTGTTTAGTCAGCGGATGATCAAAGGATAAGTATTCTGCATGAAGAAATTGTCTTGGACACCATTGCCGGTCTTGACGGGCCGTTTTTCTACCGGCATATTTGCTATCTCCCACCACCGGATGGCCCAAAAATTTAAGGTGAACTCTAATTTGATGAGTCCGGCCTGTTTCCGGGGACAACTCCAGCAAACTAAATCCTTTTAATTTTTCAAGAACCTGATAATTCGTTTTGGCTTCCCTCCCCCCTAAAAAAACACCAAATTTTTTTCGGTCAAAGGGACTCCGAGAAACAGAAGCTTCAATAACCCCTTGGGAAGATTCCACTAATCCATGGACTAAAGCCAAATACTTTTTTTTGACTTTTCTTTCCTTAAATTGACTTTGTAAATTTTCAAAAGCTTCTTTAGTCTTGGCGATTAACAAAAGTCCGCTTGTTTCTTTATCCAGTCGATGAACTAGGCCATTTCTCAAAAAAATATCTTGAGCTAAAGGGAATTGGAAGTTTTTTTCAATCCAGCTTTGGATAGTCTCTTCATTCTTAGTTGTTTCAGAGTGATTAACCGTTAGACCAGCTGGTTTATCAATGACTAAAAAAGAGTCATCTTCGAAGATAATTTGAGGAGTTAAAGTCACTTTTCTTTTTTCTTTTCGCAACTCACACAAATGGTTGTTTCCGGCATAATCATTAGGCGTTCCGTGTCAATCATCTTGCTACATTTCTCACAAACACCATACTTGCCAATTTTTACCATCGCTAAGGCTTTTTTCAACTGAATTAATTTGCGATTAATCTGTCCTTCCAGGGCCTGAACCCTTTCATGGCCAATTTGTTCGGCAATATCCGTGTCGGGCGAGGCATTGTCATTAACCCGGCGGACATCTTTAAAAGGGTCTTCTTCAGCCATATCTTTTTTCTTTCCCTCCAGACGACTTATCTCTTGAGAAAGAAAAGTTGCCACAGGCTTAAGGATTTTCATTGGAAAACCAAAACGCTTTTTATCGGCAACTTTAGTAATTTTTTTCTTAGTCATTAGTTTTTCTTCTTTAAAAAATTTTTGGAAAAATTTTGCCCCGAATTAATAAAAAAGAGGATTACGGTCACGATTAAACCGCTGACCGTTAATCCTATACCTAACCAATAAAAGTATACTCCAGCCTCCCTTAAAAAAGCAAGCAATAAGTGAGTTGTCAAGATTAAACCCAGTCCGGAAAGAGTAATCAGGCCTCCTTCTTTGTTTTTATACCAATCCCAAATTCGCCAGTTTCTCTCAATTTTTAGCAAAAAATACCAAATGGCAGAAAGAAAAACGGCCGAAAACAAAGAAATTGGATGACATTTTAAAAGAGTTCCCGGAAAATACATGCCCCAAGGCATATTGGTTGTTCGGCCAAAACCAGAACCATCCAAGAAACTACCAATTTGGAAAAGAATTAAAAAAGGCAAAAACCCAAACATTATTTCATCGGCCACTCGCCAAAATTCCCATTTTTCTTTCTTGGCAAACCAGAATAAAGAAACTGCTAAACCTAAAACCCAACCCAAAAAAGAAAGACCGGGGAATTGGATGAATTCTACCCATCTGGTGATGGTTAAGCCAAATTTATGAAAATTTTGAACAATAAAAAGTAGTCTGGAGAAAAAAAAGCCCAAAAGCAGATTAATCATCAAAAAGTCTAAAATCCTCTCCTCTTTCAACCCCAAATCTTTTAATCTGCGCCAAATGATAAAAACTTCCAAAAAAATACCGATGGCTAACAAAAAACCAAAGGTGTAAAAATTAAAATTCCCTGTGGAAAAAATAATTGACAACATAAAATTCTGCCTTGACAGTTCTTATTATAGCATTTATCCTTTTAATTACCGATGCTTGCCACGACACATTCACTTGTTTCCGCCCTAATCATCAGCGAATCCACAACTCCGGCCATTGGTTTACCTTTAATCTTTGTTTTTCATTATCTTTTAGACCTTATCCCTCATTGGGATACCGGCGCTGGCTTGCCAAGAGGCCTTAAAACCAGGAGAAAAGCTTTTTTTGAAACTCTGGCTGACTTAGCTTTGGCCGGCTTTCTTGTCTGGCTCTTTTTTCAAAAAAATCAAAACTTTTCCCCTCTTTTATGGATCGCTGTTATCATCGGAATACTGCCTGACCTTTTGGAATTTCCCGCTCTTTTCTTTAAATTCAGACCATTTCCTTTAAACTACTTGGAAAAATTTCATACTGAGATTATGCATCGAAGAGCTAAATTACCTTGGGGCTTAATACCACAGATTATCATTATTTTAGGTATTCTTTTTCTGATTAAATAGTCACTCTCTCCACATACTCCCCTGTCCTGGTATCAACCTTTATTTTGTCACCAACATTGACAAAAAGAGGGACTTTTACTTCCAAACCATTATCCAAAGTGGCTGGTTTAAAAGAAGCATTAACGGAGTCGCCTTTAACCCCCGGTGGCGTTTGCGCCACCACAAAGACCATGTTAAGCGGCATTTCCACCGCCAACGGTTTTTCCTTCCAAAACAAAATCTTAAGGCTCTGTTCTTCTTTTAAGAATTTCTCTTTGCCAGATAAAATTTTAATTCCCAAACTAAATTGCTCAAATGTTTTTGGATCCATAAAAAAATAATCATCACCCTCACGATACAGATATTGGGTCATTTTTGTCTCTGTTTCCACTGGTTCAACCTTGGCTCCAGAGATAAAAGTTTTATCTACCATAGCTCCAGTGATTAAATTTTTGGTTTTAAGTTTAATATTGGCCGTTCCCCGCCCCATCTTGGTGTGTTTATAATCCAAGACCTGGTAGGGTTCGCCGTTTTCCTCAAAAAGCCGGCCAGCTCTCATTTCATTTACAGGAATCATAAAAGAAATTTTAGGCTAAATTACATTGAATCACAAGAGGAAAAATGATAAAATTGAAGCAGGCCGAAGTGGTGAAATTGGTAGACACGCACGACTCAAAATCGTGTGGTTCTTAAAAAACCATGTGGGTTCGACTCCCACCTTCGGCACTTTATGTTTAAAACAAAATGGGATAAAGTCGCCAAATTCTGGGATGAAGAAGCTGGCGATACTGGGATCTTTCACCAAAAATTAGATATTGATCCGTTTATTCTTAAGATTGTCGGCAATGTTAAAAACAAAAATATTTTAGAAGTTGGCTGCGGGAATGGTTACCTTTCAAGAATCTTAGCTAAACGTGGGGCAAAAGTTGCTGCTGTTGACATCTCCTCAAAATTTATTAAGTTTGCTATTCAAAAAGAAAAAGCAAAACCTTTAGGGATAAATTATTTTGTCAAAGATGTAGCTAATTTAGATTGTCTAAAAGATGATAGTTATGATCTTGTCATTGGGAATATGTGTTTAATGGATATTGCTAATATTAAAAGTGCTATCAAGGAAGTCTCAAGGGTTATAAAAAGAAAGGGGTGTTTTGTTTTTTCTTTAACTCACCCCTTACACGAAAGTCAACAACAGTGGGCTATTATTGAAGATGAAGGTAAAAAATATTTAGCTAGAGCTATTCATAAATATCTTTCCTGCACTATTAAAGAATCATTTTGGAATAATAAAAAATTTAAAACAATCCACTATCATCGTCCCTTGCAAGAATATTTTCAATATTTAAAAGATTTTGGTTTTGTTGTTAAGGAATTTAAAGAAATCCCAACCAAACAAAAACCTCTAAAAGCAACTAAAGAAGATGGTGATGTTAAACTACATCGTTCAAAGTATAAAACCCTGCAAGAAAAGGAAATGAAAATCCTTGCAACTAAAGAAATACCTTGTTTTTTGATAATTGGGGCAATAAAAATTAATTAATCTTTTTCTTACAGATTTCTATTCCTTTTCTCTTTTGCTTTCCATCCCGTAAAATTTAATTCTTTCCCCTTTAAATCTTAATTTCAATCTTCGCAAGGGGCCGTTTCGGTGTTTGGCAATTTCCAATTCCACATTCTCCATATCCTCGTCATCCTCTCTCCATAAAAACATGACGACATCAGCATCTTGCTCAATTGCCCCGGATTCTCTCAAATCTGACAATTGCGGTCGTTTGTGACCTCTTTGTTCAACCGCCCGGGAAAGCTGAGAAACAGCCAAAACAGGAATTTTTAATTCCCTGGCTAGATTCTTTAAACCCTGAGAAATTTCGGAAACCTCCCAAACTCGGTTTTCTCTGTCTCTGACGCTTTTCATTAATTGTAAATAGTCAATAATCAAAAGTTTTAAATTATGTTCGGCCATTAAACGTCTGGCTTTAGTTCTCATTTCCAAAATGGAAAGGGCCGGTGTGTCGTCAATATACAAAGGGGCTTCGGCCAAAATCCCCATGGCTTCGGAAAGTTTGGTAAAATCATCTTCGTCCAAACGGCCGGTTTTCAAACGCCAGGCATCAATATCAGCCTGAGAAACCAAAAGCCTATCAACTAATTCTTCCTTACTCATTTCCAAAGAGAAAAAACCCACTGGCAAGTTTTCTTTAACCGTCACCGCTTGGGCAATGTTTAAAACAAAGGCTGTTTTCCCAATCCCCGGCCGGGCCGCTAAAATAATTAAGTTAGAATTTTGCATCCCGGCCAAAGTATCATCCAAATCTTTAAAGCCGGTAGGGATACCTCTTAAAGAACCAACTTGTTTGTGAAGTTCGTCTAAACGGTCAAATGATTCTGCCAAAGCATCTTTGATGGGGATGAAACCTTGTTTTAAATGTTTTTGCGAAAGACCGAAAACAGCTTGTTCGGCCTGATCAAGAACTTCGGCGGCTTTTTTTCCTTCATCAAAAGAACTTTCGACAATTTTTCCGGCAGAAGAAATCAGCTCTCTTTTAATGTAATTATCTTTGACAATTTTGGCGTATTGTTCAATATGAGCGGCGGTCGGCACAGCGTTGATTAACTCGGTTAAATAACCAGAACCACCAACCTTACTTAACATCTGGGATGATTTTAATTTTTCCTTAAGGGTAACAATATCAATCGGTTGTCTTTCCTCATAAAGGTCCAATAAAGCTTGATAGATTGTGTTGTGATTGGGATTGTAAAAATGTTCGGCTCGCAAGAATTCAGCCACCTCAATAATGGCATCTTTATCAATAAGAATGGCCCCTAGAATACAAATTTCGGCTTCTTCACTATGAGGAGGAACTTTAATTTCTGGCATTTAAGACCACCACCTCTTTTTCTAAAGGCAGTTTATCTTTAGAGATAATTAATTTTTCTTGAGGGTTGGTTTGCTCAATTCCCATTTGCTTCAAAAAGTCAGACAGCGGAGCCAAATCTAAGTTTAAGCCGGGAATTTTGTAAGACATGGGAATAATAATTTTTGGGTCAATTTGGCCAACAAGATCAATGGCTTTTTTCGAGTTTAATGTTTTGCCTCCGACCGGCAAAAAGAGAATATCAACACCGTCAATTCCTTCCAGTTGTTTATCGGACAAATTCTCAATTAGACCACCCAAGAAAGCCAGTCTCAAACCATCAATAGTGATCACAAAAATATTATTATTCTTCCCCGCCTGAATGCCCAAAACAAAAGAGCCGCCGATCTCATATTCGCCTGGCTCTTTAATAAGAAAAGGATTTTCGCGATTCACAGCTTTTGTGATTAAAGAAGAATCACCTTGGGCTTCTTTACCACTAAAAAGCACAACATCGGCCATAATTTGGGGTAATTTAATACCTAAAGAGGAAGAAAAAGGATCAGTCACCAAAACAATATTTTTTCCTTTAATAAGAAAGCAAAAATGACCGAAGTACTTAATTTCCATAGGTTTTTAGTTTAGCACCTAAAACAAACCTTGACAAGGCTTTTCTTTTACGTTATATTCTTTGGGTACTCTCATGAAAAAGGAAATCCTAATTGCTATCATTATAGGTTTCGTTTTAGGCTTGGTCATTACTTTTGGGATTTGGACAGCCAACAAATCTTTAAAAGAAGGGGCTACTCAAAACCAACAGGAAGAAGTTGCCAAAAATGAAACTAATAAAACACCTACTCAAGCGGAAGAAAAATTACCTTTAACCATTATTTCTCCGGAAAACAATGCTCTTCTTAATCAAGAAAAACTGGAAATTGTTGGTAAAACTTCACCCAAGGCCGTTGTTGCCATTTCTTATGAAGAAGGAGAAAAAATTATTGAAGCTGATGAAAAAGGTGACTTTAAAGGTGAAATCACTTTAGTTGGCGGCGGCAATGAAATTACCATCTCTGCTTTTGATAACCAAAACAATGAGATTAGTAAAACTTTAAATTTAGTCTATTCAACCGCAGAAATATAAAGGATATTTAAAAAATATAGATGAAAAAATTTATTATCTTTTTAACCATTGCTCTTTGTTTTTCCGCTTCGGCCATAACTATCAAGGCTGTTTCCCCTACTCCTGAAGCAACTGATTCGGCTGTCCAAGAAATCCGCGATAAGGTTAAAGAAATTGTCAGGGAGAAATTGGATGAAACCCAAAAAGGGCAAAGAAGAGCTTTTGTTGGTGAAATTACTAACATTTCTGACCTTCAGCTGACTTTACAAACTAATCAGGGAGACAAACAACTCAATATTGCCACTGATGCAGCTTTGATTGGCAAGGGTAGTAAAAAAATTACCATGAAGGATTTAAAAACCGGTCTTTTTGCCATCACCATGGGCTTTATGGAAGAGAATGATGTTTTAGGTGTCCACCGACTAGTTGTCAGCGAAAAACCAAAAACAGCAAGTAAAGAAATCGCTTTTGGCAAAGTTACTGATATTTCCACAGAAGAAAAAATCTTGACGGTCAAAAATGAGAAAAAAGGTATTATTTATACGGTTGAAATCAATGATAAAACAACTATTACCAAAAAAGTTGATGATAAAATTCAAAAAATTAAATTTGCAGTCATTGAAAACAGTGACTGGGTGGTGGCCATTGGCACTACGACTGAAAACGAACATAAACTAGTCACCGCCAAAATCGTTCATGTTATTCCGGGTCTTTCCACTGTCACACCTTCACCTGAAATAACCCCCAAATCAACAGCAGCTCCAACTCCCTAAAACTTACAATCAACCCTAAATTGTGATATCATAAAGGCTATGAATAAGGCTAATCTACAGCCATTAAAAGGTTTTCGGGATTTTTTACCCGAACAGGCCCAAAAAAGAGACTATGTGATTAACACCCTTAAAAAGGTGTTTTCTTCTTATGGCTTTGAACCATTAGAAACCCCAGCCTTAGAATATGCCTCTATTCTCTTGGGCAAATCTGGCGAAGAAACCGACAAATTAATTTATAAATTTATGGACCGAGGCGGAAGAGAAGTTGGTTTAAGATATGATTTGACAATTCCTTTAATGAGAATTGTCGCTAACAATCCCTTGCCAATGCCTTTTAAACGTTATCAAATTGCCCCAGTTTGGCGGGCCGATAAACCCCAAGCCGGAAGGTTTCGAGAATTTTGGCAGGCTGACATTGATACCATCGGCACAAAAATTGGTTTATCTGACGCCGAAATTATTGAATGTGCCCTTCAATCAATAAAAAAGCTTGGTTTCAAAGATTACAAAATGATAATTAATGATCGAGAAATTTTTAAAAATTTTGGCCTTTCTTTGAAATCTGTTATTGAATTAGATAAAAAAGAAAAGGAGGGTGAAAAACCTTTTTTGGGACAACTTATAGCTGAAGGCAAAACGGAAAAAGAAGCTCAAGAAATTTTTGAAAAAATCACCAAGGCTAAAAAGACTAAAACCCTGGAGGAATTATTTTCTCTTATTAAGAGCGACAAGATTTATTTTGATCCAACCCTATCTCGTGGTTTAGATTATTATACCAGTGTTATCTTTGAACTAAGAGTTGAAAAATATGGAAATCTTTCAGTTGGCGGCGGTGGCCGTTATGATAATCTGATTGGCCAATTTTCAGGAAAAGATCTACCAGCCGTTGGTATTTCCTTTGGTATTGATCGATTAATTGAAGCCATGGAACAACAGGATTTATTCAAGAATATAAAAAATTTCTCCAGCCGAGTTTTAGTCACTGTCTTTTCTAAAGAATATCTTAATAATTCTCTGGAGATTGTTTCTTTATTGCGCGATAAGAATATTTCAGTAGAAATTTATCTTAATAATGATAAATTAGACAAGCAAATTAAATATGCCGATAAAAAAGGCATTAAATATGTGGTGATTATCGGCCCGGATGAAGTGAAAAATAAAACCGTGACGATTAAAGATTTATCGACCGGTCGGCAAAGTACTGTAGCTTTGGATAAAATCAACGAGTTCTTTTCTTCTTAAAATCTTCACTTGACCTTTTTGTCGCAAAAATTTAATATGGGGTTATGCCAATGAGTCCAAAAGATATCTCTTCAAGTATTTTCCGCGGTTATGACCTTCGAGGCCTGGTAGATAAGGAATTAAATGATGAAGTAATGGAATTTCTTGGAAAAGGATATGCAACATTTTTGTCAAAAAGGAGAATCATTGAGGCTGTTGTCGGGTGTGACTGCCGACTAACCTCAGAAAGCTATAAGAACTCATTTATAAAAGGAATGACTTCCTGCGGAATTAATGTAATTGATTTTGGATTGGGTCTTTCACAAATAATGTATTTTGCTCAATATTACTTTCGCACTAAAGGTGGTTGTTTTATCACCGCCTCGCATAACCCAAAAGAATTTAACGGGATGAAACTTGCCGTTGGTTTTTCCCAGACAATGATTTCTGAAGAGATTCAGGAATTCAGGGAAATAACCCAATCTGGTATTTATGCACAATCCGAACATCCCGGTAAACTGACAACATTTGATATTTTTCCTACATATAAAGAAGATATTTTAAAAAGAGTTTCTGTTGGAAAAAAATTTAAAGTTGTTGTTGATGCTTGTAATGCCACGGCCGGAAAATTCTTGCCTGACATTTTTCGCTCAGCCGGATGTGAAGTAATTGAACAAAACACAAACTTAGACGGGAACTTTCCTTTAGGTGCTTCCGACCCAACCGAAAAAAAAGTCCAAGAAAGGCTTGCTCAAAGAGTTCTGGCAGAAAAAGCAGATATTGGTTTTTCTTATGACGCCGATGGAGATCGGGTCGGAGTTGTTGATGAAAAAGGTAATTTAATTTGGAATGATGTTCTTGTTTCCATCTTTGCAATCGATGTACTGGACTTTCTACCTAAAAGCAAAATAATTTTTAACACTCTTTGCTCAAAACAGGTAAAAGAAGTTGTTTTAAAGGCAGGTGGTATCCCCGTAATTTGGTCCACCGGTCACTCGTTTATAAAAGCGAAGGTTGCCGAGGAAAGAGCGCCTTTCGGAGGAGAGCTGTCTGGCCATTTTTTCTTTGTTGATAACTTTTACGGACACGACGATGGCGCCTATGCCAGTTTAAGACTGCTTTCATATTTAGCAAGGAAAGGGAAAAGCTTAGGCGAAATTGTGAACGACTTGCCAAAATATATCTCCAGTCCAGAAATTAAATTGGGATGCCCTGATGAGATTAAATTTAAACTAATCTCAGAAAAAATATCTCAAGACTTAAAAATTCTCAACCCCCAGGCCGAATATATTGAAATTGATGGGATTAGGATGGATACGGCTGATCGAATGGCAGTGATAAGGGCTTCACAAAATGGACCATATATAACAATAAAGTTTGAATCAAAGAACGAAAATGGTTTCCAGGAGTTAAAAAATCAAATATCACAAATTTTACATAAATATCCTGAAATAGATTTTAACTCAGGAGTCAATGTAGAAGCATTATCATAAATTTATTTGTCCTTACGTTCATTTTATGATAAAATTACCTTCATGAAGAAAGATATTCATCCAACTTGGTATCCAGAAGCAAAAGTTAGCTGTGCCTGTGGGGCAAGTTTTGTGACCGGCTCAACCAAGCCGGAAATTCATGTGGAAATTTGTTCCCAATGTCATCCCTTCTTTACCGGTGAGGCAAGATTTGTTGATACCGAGGGAAGGATTGAAAAATTCCAAGCCAGACAAAAAGCTGGGGTTAACTATAAGAAAAAGAAGAATCCGCCAGCTGACGGAGAAGAAAAAGAAGAAAGACCAAGAACAATTAAAGAAATGTTAAAAAAGTAAAACTTCTTTAACTTCCTATGAACAACGACAAAGTCATTTTAGAAATCAGAGGCGCCGCTGGTGGAGATGAAGCCAAAATCTGGGCGGAAGACTTATTGAGAATGTATCTTCGTTTTGCCGAAAAAAAAGGCTGGAAAACCCAGATTATAAGCAAAGGTATTCTTTTAATCAAAGGCCTTAATGTTTATCCTCTTTTAAAAAACGAAACCGGAGTTCATCGGGTCCAGCGAATTCCCACTACCGAAAAGAGAGGTAGAGTTCATACTTCAACCGCCACGATTGTCTGTCTTCCGGAAATTCCTGAAAACGAGTTAAAAATCAATCCTCAAGATTTGGACTGGCAGTTTTATCGAGCCTCTTCCCATGGTGGGCAAAATGTCCAAAAGGTTTCAACTGCCGTAAGACTCACCCATCGCCCAACTGGTATTGTCGTCACCTGTGAACAGGAAAGATTCCAGGAACAAAACAGAGTTTTTGCTTTAGAACTTTTAAGGGCCAAGCTTTGGGAGCAAGAGGAATTAAAAAAAGAAGGAGTGATGGCTGACTATCGTTCGGCTATCGGCCGCGGGATGAGAGCGGAAAAGATCAGAACCTACAATTTCCCTCAAAATCGAGTCACTGATCATCGTTTAGGTAAGTCCTGGCACAATTTAGAAACTATTATTGACGGGGATTTAAATAAAATCGTTGAAAGTTTTACTCAGTAGCCTGCTGAAGAACCACATCTTTCTCCATTTCTTTACCGTCACGCCAAATCGTTAAACTGACTTTATCGCCCACTTTTTTCTGGGAAATCATTTTCGCCAAGTCGGCTTTTTCATCTTTAAGAGATTGATTGTCAAACTTAGTAAAAATATCACCCGCTTTAATACCGGCTTTATCAGCGGGCGAATCGGCAACAACCTCCACCACATAAGCTCCCTGAGGGACATCATTCATTAAGGCAACATCACGGCTAATCATCCGATAGCGGACGCCTAAAAAGGGTCTATCAAATTTACCGGTTTTGTTAAAATTATCAATTGCCTCTTTAATAATATTGATCGGCATGGCAAAACTAATATTTTGTCCGCCTGAAGCCACGGCTACATTAATGCCAATCACCTGGCCGGCAGAATTTAAAAGCGGCCCGCCGGAATTACCGGGATTAATGGCGGCATCAGTTTGGATGACATTATCCAAACGTTCGGTCGAACCTTCAAGCGCTGAGCCGGCCATAATCCCTCGTCCTAAACCAGAAATAACTCCGGTCGTCACCGTATTTTTGAACTCTCCCAAGGCCGTGCCAATGGCAATGACAAATTGCCCAACTTTTAATTTATCCGAATCACCCATTTCTACCGGCTTTAAGCCGGAAGCTTCGATTTTCAAAATGGCCAAGTCATTGGCCGGATCACGATAAATATTTTTAACATCATAAGTTTGGTCATCTTTGGCAATAATTTTATAAGTAGCCTTGGTATTTGAAACTACATGTTTGTTGGTCACAATCAATCCGTCTTGAGAGATAATAAAACCCGTTCCAATATTTTGCTGAATTTTTTGAGTCTGGGGAGAATTCTGGGGAAAACTAAAACCAAAAGGGCCAAATTCGATGCCAAAAGGATTGGTTGTCTGTTCTTCTTCGATGTTAATCGTCACCACTGATGGTCCAACTTTATCAACCGCGTCAATGACCACTGATTCTTCAGTTAAAACTTTCTGAGTGACCATTGAGGTTAAATTACGGCTTAAATGAGGAAAAAGACGGTCGATAATTTTGTAACCAAAAAGGCGATCGGAAATTGCTCCCCCCAAAAGAGAAAAAACAATGACAATACCAACGGCAATAATCGTTAAAATCCTTTTAAATTTTCTCATTTTGTTTTTACTTCCAAAATTTCGATGGCTTTTTGAAGCTGTTCGTCAATCTCTAAAGTTTGAGGATCGTCTTTAATTTCATTATCTGGAATGATGCCTTTTTTATCAATTGAACCCCCTTGAGGCAACAACCAACGGGCGGTCGTAATATGTAACCCGGCTCCACCAGACAAATCTTCGGCTTCCTGAATGGTGTCCTTGCCAAAACTTTTCGTGCCGACAATTTTGGCTCGTTTGTAATCCTGTAAGGCTCCAGCGACAATTTCTGAAGCCGAAGCACTGCCTTCGTTGATTAAAACCAACAAAGGCTGGTTGAGAAGTTTGCCCGCCCTATTAACGGAAAAAGTCTCTTTAGTGCCATTGGCATGCTCCTGCTGGAACACTACACCGGAGTTAAGAAATTCTGAAGCAATAAAAACCGAACCGGTTAAATAGCCACCGGGATTATTTCTTAAATCCAAAATAACCCCCGTTATTGATGGCTGATATCTAAAAATCTCATTGATGGCTTTGTCCCACTCTTCCGCCGTTCGGTCACCAAATTTCAAAAGTTTTAAGTGAGCCAATTTTTGACCGGAACCGACAAATTCTACCTCCACACTGGCAACTAAAATCGTATCTCTGGTTAATTCCAAATCAAAAGGTTCTTTTTCTCCGGCATGCAGTAAACCTAGCTTAACTTTGGTCCCCTTTGGCCCCCTGATTTTTTTGGCGGCTTCATCAGCCGAAAGACCGGTGGTTGACTCATCATTAATTTTCAAAATTAAATCACCGGCTTTGACTCCGGCTTTGTAAGCGGGGGTCCCGGTTAAAGGAGCAATGACTGCCAGCTGATTTTCTTTAAAGCCAAGCTGGATACCGACGCCTTCAAAAACCCCATTTAAATCTTCTTTTATTTCTTTATTTTCCGGAGGTTTAAGAAAAACAGTGTAGGGATCACCTAAAGAAGCCACCATTCCCTGGATGGCCCCTAAAATCATTTGATTTTGGTCTAGGGCTTTTTTATCAATGTAATTTGTCTCCAACCGATCCCAAACTTCCCAAAACAAAGAAAAATCAATATTTTGTTTGTCAACGGGAATTTTTCTTTCAACTTTTAAAGAAGGGTTGGGACCAAATTTTATTTTAAAATCATGGGTGCCCAGCCAAAAGCCGGTCAAACCGGCCAGAAAAATCGCCAAACAGGCAATGATAACTAATCTGGTGTAGCGTAAATTTAATTTCGCTTTCACAACATTAAGAAATACGGGTTGTAAAGGGAAGCAAGGCTAAAAAGCGAGCTTGCTTGATCGCTTTGGACAGCTTCCTCTGATGTTTAGCACAAACACCACTCCGAAGGTGCTTTAAAATCTTTCCCTGATCGGAAATAAATTTCTTTAAAGTCTCCGGCTCTTTATAATCAGGTGCTTTGCCTGACTGACAAAATAAACAAACAGGTTTAAACATTTAATAAAAAATTTTTAACTAAACGATTAATTAAAAAGGAATATCGTCTGGATTGACTTCCTTATCGTCAGCTTTCTCTTCGGCCTTTTCTACTTCTTCCTTTTTGGCCGCAGTTCCTTTCGCTGTTTTGTTGCTCGGAGCAACTGGAACTTCCTCAACGGGTGTCATTTCAGCTCCTTCCGGCATTTCAAAAGATTCCTCAGTTGAAGGTGTTGCTCCTCCAGGAGCTGCCCCTTCAACCACCGTTGTTTCTTCTCCGGGAGCCCGCTTGGAATCAAGAATAATCATGTCGGAAACGACAATTTCCGTGGTTTGACGGACATTACCGTCTTTCCCGGTCCATTCTCGATTCTGAAGCCTCCCTTCCACAAAAATTTTTCTCCCTTTAAACAATAGCTGGGAGCAAAGTTCGGCCAATTTGTTCCAGGCCACCAGGCGATGAAATTCGGCTTCCTCCCTTTTTTCACCACCCTCCGTCACCCAACTCCGATTGGTTGCCAAACCAAGGGTACAAACAGCTGTCCCCTGGGGGGTATAGCGCAACTCTGGGTCACGGGTTAAATTTCCAATTAACTGAACTTTATTGAGTGAACGTGCTGGCATTTTTTACTCCTTTCTTAAGATTAAATACCTTAACACTTCTTCTTCTATTTTAAGCTTTTTGTCAATTTTATCTATTTGCTGGGAATCAGCTTTTATCTCCCACAAAAAATAGTCTCCCATTGTCTTTTTCTTGATGGGATAGGCCAATTCTTTCTTCCCCCAATCATTGGTTTTCTCCACCTTGCCTTTGGTGTCTTCAATTATTTTTTTTATTTTTTCGATTAGTTTTTTTTGGTCTTCGGAAGATAAATCCGGATCCAAAATCAAAGTCAACTCGTAATCAAACATAAAAGAAAGTATAACAAAAATTAAGTTTTAAGGCAACTATAAACTAAACATGAACTCCACCACATCACCTTCCTGCATCACATAATTCTTGCCTTCCAATCTCATCTTCCCCTCCTCAGTTGCTTTTTTCCAGCCCTCAAGTCTGACAAAATCATCGAAACTGACGACCTTAGCTTTAATAAAACCTTTTTCAAAATCAGTATGAATGGCTCCGGCGGCCTGAGGAGCCTTATCTCCGCTTTTAATCGTCCAGGCTCTGACTTCTTTCTCCCCAGCTGTCAAAAA
>Ga0268276_1002366_pt1 | contig 16237 bp, 17 predicted proteins | sample saktaG_4_FD_190145 | JGI IMG/M metagenome (GOLD analysis project Ga0268276, IMG submission 190145) | Saline water microbial communities from Sakinaw Lake, British Columbia, Canada - sak_2010_1_5_45m | ecosystem: Environmental > Aquatic > Non-marine Saline and Alkaline > Saline ...
GGAGATATTTGGAAAAATTGCCAAAATTTATTAAAAAAATTCCTTATTTTCTTTTAAACTCAATTTTACCAAAAGACAAATTAACTCTTCATAAAGAATTCTTCCGACGTTTGGCTTATAATAAACCTTTCTTTTTTGGTGGGGCTAATGCTTTTAGCGCTTATGATAAACAATTTCTTATGTCAGATAGTTATAAAAAAGAGATTCCTTTTGATGCCTCTGATAACTTAGTAGAATCTATTGTGACGCCCTTTGAGAAAAACCCGTCATTGCGAGGAGCAAGTAGAACGAGCGACGAAGCAATCTCATTAAACCTCGACTTCATCCAAAAAATGCTTTGTTTAGAATTAAGTATTCGTCTTCCAGAATTACTTTTAATGAGAGTTGATAAAATGGCATCAGCTCATTCTATAGAAACTAGAGTTCCATTTTTAGACCATCGCTTAGTAGAATTAGCTTTTTCTATTCCTATGAATTTGAAAACAAAAAACAAAAGAACAAAATATATTTTAAAAGAAGCGGTTAAAGGAATCATTCCTGATGAAATTATTAATAGAAAGAAAAAAGGGTTTGGCGCTCCTACATCAGAATGGATGAGAAAAGAATCCTCAATTAGTAATGATTTAGTAAATATTATACGAAATTCAAAAATTAAAGAATTGAATATTTTTGATTATACATATATAGAGAAATTAATTACAGATCATCAGAATAACCTTGATGAAAATTCTTTCAAATTATGGAATTTAATAACTTTATCTTTGTGGTATGACAAATGGATTTGCTAAAAATATAACCAGAAAGGATCCATATATAAGCGTTGTATTATCTTTTCGTAATGATGAGTATCAAGGGGAATCATTTAAGCGTTTTCAAGTGGCTATAGACGCTTTAATTTATCAAGCAAAGCATTATAATTTAAATGCGGAATTGATTATTGTAGAATGGAATCCTCCTTCTGACAAGCCATTATTAAAAGACGCCATTTCTTTACCTGATGATTTGGGACCACTTGTTATTAGGATTATTACTGTCCCGCACGAGATTCATAAAAGGTATAAATGTTCTAAAAAAATAAATATTATTTGTGCATCTGCTGTAAATGTTGGGATTAGACATGCTAATAGTCAATTTATTTTGTCAACTGCTTCTGGCTTATTATTTTCTAATGAATTAATAAGATTTTTAGCTTCGAGGCATTTGGACGAAAATTCTTTTTATAGAATTAATCGTTGCGATATTGATAGAAAGATTTTGAATTATAATTTTTCAAAACAACAAATTGATTTTTGTAGAGAAAATATCATTAGAATCAATAAATCTATTTTAGCGGATATTGATGTTGTCAGCCGTTTAGAGATTCATACGAATGCTAGTGGAGATTTTATATTAATGTCAAAGAAATCTTGGCATTTATTACATGGTTTTCCTGAATTTAATAAGCTTGGGCTACATGCTGATGGGCTTTTGTGTTACATGGCTTATTTGGCAGGAGTTCAACAAAAAATATTACAGGATCCATTGAGGCTTTATCATATTGATCATGATTGTAGAAGGGAAAAACATATTAAAACCGAAAATAAATTCAAATCCTTACTTAGGAGCCAAATATATGATAAAATAAAATATAATAGGTTGGGAAAGTTAATAAAATGGGTATCTGTATATATTAATATACTCTTAGAATCTTGTACAAGAATTTCTTATTCTATATTTGATTTATGTTTACAAAAGATTTTTCCTCGTGCATATGAATTTAATATGGAATATTTATATTGGAAATATAAAAAGATTCTTAACAGCATGTTATTAAAAAAAAGATCTTATATTTTTAACGATAATAATTGGGGGTTACCAAAAGAAGATTTTAAAGAAACAGTATTCATTTCTAATAAATAAACTCAAAGATAATATATGAATAAAAAATCAATAAATAAAGTTTTAATAACAGGAATAACTGGTTTTGTAGGAAGTCACTTAGCAGATTATATTCTTGCAAATTTCCCAGAAGTTCAAGTTTTAGGGTTAGTTCGCTGGAGATCGCCAAAAGACAATGTTAAACATATTCTTGATAAAATTGATTTGTGTTATGGCGAATTGTTAGATTTGCCTTCTTTGGAAGTCATTTTGGAAAAACATAAACCTGATGTTGTTTTTCATCTAGCTGCTCAGTCATATGTAGATTTTAGTTTTTTAGCGCCAATTTCTACATTAGAGACAAATATAGTAGGAACTTGCAATTTATTAGAAGCAATTAAAAGATTAAAATTGAGTTCTGGCTATAATCCAATAGTGCATATATGTAGTTCTTCTGAGGTTTATGGTCAAGTTAAGAAAAATGAAGTTCCAATAAAAGAGGACAATCCTTTTAGGCCCGCTTCCCCTTATGCAGTAAGTAAAGTTGGAGAAGATATGACAGCTTTTCAATATTGGTTATCTTGGAAAATTAGAACAATTAGAACAAGAATGTTTACTCATACGGGTCCTCGGAGAGGTGAAGTATTCGTAGTTTCTACTTTTGCTAAGCAAATTGCTGAGATTGAGGCTGGAATAATACCACCAGTAATCAAAGTAGGTAATTTAGATAGCGTTAGAACGTTTTTAGATGTTAGAGATGCAGTTCGAGCTTACTGGTTATTGGTAAATAAATGTTTGCCTGGCGAAGTTTATAATATAGGAGGAATAGAGACGATGACTATTGCAGAGATGTTGAATAGTCTTTTGAAATTTTCCAAAATGAAGAATATAAAAATTCAGGTTGAAAAATCGCGTTTAAGACCATCAGATGTTACATTACAAATTCCTTGCGCGGATAAGTTTATAGAAGCGACAGGATGGAAGCCAGAAATTAAATTTGAGAAAACCTTAGAGGATACTCTAAATTATTGGCGAAATTATCTTAAAAGAAATTGATTATTACAGAATATGACTAAATTAGAATTAAATTTAAAACTTTATAAGAGTTTATATTTAATTAGAAGAGCTGAAATAGAAATTCGGGAATATTATTTTGAAGACGAGATGAAAACTCCAATGCATATGTCAATGGGCGAAGAGGCAATAGTAACAGGTGTTTGTCAGGCACTGAACGATAAAGATCAGGTCCTAGGTACCTATAGAAGCCATGCTTTATATTTAGCTAAGGTTAGTGAAACAGATAAGTTTTTTGCTGAAATGTATGGTAAAAAAACTGGAATGGCAAAAGGTAAAGCTGGTTCTATGCATTTATCTGCTCCAGAGATGGGATTTATGAGTTCTTCAGCAATTGTTGCTAGTATTATTCCTGCTGCTGTGGGAGTGGCTTTTGCTAATAAAATCAAAAAGAATAATAAGATTACCGCTGTTTTTTTTGGAGACGGAGCTATTGACGAGGGTGATTTTTGGGAAAGTTTAAATGCCGCTTGTCTTTGGGGAATACCAATTTTATTTGTATGCGAAGATAACGGTTTTGCTGTTCACACTTCAGCGGACAAAAGACATGGATATAAATCTATTACTGATATTACTTCTAAATTTAATTGTAATGTGTTTGAAGAAAAAAGTACTGACGTAGAAGTTATTTATAAATTAACTAAAAAGGCAATTAGGTTAATGAAAAAGAATAAAAAACCTTGCTTTCTCCATCTAAAATATTATAGATACTTAGAACATGTTGGTGTTAATGAAGATTTTAATGCGGGCTATCGTTCAAAAAAGGAATTTGAAAAATGGTATAAAAAAGACCCAGTGATTTTAGAAAGAAAAAAACTTTTAAAATTGGGCGTAAGAGAAAAAGCAATAAAAAGAATTGAGGATAGAATTGACAGTAAAATAAAAAGAAGCATAAAATTGGCTAAAATAGCGCCATTTTCTAAAGCAAGTGAATTATATCAAGACGTTTTTTATGAAAAAAAATAGAATAATTACTTATCAACAGGCAATAAATGAAGCCCTTGTGCAGGAAATGCAAAGGGATAAAAGTGTTTTTGTTTATGGTTTAGGGGTACCAGATCACAAAAGGATTTTTGGAACTACATCTGGTCTTGTGGAAAAATTCGGTCCACAAAGATGCTTTGATACTCCTCTTTCTGAAGATTCAATGATGGGTCTTGGTTTAGGAGCAGCTATTAATGGTTTGAGACCTGTTCATGTGCATATTCGGATTGATTTTCTTCTTTTAGCAATGAACCAATTAGCTAATATGATTTCTAGTTTTCGGTATATGTCTGGAGGAAAACTGAAGGTACCTTTAGTAGTAAGAGTAGTTATTGGTAGGGGGTGGGGGCAAGGTCCTCAACATAGCAAGAGTATGCATTCAATTTTTGCCCATATTCCTGGTTTGAAGGTTGTTCTTCCAACCACTGCAAGGGATGCTAAAGGATTACTTATTTCTGCCATAAGGGATGATAATCCTGTAATATTTATAGAACATCGTTGGTTGTATTGGCAGGAAGAAGAGGTTTCTGAAAAACCATTTGTTATTCCATTAGAGGAGGCAAATATTTTGAGGAAAGGAAAAGATTTAACAATTGTTGCAACTTCATGGATGAATGTTGAGGCATTAAAAGCGGCAGAGATTCTAGAAAAGAGAGGAGTAAGTATTGAAATTATTGACCCTAGAACTATTGCGCCATTCAATGATAAAGACATTATTAAATCTGTAAAAAGAACTGGTTATTGTATTGTGGCAGATAATGATTGGTTGCATTGTGGATTTAGCGCTGAAGTGGCAGCTCGAGTCTCAGAAAAATGTTTTGGTAAATTAAAATATCCAGTTCAGAGAATAGGTTTTGCTCCAACTCCTTGTCCTACGGCGCGACATCTAGAGAACGAATTTTATCCTTCAGCAATTAAAATTATAAGAATGATTGAAAAAATGTTAAAATTAACTCCAACCGATTTATCAAAAGAGGAATTTTATAGTCATGAAAAAAAATTTAAAGGACCATTCTAATTTTAACAAAAAATATTATGTCATGGACAGATAAAAAATCAATTGAACAAATATTAAAAATAAGAGATAAATTTAATATCTCTACATTTATTGAAACGGGGACTTTTAAGGGGATAAATGCTAAATTTCATGCGCAAAATTTTAAAAATATATTGACATGTGAATTAAAGGATGAGTATTTTAAAATGGCTGAAGAAAGACTTAAGCATTATAATAATGTGCATGTTTACAAACAATCAAGTCCTGAATTTTTAAAATGGTTTATTAAAGCTTATAATCTTGAAGGTAGACAGGATATTGTTTTTATATATCTTGATGCTCATTTTTATGATCCAACTTTACCGTCTGATAAAAAATGGGTTGTAGTGAATGAATTAAAAGCATTGGCGGGATTTAAGAATTGTGTAATTTGTATTCATGATTTTGATTGTGAAGGGCTAGGGCATTGTATTTACGATGGTGAACATTTAGGATGGTCACTTGTTGGAAAAGAGATAATAAAAGTTAATTCTAATTTTTATCTTTATACCAATACTAAAGAATTCTGTGAGATTTATAACAAAGAAACTATTGCTAATGTTCCTGGGATTAACCTCGACGAAGATGTTTTGGATAATATTCAATATGCATGGACTTCAGAAGCAAAGACATATCGAGGGATTTTATATGCAGTTCCCGAAAAATTAGATTTAAATAATTTTCAATTAATAGAATTTAATCCTAAGGATTAAAGAAAGAATTATGAAATTAGGTTTAAAAAACAAATATGCTTTAGTGACAGGTGGGAGTCGCGGTATTGGGAAAGCCATTGCTTTGCTTTTAGCCGAAGAAGGTTGTAATGTAGCGATTTGTGCACGTAAACAAAAAGAAATAAAAGAAACGGTTAAGGAAATAAAAGCAAAAGGAGTTAAGAGTATAGGGATAAGTGCTGATGTAGCAGTTTTGAAAGACGTAGAAAAAGTAGTAAAAACAGTGATTGATACTTGGGGGACTATTCATATTTTAATAAATAATGTTGGTGGAGGTGGGAGATGGGGAAGTCTTATAGTAGAAGAAACAGAGGAAAATGTTTGGATAGATGTTTATAATAAAAATGTTCTGGCGGCAATTCGTTTTACAATGCGCGCAATTCCTTTTATGAGAAGACAAAAATGGGGTCGGGTTGTAACTACAAGTTCTATTTATGGTCGTGAAGGTGGTGGCAGGCCATGGTTTAATATAGCTAAATCAGCTGAAATTAGTTTGATGAAAACGTTAGCAATGAACCCAGACTTAGCTAAAGCACAAATTACTTTTAATAGTATAGCTCCAGGACCAGTTATGATTCCAGGTACTGGCTGGGAGAAAAAGCAAAAGGAGGATCCCGAAGAATTTAAAAAGACGATAGATAATCTCCCGCTTGGTCGTCTAGGAACATCAGAAGAAGTAGCAAATGTTGTTGTTTTTCTTTGTTCTGAAAGGAGTAGCCTAATTAATGGCGCTTGTGTAGCAGTTGATGGGGGAGAAAGTAAAAGTTTTTAAAAATAATTATGCTTGAAAAAAAAATATTAAAATACTTTAAAGGGAAAAACGTTTTAGTAACCGGTGGAACTGGCATGATTGGTAGGCAAGTAGTTGATATTTTATGTGAAATTGGGGCAAATGTTAAAGTTGTTTCTTTGGATAAAATAAAAGTTAATAATCAAGCCGAGTATATTTTTGGGGACTTAACAAGTTTTACTCTTTGTAAAAAGATAACTAAGAACATCGATTTTGTTTTTCATCTAGCTGGGATAAAAGGCTCAATTAAAGTTACCAAAGCAAAGCCAGCTAGTTTTTTTGTACCACTATTAATGATGAATACTAATATCTTGGAGGCTTGTCGACTAAACAAAGTTAAAAAGGTTATTTATACAAGTTCTATTGGTGCTTATTCATCAGCCGAGATTTTTAGAGAGACAGAAGATTTAGAAGGATCTCCTATGGATATGTTTCCTGGTTGGGCAAAGAGAATGGCAGAATTACAGATTCAATCTTACAAAGTTCAATATGGGATAGATAATTTTTCTATTGTTAGACCTTGTAATGTTTATGGTCCTGGGGATAATTTTGATCCTAATAATGCCATGGTTATTCCTTCGTTAATGCATCGGATATATCACAAAGAAAATCCAGTTGTAGTTTGGGGCGATGGTAAGGCAATTAGGGATTTTGCTTACAGTAAAGATGTTGCTGAGGGAGCAATTTTGGCTCTTTATTATGGAACAGCCAGTTCACCGTCTGGTTTTATCAATTTAGGAAGCGGACTGGGTTATACTATAAAAGAATTGGTAGAAGTCCTTCATAGTTTTTTGGATTTTAATTATAAATTTGATATTACTAAACCATCAGGTTTTCCTAAACGAGTAATGGATATATCTTTAGCTCAAAAATTGATTCATTATAAGCCCAGCACTTCTTTATTGGAGGGTCTTAAAGAAACTTGGGATTGGTATGTTAAAAATCAAGGTGAATATTTAAAAAGAAAAAATTATTTTAAAGAATAAAAAATTATGATTAAAGTATCAAAAACAAATTTAGAGGGGGTTCTTCTTATTAAGCCTGATGTTTTCGAAGATTTTCGAGGATTCTATATTGAAACCTATAATGAAAACCTGTACAAAGAGAATGGTATTGATAAAAGATTTGTTCAAGATGATATTTCAATATCTACAAAGAATGTTTTAAGAGGTATTCATGGTGATAATCAAACATGGAAGTTAATCTCTTGTTTGCACGGGAAGTTTTATTTAGTGGTAGTGAATTGCGACAAAGATTCTAAAGATTTTGGTAAGTGGCAATCTTTTGTTTTATCTGATAAAAATAGGTTACAGGTATTAGTGCCACCAAAATATGGTAATGCTCATCTAATATTAAGTAACGTAGCTATCTTTCATTATAAGCAATCTACTTATTATGATCCCAAAGGTCAATTTACTTATAAATGGAATGATGCCAAATTTAATATTTGGTGGCCAATAAAAAATCCTCTTCTTTCTCAAAGAGATGAGTTTGGTCGATTTGTTTAAAAAATTTAAGTAACAAATATATATTAAAAAATGAATTTTTTTGAAAATAAACGGGTTCTTATAGCAGGTGGGGCTGGTTTTATCGGAACAAATTTAGTAAAAGAACTACTTCGTCTTGGGGCAAAGGTGCGAGTAGCTGATTGTAAAAAGAAGTTGCAAATTAGTGATTCCGACATTGATTATTTAAGATGCAATCTTACTGTAAAAGCAGATTGTCAACGAGCAGTTCAGAATATAGATTATGTTTTTATGGTTGCAGCAAATACCTCTGGAGCTGCTGTAATGGAAAAAACTCCGCTTATACACGTTACGCCTAATATAATAATGAATAGTTTAATGCTAGAGGCTGCTTATGAAGCTGGGGTAAAAAAGTTTTTATTCCCAAGCAGTAATACCGTTTATCCTATTTCAGGTAAACCAGTTAAAGAAAATGAAATGGAGTATGGAAATTTATTTCCGAAATATTATTTTGTGGCTTGGATGAAACAATTTTCAGAAGTACTTTGCGAGATGTATACCAAAATTAAAAGTCCTATGAAAGTAGTTGTAGTAAGACCAGCAAATAGTTATGGACCATATGATGATTTTGCTTGGGAAACCTCCCATGTAATACCGGCTTTGATTCGAAAAGTAGTTGAAAGACATAACCCAATTGAAGTTTGGGGCGATGGTTCTGATATTAAAGATTTTATTTTTATAGGGGACCTTGTTCAAGGAATGCTTTTAGCGATGGAAAAGATTGATTCTTTTAATCCTATAAATATAGCTTCTGGGCAATCCGTTACAATCAAAGAAATTCTTAATACTATTCTTGAGGTCGATGATTATAAAGACGCAAAAATTGTTTTCAATAATCAGAAGCCTACAATGATACCAAAACGACTCATTGATACATCAATGGCTAAGAATCTTTTGGGGTTTGAAGCAAAAACCTCGTTTTTAGAAGGGCTTAAGGAAACAATTACTTGGTATAAAGAGATTTGTCAAAATGGTTATAATTAGAACGCCATTCCGAATTTCATTTTTTGGTGGGGGAACAGATTACCCTGGTTGGTATAAAAAAAATGGGGGGTCTGTTATAAATACTACTATTAACAAATATTGTTATATTTCTTCTCGATATCTTCCACCATTTTTTGATTATAAATATAGAATCAGATATACCTTGCGTGAAGAGACTCAAAGTATATCTGAAATAAAACATCCATCCGTTCGGAAATGTTTGCAGTTCTTGAAGATAGAGCAAGGGATTGAGATGGTTCATACAAGTGATCTACCAGCTCGTTCCGGAATTGGTTCAAGCTCTGCTTTTACTGTAGGATTTTTAAATTCTTTATACGCTTTATTAGGAAAAAAAAGAACTAAAAGGCAGTTAGCATTAGACGCAATTCATGTGGAACAGGATTTAATTAAAGAAAATGTTGGATCTCAAGATCAAATTGCTACAGCGTTTGGGGGGTTTAATAAAATTGATTTTGCTAAAAATGGAGAAATAGATATTCAGCCGATAGCTATTGCTCAAGAAAAATTAGATTTTTTACAAGATCATTTAATGTTATTTTTTACGGGATTTTCCCGAAACTCTTCAGATATTGCCAAAGAACAAGTAAAACGAATTTCTAAAAACAAAAAAGAGTTAAAGGTTATGCAAGAAATGGTGGAAAAAGGGGTTAATATTCTTAATGGGAAGAAGGAGGAATTTGATGATTTTGGAAGACTCTTAGACCAATCATGGAAAATCAAACGAAGTTTGACGAATATAATATCTAATAATACAATAGATAATATATACGAAACTGGTATTCAGGCAGGTGCTTTAGGTGGAAAATTATGTGGAGCTGGTGCTGGTGGTTTTATGCTCTTTTTTGCAAAACCTGAAAATCATCCTAGAATCAAAGAAAAATTGAAGAATCTTTTATATGTACCTTTTCAGTTTGAGAAATTAGGTAGTCAAATAATTTTCAATGACGACAAAAATACTTTCCAATAATATATTAAAAGATATTGATGTACTGATTTTAAGTGGAGGGCAAGGAACTCGTCTTCGAGAGATTGTTAATGATCGACCGAAAATGATGGCGGAAATTAACGAAAGACCTTTTCTTGATATTCTTATCAATTATATTTCAAAGTATGGGTTTAGGCGTTTTATTCTTTGTGTAGGATATATGGCTAATAGTATTGAAAAATATTATAATAAGAAAGAGATTATTAATGCAGAAATCTTATTCTCTAAAGAGGGAAAACCTCTTGGAACAGGGGGAGCAATAAAAAATGCTGAAAAGTTTATTCAAAGCGATTCATTTTTAGTTGTAAATGGAGATTCTTTCTGCCCGATTAATTTTTTGGATTTTTTTAATTTTTATAACAAGAAAAGTGCTTTAACATCAATGGTTGTTGTTGAGGGTAAAGATAATAAGGACACAGGGTCAGTTATTTTAGATGATTCTCAAAAGATTATTCAATTTCAAGAAAAAGAAAATAATAAGAAAGCATTTGTCAACGCTGGAATTTATTTTTTTAAAAAGGAAATACTTTCCTTGATACCACCACAAATAAATTATTCACTTGAATACTCGCTTTTTCCTAAGTTAATTGGTCAAGAATTTTATGCATACGTTGTTCAAAAGAAGTTGATTGACATAGGGACACCCGAAAGGTATTTAAAAGCAAAAGATTTTTTTACAAATTATGAATAAAAATTTAATAATCACACAATCGATAAAAAATAATATTGAGCTTGGAAAAAAGGTTTTAAATAACGAAAATATTTTAATTACGATTGAAAAGATTACAAAAGAAGTAATAAATGCTTTTAAGCACGATAAAAAGGCATTTTTTTGTGGAAACGGTGGTTCAGCTGCTGATGCGCAACATTTAGCTGCGGAACTCTCTGGAAAATTCTATTTAGATAGAGAGCCGTTATTTGCAGAGGCTTTACATGTTAATTCGTCTTATTTAACTGCAGTAGCCAATGATTATTCATATGATGAAGTGTATGCCCGGCTCATAAAGGGGAAAGGTAGAGAAGGTGATATTTTAATTGCCATTTCTACTTCGGGTAATTCACAAAATATAATAAAAGCAATTAAAATAGCAAATGATATAAAAATGATTACTGTTGGTTTGACTGGAAAAGATGGTGGTATGATGAATGATATGTGTAAATATTTAATTAAAGTTCCGTCTTCTGATACACCAAGAATTCAAGAATTACATATTTTAATAGGACATATTATTTGTGAAATTGTTGAGAAAAAACTTTTTTTATGATTAGAAAATCTGTAGTTTTTCTTGATAGAGACGGAGTTATAAATAAAAAAATGCCCGAGGGGGAATATGTAAAAAACTGGGATCAATTTCACTTTTTACCGGGTACGCTTAAAGCTCTTAAGATTTTAAAAAGAAGTGATTTTTTTATTGTTATTGTGACAAATCAAAGTTGTGTCTCTAATGGAATTATTTCCGAAGAAAATTTAAAGAAAATGCATTGTAAAATGTTGACGGAAATAAAGAAATACGGAGGAAATGTAGATGCAATTTATTTTTGTCCGCATACGATCTCAGATAATTGTAATTGTAGAAAACCTAATCCAGGTATGATTTTAAAGGCAATAAATGATTTAAAGAAACAAGGGATGCAAATAGATTTTCAGAATAGTTATATGATTGGTGATTCAGAAGTAGATATTCTTGCCGGGAAAAGCGTAGGGTTAATGACAATAAGCGTCAGAAAATATTCAAAATCTTCTGATTTTAATAAAAAGAATCTATTGGAAGCAGTAGAATATATTTTAAAGAAAAATACAATATAGTAATTATTGTTTATGTTTAATAATTTTTCTAAAGATGTAACTTTTACATTTATTAGCCGCATATTTATTATTGTTATGGGCCTTTTTGCAAGTATTATTGTTGCGCGTACTTTAGGTCCATCAGGAAAAGGTATATTTGCGGCATTAGGGGCAATGATAGGTATAGCCCTTCAATTTGGCAACTTAGGGCTTCATGGAGCCAACACATATTTTACAGCTAAAGATGAATCCAAAGTGCCGTTTTTAGTAGGAAATTCTTTTTGGCTTTCTTTAGTTATCGGATTAGTTATATTTTTTAGCGCTTATTTGTTTTTATCACAACATCCAGGAGTTCTTGGAAACATAGATTTTCGTTTAGCAATAATTACTCTTTTAGCTATTCCTTTTATGCTTTTGGCATATCTTTGGCAAAATATTTTAGTTGGGTTAAATAAAATAAAAATATACAATTGGATTTTGATTTCTAATCAGGTTTTATCTTTAATTGGTGCTATTGCTATTTTGCTTGTTTTGAGAAAAGGGATTTTTCCTTTAATCATTTTTAATACTCTTACTACCATAATTATTGCTTTTCTTTTTGGGCATTATTTAATAAAAATTAAACAATTTTCCTTGAGATTTAATTGGGATTTAGCCAAAAAATCTTTAGGTTATGGTTTTAAGGTTTATATTTCGTGTTTCCTTGGTTATTTAGTGTTACGATCAGATTTATTTATTCTGAATTATTTTAGGGGAACAACAGAAACAGGTTTCTATTCTTTAGCAGCTAATTTTGTTGATGGTCTTTTTATTTTACCATCTATTATCGCATTGCTCCTTATACCAAAAGCCACAGCAAATTTAGGAGAAAGTGGGGAATTAGTAGCAAAAACCACAAGAATTTCTTTTGTAATTATAGGAATAATTTGTTTAGGTGCAGTAATTTTAGGGCGCCCAGCAATCAATGTCATGTTTGGTTCTGTTTTTGATAAAAGCTTTATTCCTTTGTTGATTTTGATTCCGGGAGCTTTCTTTTTATCCCTTGCAACGATAATATCACAATATTTCACAGCGCATAATCGTCTAATGCCAATTGTTTATATTTGGGCAGTCGCTACTGTATTGAATATAATTATAAATATTTACTATATTCCATCCTATGGAATGGTCGCTGCTGCAATTAGTTCGTTATTAGCTTATACCTTAGTCTATATTTATATTGCCTATAGTTTCTTACGGATAAATGGTTATTCTTTTAAAAAGATAACACCAACTTTGGAAGATATGAAAATATTTTTTGATAAATTAAATCAGAAATTATGAAAAACAATAATATTTATAAACAACACGCTATTGATCAATGGACTAAAAACCCAATAGGGGTAGAGTCTACTAAGTATGTCGAAAGGACAAAAGAATTTTTTGATGATATAGAAAAAAATAGATATGAAGTATATGCTCCTTGGATGAAAGATATTTTTAAGTTTGATCAATATAAAGGTAAAAAGGTTTTGGAAATAGGTGTAGGAACTGGTACAGATCATTTGCAATTTGCTAAAGCTGGAGCAATTTTAACAGGAGTTGACATTACTCCAAAATCAATAGAACTCACTAAAAGAAATCTAGAACTTCACGGTTATGGTTCTAATTTATCAGTAACGGATGCTGAAAATTTACCTTTTGAAGACAGAACTTTTGATATTGTTTATTCTTTTGGGGTTTTACACCATATACCTGATATTCAAAAAGCAATTAATGAAATTCATAGAGTCTTAAGTCCTAATGGTAAAGCAATCATTGCTTTATATCATAAGTATTCATTGTTTTGGATTAGTGTAATTATCTATGATATGATTTTGAAAAAAGGATTTTTTAAAAAAACTATCAGACAAAGATTATCAGAGATTGAAATAAGCGGCAAAGAAACGAAACCATTAGTTAATCTTTATTCTAAAAAACAAGTAAAAAAGATGTTTAGTAAATTTAAAGAAAGAAAAATCTATACTAGACATTTGGATATAAGATTAAGCGGAAGACGTATCAATAAGTTTTTAAATCTGATTTTGGTTAAAAGATTCCTAGAAGGATTAAGTAAAAGATTTGGATGGTATTTAATAATTGAAGTTAAAAAATGAATAATTATTTAAAAAAGAATATTTTAATAGTTCGCGATTTTAATACAGAGCTATTTTTTAAGAAAAAGAATAAAAAAGATTGGGAGTGTTTTTCCTTTAAAAGTTTTGTTAAATCATATAGGCAAGTATTAACTTCGAATTTTGATTTTGTAGTAGTGGGAGTTTCTTGTGTTAGCGATAATAATTTAAAATATCTTTTGAAGCTACTTTTGCTTTTTATTAAAGCGAAAAAGAAATATTTTATTGATAATCAAGGAAAAATTGAATATTCTTCTTTCTGGCGACTCCTTTTTATTGATACGTTATTATTTATAGGAGAGCTAATTTTTAATTTATTGTTAATTATTGCTTCTTGGATAGCATTGCTTATTTTTAATTTTCTTCCAAAAAGAAGAAAAATAACTCGTAACGACAATCCGAAGGGGATTATATATTTACGTACTGATAATTTTAGGGGGATGCAACAAGGAGGTTCTTTTACTCATTTTCGTGGGGTGGTAAAAGGATTTGATAAATTAGGTTATAAAATTCATTATATTGGTTCAGGAAGAATAGAAGTCCCAAATTTAGATTTTTTACAAAGTATTATTCCTTATCCAAGCAAATTTAATTTTCTAGAGATTCCGGAGATTTATTATAATTGGCGGTTCATTCCTAGGGCTTATAAAATTGCAAGAATTCAGAAACCATTATTTATTTATCAAAGGCATAGTATTTTTAATGTTTGCGGAGTAATTTTGGGCTATTTAACAAAAACACCTTTAATTTTAGAATATAATGGTTCTGAAGCTTGGATTCGCCAAAAATGGGGCGGATTATTGATTTTTAAAAGATTATGCTATTTTTTTGAAAATATTTGTTTGAAAAAAGCAGATTTAATTTCTGTAGTTTCTCAACCAATAAAAGATGAATTATTAAAACAAGGGATTTCAGGAGATAAGATTTTAGTTAATTATAATGGCGTTGATTCTGAAAAATTCAATCTTGATATAGATGGTTTAGCTATTCGTAAGAAATTAGGATTAGAAGATAAAATTATTGTAGGAACCTTATCTACTTTCGGTGTTTGGCATGGAACAAAAGTTTTTTCTCAAGCTGTTAAACCAACAATCCAACAATGTAACAATTCAGCAATTCATTTTTTGTTTATCGGCGATGGTACCCTTCGCCCTGAATGTGAAAGAATTATTCAAGAATCTGGGATGGAAAAATATGTTACTTTTACTGGAACTGTTCCTTTTACTGAAATTCAGCAATATTTAGCTACTTGTGATATTTTGGTTGCTTCTCATATTCCTAATTTAGATGGAACTCCATTTTTTGGCTCCCCAACAAAACTTTTTGAATATATGGCAATGGGAAAAGGAATTGTTGCTTCTGATTTAGATCAGATAGGGGAGGTTTTAGAGCATAAAAAAACTGCTTGGTTGGTAAAGCCCGGTGATGTAAACGATTTAGTTGATGGTATTCTTCAATTAGCTCAGGACAAGAAGCTGCGGGAGATTTTAGGCAAAGACGCTAGAAAAGAAGTGGTAAAAAATTATACTTGGGAGCAGAACACCAAAAGAATTATTAGTTCTTATTTAGAAATTAATTAATCTTTTTGAAAAATCTATAATGATTATGAATAAAAAACTAGATTTATCAATAACCATTCCTGCCTATAATGAAGAAGAGAACTTAGATTTCACGATACATAATATCGTAGATATTTTTAATAAAAATAATGTCAGTTTTGAATTAATAATTGTTGATAATGGTTCGACAGATAATAGTTTTGCTGTAATCCATAAATTAAAAAAAGAAATTCCAGAAGTGGAATCTATTAAAATTTATCCAAATATTGGCTATGGGAATGGTGTGATTCAAGGATTGAAAATAGCTAAAGGAGATATTTTAGGTTTTATACCGGCTGATGGACAAATTAAACCGGAAGATGTTTTAAAGATTTATTTAAGAGTGAAGGAGTCCGATATAGATATATGCAAAGGAATTAGAGTGGTTAGAAACGATGATTTTGTTAGAAAATTGATTAGTTTTATTTATAACTCCGCTTTTAAATTAATGTTTCATTGTCCTTATAGAGACATTAACTCACCGCCCAAGATTTTTAAAAGAAATTTTTATGAAGCAGTAAATTTAAAATCAAAAGATTGGTTTTTAGATGCTGAAATTATGTTAAAGGCGTATTGGGGCAAATATAAAGTAGAAGAAGTACCAGTAGTTTTTTACCAAGAAAAAATGGCTGGTCAAAAGTACGCTTTATGGCTATTTTAGAATTTTTTAAAAATATGATTTATTGGTTTCTGGCTCGTTTAGGTGCTATAC
>Ga0268276_1002367_pt1 | contig 16232 bp, 11 predicted proteins | sample saktaG_4_FD_190145 | JGI IMG/M metagenome (GOLD analysis project Ga0268276, IMG submission 190145) | Saline water microbial communities from Sakinaw Lake, British Columbia, Canada - sak_2010_1_5_45m | ecosystem: Environmental > Aquatic > Non-marine Saline and Alkaline > Saline ...
TGATGTTTTATTATTAGTTTCTGGTGGCAAAGCTTCAAATATAGTTTTTCTAGTAAATGATAGAGACTATGTGCCTTTATTTGAGGCAATACAGTATCTTGGTGGGAATGTATATCTTACGGCTTTAGATAGTTCCCAGAATATTCAAGAGGGACTTGCAAATTTATCGGATAAGTACTTAACATTCGATTCAGAATTAGAGAACATGTTTGGTATTGCTGTTCAGCAACCACAGGCGCAGCCAATTATACAGAATGGTCCGGAAGAAGAGAATAAGGAATAGTGTTGCATACTTCCGCTCCTTGACATCGTTTGATTCTCTTCTATGCTTTGGCCTAAAAGAATAGGTCAGGCAAAATTTTGCCCCCACCAAAATTTTGCCAGTCGGCTTTAAAGTGTTGTTCGCCAGAGGCGCGGCATTGCCGCGTTTGTGTAGGTTTTAGGAAGTAGTAGCGGCAAGCGGACGAACCCTTATAAACTTTGGTTTTTACTTGTAATAACTGTTTGGTGAGGACGCGCAGACCGGCGGCTGCCTCCACCCAGCCGCCAGTCTGCGCCGAGCCGCACACGCATTGCATTAGCAAGAAGCCAGCCGGCCCAGGCTGGCGCCAAATGACCCCGAGCCCCAGCGAGGGGTAACGGTGCACGGGAGATGTGGGAGCGCCGACAGGCGCGGTGAATTAAACAAAGATCGTTCGAACAGTTTCAAAGAACCACCGAATTAATTTTATTCATTCCGCAACATAATACTTTACAATAAGTTATACCAATCCTTAAATTATCTAAGACCAATTGTGCCCATTTTGAGTCTATTCCAGAACAAGGTAATCTAATCCAGTGGAAAAGCTGCTAACTGTTGAACAATTAATTGAGTTAATCCAGATCAGCCGGAGCACGCTTTATGAGTGGACCCATTGTGGTTTTATACCGCACTATAAGCTTCCTAATGGAGTTAGATTTAAAGAGACAGAGATAGATGATTGGTTAAGAAAGAGACAGAAGAAAGGTAGAGGTTCTTTTAGGATTTTAGTATAGCTGTATACAGAAAATTTTCTATTGCGCCATATTTCTAGGCGTTTTGAGTAAAGATGCCTATTAACAGTAGATTCCAGTTTAACTTTTTTTCCAGACTAATTGTGATATAATAAATTTGGAGGTGATGTAATATGAAAGCATTTGATTTTGGTATAGGTTGGCCGGTTGAGGGAGGAGAGAATGAAATTTTTATAAGCACCCTTAAGTCAGAATGCGAGGCACACAGGTTAGAATTCATTTTTATCGACAGAATTTCTATAGATACTTTAAACAGTGAGATAAAGAAGGGTGAATTAAAATTGAAGTTTTACCTGGATATGGCTTCTGAGACATTTGACCCTAAAGACGATTTTACAAGATTTGCCTATGCTCTGAAGGATTCGGGGACAAGGATTGTAGCTGATCCTGATGATGTAAAGGCAGCTGCGGATAAATCCATAACCCACTTTGATTTAGCGATGGCAAAGGTGCCTGTTCCTTATACGGTACTGGTGAGAAATTGGGAACCGACACGGCGTCTTACAGATGAGGAAAAGACGAAGCTCGGGCTTCCTTTTGTACTAAAGCCTGCCCTGGGTTATGGCCAGAAGGGCGTGAAAATCATTAAGCAGAAAGCTAATCTTAAAGAAATAGCAGAGTCCCGATTGTTGAATAAAGGTGATAATTTTTTATTGCAGGAATTCATTGAGCCCTTAGAATTAAACGGAGAGCCGGCGTGGTTTCGGGTTTTTCATTTATTTGGAGAAATCTTTCCTTGTGGTGGAATCCTACTACTCACGTTTACCGTCGGGTTACGCTTAAGGAAATGGATGAATATAAGCTCTTGCCCCTTATTCGAATTACCACAGAGATTGCCAGAATAACGCGCATAGACTGGTTTTCCTGTGAGATCGCTCTTGGTAAGAAAGAGAATAACTTCGTGACTATAGATTATATGAATGACCAGTGCGCGATCAGCCCCCAGTCTAAATATAAAGACGGTGTTCCTGATGAATTGATAGTTCAGATAGCCGAGAGAATGGTGGAGAAGGCCTCTCAGTATATAAGAAATAAGTTTACCTTGAGCCATAGGGCTATTTGGTTTCCGAAGATCAAGGTCAGAGATGAGAATGTATAAAACTGAACCCATAAGGCCGCGGCGCTTGCGTCAAGGCGATACTGTCGGCATTGTTGCTCCTGCCTGGTCTTTTGATTCCGAGAATTTTAGAATAGGAGTAGGAGAACTTAAGGGAATGGGCTTCCGGGTAAAATATGAGAATGCCATATTCAGTAACTATTGGTCTATGGCAGGCTATGATAAAGAACGGGCAGCGCAGATTAATCGTATGTTTGCCGACAAGGAAGTTAAGGCGATACTCTGCGCCAAGGCGGGTTACGGTTCGATAAGGACCATACCGTATTTGGACAAAAAGATTATTAGTAATAATCCTAAGATTTTTGTCGGTTACAGCGATATTACTATTCTTCTCTACTATTTATACAAAATAGCCAGGATGGTTGTTTTTCATGGTCCGGTCGTCTCCGGTGAGATGCGTCCGGAGATGAATTCTATTAGTCGAGATTATCTACTGCGCGCACTCACCCAACCTGAACCCATGGGATCTATAGAGTGTACTTCACTTAAGATGCTTAGACCTGGAAGGGCAAGTGGCGTTTTAATCGGAGGGAACCTGTCCATGGTTATAAGCGCGATAGGTACTCCCTATGATATCAATACTGAAAATAAGATCATTTTTATCGAAGATATAGGAGAAGATTTAGAAGTCATAGATAACTATATTATGCATCTAAGGCTTGCTGGAAAGCTTAAAAAGGTAAAAGGTATAGTTTTTGGAAGGATGGTTGATTGCGTTGATGATTCAGGGAATAGATATACCATTAAGGACATAATAGACGATAATCTTAAGGATATGGATATACCGATTATATATGGTTTTCCTTCCGGGCATAGAAAACCCGGAGACATTAATATCACTCTTCCTATGGGGGTTTCTGTTACTCTTGATGCTGATAAGCCGGCTTTGTTTATAAATGGTGCGGCAGTAAAATAGTTACGTTATTTTTGTCTAGAAGAGACCATAAAAAACGTGCAAATTACACAAGGAGATTAGACCTTGAGAGCCTGAATTGTCTTGATAAATGCTATATTCAATCACATAATATGTGACTGTAAACGATGAGGGGTTTTCACTTATCCTTATAAAAAAGGTATTTGCTATTTCGAATAAAGTTAACTTTGCTATATTTTCCAATATATCACAGAATATAGAAACTTCTTGTTTTAGTCATTTATCGGAAAGTTCGTAAAAAGATGCAGTTTATTGGTTTTCCTCACGGTAATGTCATACTTCATGTCGGAGGGGAATTGATATGTTAGGTGAAAGAGGAGGCTATTAACAACACCTTCTCTCATTCAGTAAAAAATGATTTGGTGCATACCATATTTAAGTGCGAAAGTTGATATTACGATAAAAGGAGACTGGTTAATCTAAAAGCCATGATTACAAAAATTCTTAATTATTCTGTGGGGATTTTCCAAAATTTTAGATTTGTTGATTTTATTGATATGGCTATTATCGCCCTTTTTATTTATCTCATCCTAGTTTGGCTTAAGAAGGCGAGGGTTCGGTTTATTCTGGTAGGAATGGTTATCTTGGGCATTATTTATGTTTTGGCGCGCTTCTTCGGTCTCTATTTGACTACTATGATATTTCAGGCATTTTTTGCCATTTTTTTTATTATGATTGTGGTAATTTTTCAGGATGATTTCCGCCATTTTTTTGAACGCATTGCTATCTGGGGAATAACGCGCCGGCGACCCCAAATGGCTCCACAAGATCAGGATATTGCTATGTTAACCAGCGGTTTAGCCAATCTTTCTCGTAAAAAAATTGGTGCTTTGATTGTTGTACAGGGTCAAGATCCCTTAGCCCGCTATCTTGAAGCGGGAATTCATTCCGATGCTTTGTTAAGTCAAGTGTTGATAGAGAGTATCTTTGAGCCTAATAGTCCCAGCCATGATGGTGCGGTTATTATTGAAGGAACGCGACTTGCTATGTTTGGCTGTCATTTGCCTCTTTCTACGAACATAGAGGAGATAGGTCACTTAGGTACGCGTCATACCGCTGCATTAGGGTTGGTGGAACATACTGACGCGCTGTGTATTGTTGTTTCAGAAGAACGGGGTACGATTTCAGTAGCAGAAGAGGGTAAGATAAGGGAGTTAAAGGATATTGGAGAAGTGCGTAATATTTTAGCAAGTTTTTATAGGGAAAGGTTTCCTGAAAAACATAAGGCGTCCTCGAAGAATTTTTTAAAGGGGCATTTTTGGGAAAAAATTATTGCAGTTATTCTGGCGTTTGGTTTGTGGTTGGCATTTGGGCATCGTACTGAAACAATCCGCCGTGATTTTGTTATCCCTATTGAATATCGTAACCTTGCCCAAGACAGGATAATCAGTGAGATCAAGCCTAAAGAGGTAACGATTACCCTGAGTGGTTCGGAGCGAGCCTTTAATCTTCTTGACCCGAAAGAACTTAAATTGTCCATGGATATGTCAAAGATTAAAGAAGGGGAAGATAAATATTATCTTGATAAGGATATGGTGCGTAAACCTGCAGTACTTTCTTTGGTTAATATCGAGCCAAAGGAAATTCCGCTGAAGGTGTATAAAATGATATCTGCTACTATTCCGATACAAATAAAGACGGATGGGAAAACGCCTTCCGGGGTTACTGTTAAAGAGATGAAGGTAGAGCCTCAAAGCGTATCGGTTAGGATCCCGGATATAATTGACCTAGAAAAAATATCTATTATGACAGAAACCATCGAATTAAAATCAATAACAGAAACAATAACTTTAGTTCCTAAACTTATTATTCCATCTGAGATTCGTTTCCCCGGTGGTAAGCTCCCAGAAGTAAAAATAACCATTGAGGTTGAAAAGACCTGAGAAGTGAAAGATTTAAGCGCATGGAAGGTTTTAAAAAGATCCGACAAAGTATACTAAGAGCGAAGAGCATAGCCATTTCCGGTCATATCAATCCGGATGGTGATTCTATAGGTTCTCTTCTGGCCCTGGGGTTAGCATTAGACGGCCTTGGTAAGACAGTATATATGCTATGCCAGGATGAGATACCCCTAAAATACAGATTTTTACCTGGTGCAGGTCGCATAGTTAAGTCAATAAAGAAAAGAGTTGATCTGGCAATAGCCGTTGACTGTAGCATTATCGATCTCTTGGATAAGAATATACCCGTATTTAAAAAAGCAAGATCTGTCCTGGAAATTGATCATCATGAATTCAGAAGACCATTCGGCGATATGCAAATTGTTGACTATCAAGCAGTCGCCGTTGGTGAATTAGTTTATTTTCTTTTAAGAAAACTAAATATTAAAATAAGCCGGAATGTAGCCGAGAATATTTTAACGTCGATAATTGTGGAAACAAACTTATTCAGATTGGTGAACGTAAGACCAATAACTTTTAAGATATGCTCGGAGTTGTTGAAGGAAGGGGTAAGTTTTTCTCAACTGATAGATAAAGTTTATGGTGTAAAAACAAAAGAAAGTATGATGCTATCAGCTATTTGTTTACTGAGGGCAAAATTTTTAAAACAAGGAAGGATTATCTGGTCGGTAATAAAGGTCAGAGATTTTGCTATGATTGGTGGTAAGAATTATGACGCCGATGCTATAACAAGCGAAATGAATTCTATGAAAGGCATTGAAATTGCGGTATTGTTTAGGCCAAAAGACAGAAAAACATTAAAAGTGAGCTTAAGGTCTAAAGGTGATATTAATATAGGAAAGATTGCGCAAGAATACAAAGGCGGAGGGCATTTTGATATAGCAGGTTGCTATATTCCCAATAATAGAAAATCAATTATGCAAATTTTATCATCTGTTAGTGTCCTGTTATAATACATTCTTGTGCCTAAAATGTGCCCATCTTATACAGAATCCACACTAAACGGAACTAAAGGAGACTAAACCGTCGGACAGCATAATCAATTGACAATAAAAGTGTTAGCTATATAATGTCTTGTAGCGACGAGAGTTAGGGAAATATATCTAGTAGACTTCCTGCCTCTCCGAATTAAATCTCTGTATTCCGCAACATATTCAATCGTAATAAGTTATAATTATTTTCCAATGAGTTAAACTACCTTGTGCCCAATTTGAGCCTTAAAATATCAGAGCATTTATAAGAATACTAAATTGGCTTGTAATTTTTTAATCTGTGGTAAAATATATTACAGAAAATTACATTAAAGGAGCCTCGTGGAAAGATTTATCATTGATTTGAGTGTATTAATGGTAGGAGCAGCAATTTTTTCTTATCTTGCTGTTCTTTTGAAACAGCCGATTATTATCGGTTATATTGTTTGTGGTATTTTAATGGGACCGATGGGTTTCGGTTGGGTCAAGCATGCTGAGTTTATAGAATCAATTTCTCATGTCGGTATAACCCTGCTTCTTTTTTTAGCTGGACTTTGCCTGCATCCCCAAAAACTAATTCAATCTTTTCGCGAGACCGCGGTTGTAACTTTAAGCAATTGTGGGGCCTCTTTTTTTGTTGCTTTTCTTTTGGCTCAGTTGTTTCGTTTTAGTATGATTGATTCTTTATGTATTGGCTTAGCTCTGATGTTTTCCAGCACCATTTTGGCTATCAAGCTGCTCCCTACAACTACGCTACATCAGAAAAAGATGGGAGCTATTTGCATAAGCGTATTAATTCTGGAAGATCTTTTGGCTGTTTTAGTTCTTGTTTTTATCCGCTGTCTAGGCTCTCCGCAGGGCGCATTATTTAGTTTTGGGATATTACTGGTAAAGCTCGTGGCATTTATCGCAGCCCTGTTTCTTATCGAACAGTTTGTTTTAAGAAAGGTAATGCTCAAAATCGAGCGTTTGCAAGAAGCCTTGTTTGTCCTGGGCCTAGCGTGGTGTTTCGGGATAGCGACAATCTCTAATCGCATGGGTCTTCTTTACGAAACAGGAGCGTTTTTTGCCGGAGTGGCTATCGCTAGACAACCTATTTCTTTATTTATATCAGAGAAACTAAAACCTTTGAGGGATTTCTTTTTAGTGCTGTTTTTTTTCGCCTTAGGCGCTAAACTCGAATTATGGATTGTGAAGGAAATATTTTGGCAAGTCATAGCTTTTTCGCTGGTTTTTCTTCTTTGCAAGCCGTGGTTGTTTAAAAGATTCTTTCTCTTAATGGGTGAGGAACCTTCTTTTGCAAAAGAGATTGGGATTCGTTTGGGACAACTTAGCGAGTTTTCCTTATTAGTTGCTCTTTTGGCATTCAGTTTAGGAAATATAACCCACAGGGCCTCCCAACTAATACAGCTTACGGCAATTTTAACCTTTGTTATTTCTAGTTACATTGTTGTTTTAAAATATCCTACGCCGATAGGAACCACGGAGAAACTAAGAAAAGATTAGAATGGTGAAGAATTTTCTATTCTATGATTTGTGCCCAAAATGTGCACATCCAAGTGAAAAACATCGGGTAACAAAGGGAAGAATAGGGTAAAATCCAGACTCAAAGTTACCCTTGTAATAAAAGTATTATTTACTTAACTCATTGATATATCGACGGTAAGGCAGATTTATTTGGCAGACTCACTGTTTCTCTGATATACTTTTTAAGGCTGATATCGTAACAATCAGGAAGCGGAATAGTCATGACGCAACTTATTGATAAAAAAGTAGGTTGCGTTTTGTTTTTGTATGCTTTTGGTTGCTTGAGTTTTTTTGATAGTGCTCAAAACGTGGATACTTCTGTCAAAACTGCATGATAACTGTATGCCTGTGTAATAGCTGCATGTGCAGGGCTTCGTCATTTTAGGTATACTGAAATTGATAGTGTAAAAAGTTCAACTGTGATAAAATAGAAAAAATAGTTGAATTTTGTATTGTTTATTGAGAGGAACCGACCGCTGTGAGAAGAAATTATAAAGCCATTTTATTTTTGTTATTACTACTTTTAATTATTGTAACAACAGAATTGTTGCTGCGAGAATTTTATCCCGTTCTTCAAATAGTAGAAGTTACCTATAGAGGAGATAGGTTAATGGATGAGGGTAGTTTTAAATTATCAAATGATCCGGTTCTATTATATGAATGGAAAGATTTGCCGCAAACATTTACCACAAAGCAACCAGAAAACACATACAGAATCATTGTGTTAGGGGATTCAATAGTTTTTAGGCAACAATGGTCGCTAAGCGATTATTTTCCTAAGATTTTAGAGAACCTGCTGAATACTAGGGCGAGCAAATTAAATTATGAAGTACTTAATGCTGGAGTTCCAGGTTATAATACAAGGCAAGAAGTGAGGTATCTAGAAACAAGATTTTTGCCGTTTTACCCTAACATGGTTATTGTTGGTTATTGTACGGGAAATGACAGAGTGGTAAAACGACGGGTGATGAAAAATAGGGATGGCCTGTATTGTAGCGATATACTCGAAAGTTATCCTTACCTCTTAGGATTGCCTCCACATTTGACAAAATACTTAATGAAGTATTCTATGGTTTACAGGTTTATTAATACAACAATAATCAGAATAGTAGGAAAAAATAATAAAAAATTATTGGATGGCAGGATTAAATATTTTGATTATTCTTTTGAGACCGACGATGCCATCAAGAAAATTAGAAATATCGCTTTTAAAGAAAAATTTGACTTATTATTCGTAATATTTCCTTCTCTATATGATGGAATGCAAGACGAATGCGATTGGATAATTAATAAGTGTCAGCAATATTCCATTCCGTATATTGATTTAAGGGATATTTTTAAAAAGACCGGTTATGAAAGAGTAAGAATCTCTAACCATGACTATTGTCATCCTAATCAGATAGGGAATCAGTTAGTTGCGGAAGAAATTTTCCGATATCTAGATAACAATTCCATCCGAAGATAATGAGATCGGCTTATCCCCATGAGTTCTATCAGTTTAAGATGAGAATGAGTATTTTTAGGCAGTGATTAGTAAAAACTGTATGATTTCTGTATGCCAAATGAGTTGCAGTGCCATAACTTCTTGCTATAATAGCATTTGGAAAAGCTGGGGTTTATTTCCCTGCCTCTCTGAATTAATTTATGTTCAATTTTCTCATTCAATCTTAAGCTCATTCAATGTTACGTAAGGCAAATCAAGGTATGACAAGACAGGATAATAAGCTTAGGAATTTTTGGTAGGGAAACTGGTGGTAAAAGGGGCATTTTGAGCACAAAAGGGCGGATATTCTTACCTCTACGATTTACTTCTTTTATTGTACTGAGTAATTAGCAGTTACGGTTTAACTTATCGAAGGGTAGAGGTTAATGGAAAGAAAAAAAGTACTGGGGTTTTGGGATCTTACGTTTTTTTCATTTTGCGCGATTTTTGGCGTAGAGGCTATAGCAACTTCAGCCGCTATTGGGCCCTCTGCGATATTCTGGTGGCTGATATGTATTGTCGGCTATTTTCTCCCCTTTGGTTTGATCGCCGCTGAATTAGGTTCTACCTACACTGAGCAAGGTGGTATTTATATCTGGATTAAAAGAGGATTAGGGAAAAAATGGGCAGCACGAAGTATTTGGTATTACTGGGTTGCTTTACCATTGTGGGTGCCTGCAATATATATTGCGATTGCGGAAATTATTGGACATATGTTTTTTCCGAGTATGAACCTTTGGGTGCAAATATTAATAGGGATTATAATGATTTGGGTAGCGGTCGGGATAAATTTATTGCCCCTTGGAGTTTCAAAATGGATACCTAATTTTGGTGCTATTACAAGGCTTGTGGTAATAATCGGGATGCTGGTTACAGCAATAATTTATTTTTTAAAGAATGGGTGTTTTGCCAATGAGATCAATCTGGCGAATATGATGCCGAATTTAAACACGGCCATCGTATTTATTCCGATAATTATATATAACCTGGAAGGTTGTGAACTTATATCCGCAGCTTCCGGGGAAATGAAGAATCCTGCACGCGATATCCCGAAAGCAGTTATCTTGTCGGCTGTTGTGATAGCTTCATTGTATTTGATTACAACATTTGCGGTTTGGGTTGTTATTCCTATTTCCGAAATAAATGTTGCCAGTGGAATACTCCAAGTATTTACAATCACATTTAGTGGCCATTGGATGCAGCAGGTTATCACTGTGGTTCTGGGCCTTCTTATCTCATCTACTCTTTTTGCGGAAATAGTAACATGGAATTTAGGAGAAAACCGGACAGTTGCCGAAGCCGCTAAAAATGGAGAATTACCCAAAATATTAGGCAAGGTGACTAAGCGTATGGCACCCATTGGCGCTTCGATCGTATCAGGGGTAATCTCGACCGCTGTGATTATTATTTACGGGTTTATAGCTAAGAACGCAGGGGAGCTATTTTGGCATGTGGTTTCTTTTAGCCTGGTTATCGGACTATTTTCATATTTAATGCTTTTTCCAAGTTTTATTGCTTCAAGAATCAAAGATAAAAATATTAAAAGGCCTTATCGGGTGCCGGGTACGAATTGGTTTGCAATACTTCTGGCGGTGATGGCAGAAATATTTATTTTGATTGCGTTATCGGTTTTGATTATACAACCGGGGCATGATTTTATGAGGTCTGCTTTGCCGATTATTATTGGAGTGCTGGTAACCGTTATTGCCGGAGAAATCTTAGTAACTTATTCATCCAGAGGCCATGAATTGTGTAATAAATGTGGATGATAAAGATAAATTATGAAGAAAAAAAGTTTTCATTGAAACTTTCTGATGGCAGATAGATTAAGTTGATTTTTGTGCCAAAAATGTGTCCATTCGAGTGAAAGCAATCTGAGAAACTGTATGATTTCTGCATACCAAGAGGGTTATATTAACATAAGCTGTTGATTGTAATTACCTTGTGAGCGTCAGGGTTTATTTCCTTACTTCCGTATTTTTTTTGAGCACGATTTAATTATTTAACCTTGTGGATAATTTAATACTACAGTAAGGAAAATCAAGGCGTTACAAAGTAAGGAGAATAAATCTTACAGTTTTTGGTGGTGAAATTGGTGGTGAAATGGCATTTTGAGCACAAAAGAGTTAATAGTTTTTCCTCTAATTATAACAATTCAAGCCCTTGTGTTTATTATCTCTGAGCAGAAGGGCTTGAATTTTGTGCGGGTGACATAGAAAAAAGTTATGGGAAAATTCAAGATTCTATTGAAGAAAAAAATAGGATTGTTTTTTTTGGGGGTTATTGTAACGGCTGTGTGCCTTGAACTTTTAATCCGGGTCTTTGGTGTCGGCTATTTACTCTATCAAAGAGGATTTCACGGTAGCGCTAAAAATGATACATCTGTTTATAAAATCTTATGTTTAGGTGATTCTTTCACTCTCGGCGTTGGCGCGGGGAAGTATGAGGGCTATCCTGCGCAATTGGAAAATATGCTTAAAGAAGTTAAATCTCAAAAAAGGTTTGATGTAATCAATGAAGGAATAGGAGGGCAGAATTCTTCTGAACTACTTTATTTTCTGGATAGAAATCTGGATAAGTATAAGCCTAATATGGTTGTTTTAATGATTGGGATAAATGATGGGCACAACACACATTTAGATAACTGGGCATTAGGACAGAGAGGATTGTATACAAAATTATTTTTTTGGATTACAGGATTAAGGATTTACAAGTTATGTAATTTTGCCAGGTTATCGATTGAAAAATTACATAATAAGCAGGAATTTAAACCAGAAGTGGATTTAAGTGTAAGGAACATCGGGAAAGATAGCAGTGGAATTGCTTATCGTAGCTCTTCCCTTAATAGTACAGAGCAAGAAACGAATTCGATATTAAATGAAGTAAGGGGACTATTTAAAAACGGCCAAAATGAGAAAGCGCAGAGTTTGCTTATAGGGATTAGCAATAAAGAAAATATATGGGAGTGTTTGAATATAGCTGAAGAATACAATGTGTATGAAACAGAAGAATATATTATTAAAAAAATCATGAGTACGGGTGATAAGGATGAATGGTTGAGTTTTACTTTAGGTAAAATTTATCTAGTCCAAAATAAATTTGATGATGCCAAGAGAGTTTTTAAGTCTATTCTTGAAAACAATCCAAGTAATAATTACATAAGATTCGACCTTGCGGGGGTATATATGAGTCAAAAAAGATACCATGACGCAGAGGAATTATTAAAAGATGCAGTCAAAATTCAGGGAAAATCACCTAGAGCAAAAAGGATGCTTTTTGATTGTTATCGGGCTCTAGGGAGAAAAGCCCAAGCAGATAACATGCAGGAAGAATCGGATTTTTATAATAAAATAACTGACCTCAATTTTTCTGCAATAAAAAATAAAATTTTAGTAAGAAACATAAGGTTAATTGTTATGAATTATCCGCAAAGACAGTGCATATCTGAGAATCTTATGCAAGGAGTTACCGTTATCGATAATATGAACAGTTTTAGTAGGTGTTCCGTTCTCGAAAAAGCTAAATTATTCTCAGCTGATTCTCTTCATTGTAACGCGGGAGGATACAAGGTCATTGCCAGAAACCTGTTTAATTATATTTTAGATAGGAGCGATTTTTAAAATATAATTAAGAATATCTACATTATTCGTCAGTGAGTTGTAGGGCGATAAAAAATATTACATGATCATGTGCCCAATTTGAGCCTATCTAATATAGAAGTATCCGCAAAAGCAACACTAAGCATTTTGATTGTATGGTTCGTTGACAAAAAAACATATTAGCATTATAATATTACAAGAAACGAGAATATAGTAGTTTACTTAATAGCCTTCCCCGTTTTCCCAATAAATTAATAGTGAGGCCAATCTAAGAAAATGTTTGAACAACTAACCGATACCGTTAATAAAATATCCAGCGTTCATTTGAACGCGTTATTTTTGCTTGGGCTTATTCTATTTGTCGGAACAATGGGAGCGAAGGTATTCCAAAAAATGCGAATACCACAAGTTGTCGGTTATATTATTGCAGGTATTCTGTTTGGACAGTCAGGATTAAATGTTATTAATAAAGATATAATCGAAGCCTTAGTGCCTTTTAATTATTTTGCATTAGGAATTATAGGTTTTATGATTGGGGGAGAGCTTAGGAGTGAGGTTTTCCGCCGTTATGGCAAACAGTTTTTGGCGATATTATTGGCTGAGGGCTTAGTTGCATTTTTTGTAGTTTTTATTCTTGTGGGCTTACTCGGGAGCCTTATTTTTGGAAATAGCATTTATTATTGGGCGCTTGGGCTATTGTTAGGGGCTATTGCTTCTGCTACAGCTCCTGCTGCTACTACTGATGTTCTTTGGGAATATAAAACCCGTGGTCCATTAACCACTACAGTGTTGGGAATAGTAGCTTTAGATGATGGCTTGGCGCTAATTTTATTTGCCCTTGCTAGCAGTATTGCTCCTGTGATATTGGGGGCACATCCTTCAGTATTTTCTGCAATTACCAGGCCAATTTATGAAATTGGGATGGGGATTTTTATTGGATTATTATCTAGTTTAGCCCTTATAAAAATCCTTAGGAAATATGCGGATAAGGATAAGATTTTAGTTTTTTCTTTATGCAGCTTACTTTTTGCTCTGGGCTTAGCATTAATAATGCGAGTGGATATGCTTTTGGCAGTAATGACTATGGGCGTTGTCATGATAAATAGGGAGGTCCGTCTTAGCAAAGAAGTATTTAAGCTGGTCTCAGGTTTTGCAACGCCATTTTATATATTGTTTTTTGTTCTGGTTGGGGCAAAATTCGATTTACATACTACAACCGTAAGCGCAGTTATTATCGCTGTTATTTATCTTGTCGGCAGGACACTTGGTAAAATGATAGGAGCCCGTTTAGGGGCAAAATTTTCCGGCGCACCCAAGACAGTTACTCGATATCTTCCGTTTTGTCTTTTTAGTCAAGCAGGTGTGGCTATTGGCCTTTCAATCCTTGCGTCTCAAGTATTCCCGGGACCGATTGGAAACTCTATAATAGTTATTGTGACCCTTACGACATTTGTAGTCCAACTCTTAGGGCCCTCTTGTGTTAAATATGCTGTTGTAGGAGCTCAGGAAGTGGGATTGAATATAACAGAGGAGGACGTGCTGCGTAAAACTAATGTTAGTTGTGTAATCGATAAAAATCCGCCTTATGTCTATGAGAATATGTCATTAAAGGATATTTTAAATATTTTTAGCCAAAGCAGTTACCATACCTATCCGGTGGTGGATAGAGAAAAAAGGCTCAAAGGAGTTATTACTATCGAAAGTATAAGAAAATCATTCGCCTACAGCGAAACGGGAAACCTTTTTATTGCCCATGATATTATGGAGCCTGTAATAACTAAAAAGATATCCCCGGATTCTTCTTTATTGGAAGCGGAAGAGATTATTGATAAATATAACGTTGATTATTTGCCAATTGTTAATAGCGATTCATTGCTTTTAGGTTTTATGGAGAAAGAAGCTATAGATAAGTTTGTTTCTTCTAGATTAATTGAAGCCGAAGAAAAAGTGGCTTCAATGGGTTAATGCTTAGAATATCCTTGCGGCTAAAGCTGTAGGATTCCCGGATATAATATCTATTAACAATTAGCCAATCCTTTAAAAAAGAAAACTACTTTGTTCCTAAATAGTGACTATTTTTGAACAAGGTATTCTAAATTGCTTATTTTTTTAAAAATATGGTGGTATAATTAAAGAGTATTCTCATATACTATAAATGGCGTAACGAAGGTAAAGATAGGATAAAAGATGATACAACAACTTGCAAGCCAGATGTTTTGGGGAAATAATATCTTAGATTATTTGATATTTGTGTCAATATTCTTTATAGGATTTCTGGTTGTTAAAACATTTGAGCTCATAATTCTTAGTCGTTTAAAAAAGTGGGCAGAAAAAACAGCTACCACTTTTGATGATTTTATTATAAGGGTAATTAAAAAAATAGGGGTTCCATTAGCTTATTTTGGAGTTTTTTATCTAGGAATAAATATATTAACCTTAGATCCTTTATTCAGAAAGATCATCGATATTACTGCTATAGGTATCTTGACTTTATCGGCTGTGCGTTTTGTCATAGCTTCGGTAAGTCATGGGTTTGAAGTTTATCTATCCAAAAGAGGAAAAAATAAAGCTTTAAAGCGCAGTTTGGATGGGATTCTGATAGTATTAAAGGTGCTTATTTGGGGATTAGCGGTTGTCTTTTTTCTGGACAACCTGGGTTTTAAGATTTCGGCGGTTATTGCCGGTTTGGGGATCGGGGGCGTAGCAGTAGCTTTAGCTGCACAGGCGGTCCTAGGAGATTTATTCAGCTATTTTGCCATATTATTTGACCGTCCATTTGAAATCGGAGATTTTATTATAACCGGAGATTATTTAGGGACAGTTGAGCATGTCGGCATAAAAACTACTCGTATACGTAGCCTTGGCGGAGAGCAACTGATATTCTCTAATACTGATCTTACAAATTCCAGAGTCCGTAATTATAAAAGAATGGATAAAAGAAGGGTTGTGTTTAAGCTTGGAGTTACTTATCAGACTACTTCTAAACAGGTAAAAGCCATTCCCGGGATAATCGAGAATATTATTAAGAATGTTCAGGATACTTTTTTTGACCGGGCGCATTTTTTTTCCTATGGTGATTTTTCCCTAATTTTTGAAATCGTATATTATGTTATGGGAAGCGACTACAACAAATATATGGATATTCAGCAGGAGATTAATTTTGCCATAAAAGAAAAATTTGAAACACAAGGTATTGAATTTGCTTATCCTACCCAGACGCTATTTATAAATAAGGCCTCTGCATAAACCTTCCGTGAATATTCCTGTAACTAATTGAAATTGTGTTAAATTCAAGCCCTGTTAAACTATAGAGTTTTTACTTGATGAGCGTTAATGAATATTAGCGTCCGCTATTATTTATAATGGGCGTCATTTCGATTGTTTGCCACTTATCTTCTAACCACCTCTTGTTATACATTAATCCGTTTACTAAATTGTTTACGATTTTTCAATTTGTAATAGAATATATTGTAGCTGGTTTTGTATTTTAAAAAAAAAGTGAGATAGATAAGATATGAGAGCTTAAGCATCATTAAATAAACTAAACAGCCAGGCTGCTTAATTCATTGACAATAAGGGGGTTAGATTTATAATAGCTTGTAGCGACAAAGGTTAGGGAAATATGCCTGGCAGATTTCCAGTCTCTG
>Ga0268276_1002369_pt1 | contig 16217 bp, 16 predicted proteins | sample saktaG_4_FD_190145 | JGI IMG/M metagenome (GOLD analysis project Ga0268276, IMG submission 190145) | Saline water microbial communities from Sakinaw Lake, British Columbia, Canada - sak_2010_1_5_45m | ecosystem: Environmental > Aquatic > Non-marine Saline and Alkaline > Saline ...
AAACCGCCCAAAGAATTGCCCTAGCGTTGGGGGTGAAAGTCGAGGATATTTTTTTGCCTTAAAAGTTAAGTAAAAAAGCTTAACCAAAAGGTGTGTGAGGGTCAATAAAAGTGTGAGGTCACTCTTAATGAACCAAATCACATGTCCAAACCAACAAAGGATGAGGAAGCTCTTATTGAGCTTACCAAAAACGCCTTATCCGAGGTGCTTGGCCGAGAGCCGAGTAAACAAGAAGTTTGGCGTGTCCATGCTGGCTTTAAACGCATGGCATTCATGCTGTTAGAGCATTTAGATCACATCAAAAAGTATGACAACGAGAATTCTAATCAAAAGACTAATTCAGAGGATCTGGAAACGGATGACTCGGAAACCATTAACCCGGAGAGAACTCTTGGCGAGGAGGGAGAGCTTGCTGAGTAATTTCACAATCCGAGAATTAGAGAACCCGAATATTCGGCGTGGCTTTTGCAGAGCAATGGACAACATCGACCGGGCTCTGCCGAAATCCAGAGAGTGGTAGATAGCGCCTTACTCTCCCCTCAATGACGCCAGGCGTGAAGGGAGGAATAAGGTGCGATCTGTGGGTCGGTCACACCTTTTTATTCACGGCCATGTCGGACGATAAAATAAAAGTAAGAGATTTAAGAAATGGCGATTGGTTCTGGATCAGCAAAGTACTGCTCGATGAGTATGGAAGTAGAATCAAACCGATCGGCATTGCTATTTATAATTGCCTCGCTGAACACGCCAATCAGGAGGGTTTTTGTTTTCCATCTCACAAGCTCATCGCTGACAGAATTGGTTCGAGTGTTTCCAGTGTACAGAGAGGCATCCGACAGATGATTAAACTTGGGCTGATAAATAAGAAACGCCGGAAATTTTCAAATGTGTATTACCTGTTAAAAGTAGATAGGTCAGATAGACCGAACTCAAAACAGATCGGTCAGCCTGACCGGCAGTTCGGTCATACAGACCGGTGGGATCGGTCCAATGGACTTACTAACAAGAATAAAGAAAAAGATTTAAATAAAAAGAATTACGGGGCGGATAAAAAAACTGTGGATAACTTAAATGAGATGCGGTCAATGCTAGCCGAGAAAATGTCTATCGGAGGGGTAAAGATAAAAATCATAGACGGTAGGAAGCATATGTGGACTGGACAGAAATGGGTAGCAGTCGAGGACACTTAGATTGCTTTTAACGGTTCGGGGAGGAGGTCGAACCCGAGCTTTTAATTGGTCGTTTATTAATCATTTATGATCAGGGCTCAAAAAACCCACAAATAAAAAACAGTATGGACAAAGATGAATCCAATATCGGCAATTGCCCTCATTGCACAAAAATTATTTTTCGTGATGCGGTTTTCAATTCCGAAGCTGTATTTGTAACCCGATGTCCCCACTGCCAGAAACCCGTAAAAGTGTGCATAAGGAAAAAGGTCGAGGTTATAGTACTTCCGATGGATGATCGTAAAGGAAGTGACAAATCAGGCACGAAGCTGACTGGGATTGTCTTTGTCTTGTTCCTTCCAACAGCAATAGATCTTTTATCAAACAGCTTTGAAATTTTGAACGGTGTATTCTGACTCAGTGGCGATATAAAGCAAAAGGAGCCCATTTTGAGCCCCTTTTTTGCCGTTTGTTTGCCCCTTGGGCGAGCTTTCTTAATCCTTTAAGTAAAGTTTACCCTTTTGATAAAAATTGACTATTCCCAGCAGATTTCTGGTTTTTCATTTATCATTTTTTCAATATAATTTTTGGCATCACTCAACCCTCCAATTTCATCGATAAGTTTTAGCTCTTTTGCTTTATCTCCTAACACCGATGAACCATCGGCAATTTTCTGAACATCGTCTTCCGAGATGTTTCTGTATTTGGCGACATCGGCAATAAAGTTTTGGTGAACTATCTTAATATCTCTCATGATTAAAGTTTTTTCATCATCAGTTAGTGCCTTATCGGGATTGCCGGTGTCTTTATATTTTCCAACAGATAGTTGAACATATTGGTAACCGTCTTTTTTATTTTTGTCCACACTCTCTAAGTAAGAGGCTGTTACACCAATGCTACCAATATCAGAATTTCTTGAGGCAAAAATACGGTTTGCACCGCTGGCCGCCCAGTAAGCTGACGAAAGTCCACTTTGCCTAATAACAACAACTGATGGTTTTGCTGAATTTTTGAGAGCACGAGCTATCTCTTCACCAGCTACCGGAAGCCCACCACTGGAGTCTACCTCAATAAGTATCGCTTTAATTTTTTCATCATTATTTGCTTCTTCTATGTAGTGGGTTATTTTTTCACTGGCGACTATATCTTTATTGCTTTCCGGATCATCGAAATAATCCTCTGGTATATAAGTAACGACGGTACCATGTAAATTTAAACCTAAAACAGAGCAGTCCGAACTATCGTCACCATCCTCAGAGGAGTCTGACACGCTGGAAGAAAAATCGTCAGATGATTGTGTGTTGAATATTTTGAAATAGGCATAATTACCAGCAACAGTTAGAGCAACAATACAAATCATTATTAAAATAAAATCAAAACCGTAAATAATCTTTTTGTGATGTTTCTTTAAAAATACAGAAACTGAATCAGCAATCCTTTTTTTATGCCTTTCGATAATTTCTAATAATTTTTGATTTTGATCGTTCATGGTTTTGTTTTTATTTATTAATTTTTTGTGCTGGTAACAGGGTGAGATTTGGGAGATTTGAAAAACAATAAAGCCACGATCAGATCAACAATTGACCAAAGAAAATGTCCAAAGTAGAGAGGGTTAATTGGATTAAAAATAATAGCAATAACTATCATTATGATCATCCACTGCGTGTTTTTTTCTTTGTGATAAAGGTAGACCGAGTGTGCGGCCGCCCCAAAGACAACCAGTTTGAGTGCTTGATAAAAGAAATACGGCCATACCGGAATCACGGCAATGAGCAGGGCGATGGCCGCAATTTTTGAAAACAGTATTCGATATTCGCTTTGTTCTTTGGTTATCATAGTTTTATTTATGACCGCTCCATGTCGGCAAACTGCGTATAATACAAGATTTCTCCAGATGATATAGACGGCTTAAATTTATTGATCGCATCCACAATCATCTGCTCATCCACAACGCTCTTATCTTGAGCAACAGCATCTCGAGCGGCTTCGGTCACGATGAGCTCAATATCAGAACCGACATAAAAGTCGGTCATCTTTGCGAGCTTTTCAAAATCGATGTTTTTATCGTAAGGCCGACCGGAAAGACAGATTTTGAATAGGTCTCTCCTAGCTTCCAAATCTGGCGGTCCAACGAATATCCGCTTATCCATACGACCAGATCGTAGGATTGCGGTGTCGATCATGTGAGGACGGTTTGTAGCTCCAACAACCAAAATCTTACTGCTACCGGCATTGTTGAGCTGAAGCAGGAATTCGTTGATTTCTTCTTTCTTGATATCGGCTGATGAGCTGAGTTCTTCTCGCTTAGGAACAAGACCCTCGATCTCATCAATAAAGACAATCGACGGAGCTTGCAGTCTGGCCATCTCAAAGACCTTACCGATATTTCCAACGGCACCGTGAACATACGAGGTTGCAACCGAGGACGGATTCATCTCGATAAAGTTATACCCAAGCTCTTCGGCCAACTTTTTTACAATAAAAGTCTTTCCGCATCCCGGAGGTCCAAACAGCAAGATGCCGTTCGGGATACCTAGCTTAAATTTCTTGTACTTCTCCGGATTCATCAGTGGCTCAATCACATCGCTTATAAGCATTGCCTTGAGAGGTCGCATTCCGGCAACACAGTCGAAACCGCGCAAGACAGTCAGGTCGTCGATGATCGCTGTGATCTTCTCGTGGGAGTGCTCATCGATAATCACGCCGAGATATTTTCTTCCACTGATATCAAGATTCACAAGCTCGTACTTTTGGCTCCGGTCTATAACTTCATCCTGCTTAATATTGGTAAACAGATACAGAAACTTTTCATTTGAAAGCGAATACACTTCAGTGAATAAAATCTTTTCGACACGAGCAACTACGCTCAAGCTGTCTTTGAGTTTATATCCTGGGTGTAGAAGTGGTTTAGTTACTGTGTTCATAGTATTTAGTATTAATATGCACGAGTGCAATTTGCTATAAGGTAATTGTTATAGGTTTCAACTCGAGCGTTATAGCTATCAATGGATGCTTCGTGAGCCTGAGCCCGATATCGATACGACTGTAGCCGAGAATTAAAATCATCAATGCTTTCATTGTGCTGATCTATACTCCATTGATCATATTCATCGACGTACTCGTTTTCTAGGCGATATTTCTCTGAATCCATCCGATCACTCTCAGCGGATAATTGGTCAGTCTTTAAATCCAAATTTGCACCTTCCGTGGCGGACGGCTCGAGTTCTCCCGCTCTATTATGATGATATTGAGAGCATCGGTACTGTCCGGTTTGAACCAGTCCGTCGTCATATTGGGACGAGCTGACGGTGGAATTACTTGTAGGAGGTGTGGAGCTGGAGTCATCGCTAAGTGCTCCAAATAATCCGATAGCACCCACTATGGCGATTCCGGTCAGCCATTTTTTTACGCCATCCGACATGGGCTTGGAAGGCTTGTGTGGCTCACTTTTTGTTTCTTCTGATTTCTTTTGATGGACAGGTCTATCAGGTTTTACTTCTGACGCATCTTTCTCTAAGAAATCGAGATCAAGTTTAAATTTTTTATCTTTATACTCCATAGTATTTTATTCGAATAGCGCACCAGCGAAAATCAGGACATAGACAATCGCAGGAGCGACTACGAACCACCAGATAGCTCGACCCTTTTGCACATTCATAACCTCCCTGACAGCGCGATAACTGATATAGATCGAGTAGCCAATTGCGACGATGGCTAGAAGTCCAAAGATCATATCGACGCTTGAAGCGTCGGAATAGTAAGTATCAAAATAATCGCTTCCATAAGCCATCTGGTTAAAGATCAGTGATCCGATGGCCACGACTGAGATTGGTAAAGACGAAAAGGTGTAGATATTTCTCGAGGTATCTATCGCACCTGTGCCTTTCGACCATCCGACTCGCACATGATAAAACCAACCTCCGATATAGTAGGCAATTGCACCGGCTAAAATGCCTCCAAAAATAGCGATTGCCCACACTTCACCCCAACTTGAGGAATCCGAGCTCGAAAGCCGATCAATAGCACTTCCTATACCAAGAACCCAAATTGCCAAGAGGAGATACTTGGGGTTCGCAGTCACCAAATTCTCTTTGGCAAATTTGCTGAAATTCGTAAAACACTCCTTGAAGTAAGGAAAGAATTTGACCTTGCCGGTGTTGGAAACGGGTCCCGTGACGGTAACCGGCGCACTGACTTTTTCATCAGTCTTTTTTGGACTGTCATCCAAGAAATCGAAGTTGAGTGATTTTTTTTCGTTCATATATTTATCCAAAAATTGCTCCAATTAACCATATAATGCCAATGGTCACAGCCCACTGGATAATCGTCGATACGACATTCGACGATTTTTTCTTTTTAATCACCTCACCAAGTCCAACGTAGTAGTAGGAGTTGAGTAGGATCTTCATTGCCATTTGCTCCCATCGTTCATCGAATGCTTCGTCGAGTTTCTTCAGCATTTTATTGTGTACCTCATCGACCTCATTTGCGTTTTCTGTCGTGAGGACTTTCACGTTGCCCTTTATCAGCTCAAGCCACGAATCGATCACGCTTTTATCTACATCAAATATCTCAATGTTGTTGTACACGATCGAGGCCGCTTTTTGGAGACGGGGCGATGCTCCGTCATAATTCTCAGCGTCAAATAGTTTTTTTGCCTCAACGAACTCGATCACTGCATACATGGTCACAGCTTCTTTTTTCTTGTTGTCCATCGCAACCTTAAATTCAGCGTCTTTGCTTTCTGTCTTTTTCTGGTCAATAAGAGCTATGGCCTCATCGAACTTTTTATCGTTCATGAGAGCCATGATGGGAGCTGTTGCGTTCAAGAACTTTTTATTCTTCTCGAACTGATCAAGGTCTTGCTTTAATTTGTTCTCCATTCCGGACGTACCCACGAACTGCATGGCAACCTTTAAAAGTTGCTCCGCTTTCGGCATATCATCCAGATTGTTATGAATGTCGAGAACGATTGAGCGGATAGCGGCCGCCGCACGGTCACGTATCGTTTTTGATTGGCTATCGTCGTACAGTCCAAGATCGATCAGTTTATTGCAACACTCCTGAATTTTGCCGATATGCTTCTTTATTTCGGCGGCTTCCTGTGTATCGAGATCACCGTCTTCTGACACCTTCATCGCCTCTAGCTTCTCGGCGGCTTCCGTGATCTCGTGAAAGATAGGAGCCATTACCACTTTCTCCGTTTTTTCTCCACGCAGATTAAATACCTTAGTGAACTCTGCCACGTAGGAGTCGTCTCCACGTACACGACTAATCTCGGTATAGAGATCGGAAAGGAAGGAGGGGGCATTCCTATGGAAATCTGATAGGATCTCTTGGTCGGTATCAAGCTCATCGTTATGTTTGTACACCTTAGTGAACGCAGTCCAGAATTTTGAGGAATTGACCAGCTCATGCCAGATTTTAAGCGACTCTTTCAAGTATCGCTTATTGTCTTCTTTGAAAAGTAGGATGCAGTACAAAAGTGCAAGGTTCTTTTTGTAGAACATTGCTTTTGTTGATTCACCCTCCGCATGATGCTCCCAAACCCGTATAGCTCCCTCCGGGTCTTTCTTGCGGAGAATACCTACAGCCTGTTCGTCTACCTCATCTGAAATATTAAACCAAAAGAAGTAATCTTTGATCTGCTTTTTTGGTGAGGTAAGTTTTTGTATAGCATCTTTTACCGTATCCTCTGTTCGGAAGTTCTCGAATACGCCAAGGTCTAGATCATATTCCGGCACGTCATCAATCTGAAGGACTTTAACGATTTCCTTTGCACGTTTTTGAATATCTCGTTGTGCGGCTGACGCGTCGAGCCCAAGGATGTGATATGCGTTATTTTTTAGTAGGTTTGACATAAAATTATTTGGTGATGCCGGACATATTGCCCTGTATCATTTTCTGCTCGCTCGGTGGGAGGAGGAGCATTAGATTATGAACCGACCTTTTGAGTTCTTCTGCATCGCCAAGCTCTAGAGCACGTTGACCTTTGTTCATGTAATACTCGGCCTCTTTCGGACTAGTCCAAGCATGACTCGTTTCTTTTATTTTATTGAACATATAGACCCACGAAGCTGGATTTGAGAAAAGAACCTTGTGACTGAGTTCTTGCAGTTGCTCAAGTGACCGGCTAAGCATTACTTTGTCTCCCTTTTCAATCGCAAGATCACCCTCCTCCTTGATAACCCGGAGCTGGTCAAGATACATATTCTTTTCCGTCTGATCGCCGTAGTCGTTGATGATCTCTTCCAGACTCTTTGTCTTTTCTTCGTATTCGGCCTTAAGCTGGGGAAGCTCTTTCATTTTTTCGAGACCATCAAGTCGAATCTTCAAATCTTTAAGTTGCTTGTCGGCTTTTCGTTTTTCGTCTTCATCGACTTTTGCAGTCGCCAAGCTAGTCTCAAGCGATTGCACGAGGTTCTGCAGTTTACCTTTCTCTTCTGGAGTGCATGACTGTTCGACTTTCTTTGCACGATCGCCTTGCTCTCTGAGTTGTGCTTCCATTTCCTCAACGCTCAAGTTCTCGGCGTGGATAGTGGCACGAGCACTGAACGTGAGATCGATTGAGGGAATAAACGCTTCCACCTTAACCTCTCGTGATTCGTTTACCTCGATGGTGAGTGCGATCTCTGTGCCTTCCGGTAGATCATAAGGAAGCTTTTCTCCGGTCACCTTAAGATCGCAGATGAATTGATTCTGATCCGGTATGGTCGATTCACCCTCGCGGATTTTGATCGGGAGTGCATTTTCCTTGTCACCTTTGGCAAGTGGCTTGAGTGTTTTATAGGTTCGAGTTGTCTTGAGAGGGAGGATACTATTTTTCTCAAAGATTACCTCGAACTCTTCGGACATTGCGAAACTTGCACCACTGAAGCCACGCTTTACCACTCCGACTCCAATTGAATGAGGTATTGGTGCGCCGGATACAGAAAGTCCGTGAGTGATAGAAGATGCTTCAGGTTCTGTCTTGATCGGATTTCCTTCTGCATCGAACAAGTAAATCCAAAATAGAGTCGTCTTGTTTTTTTCAAGGTTTACCGTTTCGATAAACTTACCGTTTTTAAGTTTTATTTTCTTTCCACTAAAGAGACCACCTTCACTCTGTACTTGTATGAAGTAATCCTCCTCTGCGTCCTTGAGTTCTTCCACAACACCGGTCAAAGTTTCTTCTGTCTCGGATGTAAGAGATTCGTAGTTGAGACGTAAAGTTTTGATCGAGGAATCAGTTGACTTCTTTGATTCGAGATATTCTTTTGGAATCTTCTGACTTACTGCGTAAATACATGCCCCACGTGCAACGACGGTCAGTGGATCGGAAGAGGTATCAACCTCAATCTTGAGGTCTTTTTCTAGCCGGTCTTTTACGTACGGGATCATGGTAGGTCCACCGACGAGCACAATCCTTGAAATAGAGGACTGCTTCACTCCTGCTTCTTTGATCGTTTCCTTGCTTAGCTCTATGGTTTTATCGACGAATGGCTTTATCAGCTTCTCGAAGTCTTTGCGAGTGAAAGGGATCGTAAGATATATCTCTTTGCCGTTATCGTCTTCACCAATCTTCTCGACTTCAATAGTAGCCTCGTCGGTTTGCGATAGAGCAATTTTTGCAGACTCTGCGTAATATTTCAGTTTAGCGAATATACTACGGTACTTTTTACTGCCACGTGTGAAGTCTTCGATGTCATGCTTTTCAAGAATGGCTGGAACAATCACCTTATCCACGACAGCCCAATCGAAATCTTTTCCTCCAAGGAAGTTATCGCCATTGTGACCAAGTACGGAGAGAGCTCCATCTTTAGATGAAATCAATGCTACGTCAAAAGTGCCGCCACCCAAGTCATAGACCAGCCAGTTCTCATTCTGGGCATTCATAAAGCCGTAGGCTATCGCCGCCGCAATTGGCTCTTGTATCAAGACGACATGCTTGAATCCGGCAACATTTCCTGCACGTTTGGTCGCTTCTGCCTGCAAGGTAGAAAAATACGCCGGTATCGTGATAACTACACCGGTAGTCGGTGTGCCAGGATACTTGCGGAGAACATCTTCTTTGAGACTTTTCAATATTTCACCTGAAATTTCTTCCGGTGACATATCTTCGCCGAGTCGATCGAAGTGTACTTTGTCTGACGTACCCATCAAGCGTTTTACTTCTGCTTTGTTGTTTGAAAATTCTTCTTCCGATGCATCTTTATAAAGGCGTTCGTATGAACGTTTGCCTACTACTTTATTTTTTGATTTGTCGACGCCGAAAACCGATGGTGTGTATTCATCATTGAAAATGTTTTTGACCACTTCTACGTGACCTTTGTTATTCGCGGCAACTTCGGAATTTGTCGTTCCCAGGTCGATGCCGATTTGTATGTTTTGGTTGTTCATAAAAATATATTCCTTAGTTGCTTAATAATATGATTTTGGCCTTTTTAACGACCTGCCCCTTGACCAAGATTGTGGGTTCGATGGTTTCTTTTACGGTAGGTGTCGTCACACTCTGGTCTTTTTCGACTGAAAGCACATCGAGATTCAATCCATCATTAAATTTCTGATTAGTATAGTCGACAATCTCGATGTCGTAATTCGAGATATAACGCTTGAGCTTATGTACGGAATTCTCTAATCCTTTTCGTTGGTTTTCCGGAAGGATGTCGGTTACTTTCGTCAACCGTTGTTCGATACGCCACACTTCCGTCGCTAGATCGACAAGCTCAGTGACACTGACAGAAAGATTTATAGATTTAGGAGCAACAGCATATTTTATTTCCTCACTAATTTTTTTATAAAGCTCATCAAATTTATCGAGTTTCTCTACTTGCTGACTAGACTTGCGGGCAATGAAATATAAAAAAGCAAAAAGGAGTAGGATTCCTCCAGCTACGATTGCTATAAAAATTGGATTTGAAAAAATGTTCATATATTTTATTCCGGAATATACTCCTGATGACCACAGTGACATGCTGTGCCATCATTTGTTGCCATGCTGAAGTACGACTGCTTCGCAACGATTATAAAATCCGCAAAAAAAGGTTTGAACGACAAAATCTGCGAATCAGTTTGGAATGCTCGCATAAGTTTTCTATCAGCCTCATCTGGAGTTGGATCTATAGAGTTTGGGTGGTTAAGTAATACGATAAATTTTGTGGCAAGAAATAAAGAGAAATAGTGCCAAATCATTTTAGTATCAAAATTTTTAGGTGAAGAACCTAAAAAGACTTGATGTCCAAGGAATAGATTTTTGTCATCAAGATAAACTCCAATAATTTTGGATACGTCCTCATTTTCCAAATCTTTAAGGAATTTATAAAGATCTTCAGGATCTCGAATCTGACCCTGAATCGGCAGTTCAACGTCGGTCTCAACGATCTCAAATTTTTTGAGATATCGTTTGCCTTCTTCGTGTTTATATTCTTCTTGTTTTTTCATAGCGATTTCCAAAATTAAATTATATTTTTACATATCTCGTGCCACGGCCACGTCCTACTCGCTTGATCTTGCCGTGCTCGACCAGGCTGTTGAGTGCTTGGCGAACTGTGCCGAGTGCAATGTTGGTCGCTTTGACGATTTCGCCCGGTCCTGCCTCATTAACGCTTGAGATATATTTCCACACCTCATACTGTTTAGGTGACAGCATATCTTCAACTTTTTCTTCCTCAAGGTATGAAAGGGCTTTTGTAGCCTGCTCTCGAATAATTGACAAAAAGAAATTGAGCCATGGCGAAATGGTATCGCGATCTGTTTTGAACGTCTCCTGCGATTTGCGGAGTGCAATATAGTATTCATCCTTGCGTCTTTCTACAATCTGTTCATGAGATACATACTGTACAAATTGATAACCGGAACGCAAAAGTAAGAGATTTGTGAGAACACGAGAAAGACGCCCATTGCCATCTTCAAATGGGTGAATTTTCAAAAATTCTACGATAAAGTTGGCAATTATAAGAAGTTGGTGAAAACGATTTTTTTCGAAAGCATCGGTTGTCCAATCAACAAGCTCCTGCATTTCTTTTCCGGTAAGATACGCCGGTGTGGTCTCAAACATAATCTGCGCAACTTTACCATCCGGTCCAAGAACGCCGACAGCATTTTCTTTCTTTTTGTAACCCCCACGATGAATGTCGTCTTTATTTGAGTATTTAAGAAGTTGACTATGGAGTGAAGTAATCACACTTTCTCGAAGTGGTAGAGTCTCAAAGCTATCGAAAATATTTTGAAGTGTTTCTAAATATCCTTGCACCTCTTGTGAATCACGATCTGCAAATTTTGATACAACAAGACCACGCATAACTTTCTCCACTTCCTCATCAGTAAGTTTTGCCCCCTCGATACGAGTCGAAGCCCCGGCCGAAGTTATGAGAGTAGACTTACGGAGGTTGGTAATTGCCTGTGGCGTCATTCGTAATCCTGATTTAAATTCACCTCTAATTCCATCGATTTCCGCCAAAAGAGCGACGATGTGTGGATCGGGATTTTTTATGCGATGATCAAATTTTTGAGTAATATCATTCATAGAATCTGACTTTATTAATTTTTAACGCTATATTGCATATGGTTGATTATAACTGATTACAGTGGATTTTTAACGCTATACGTGATATAGTGGATTATAACTGATTACAGCTGTAAATGCAAGGCAAGAGACCTGTGAATAGTGAAAACCCCCTAAAATGGAGATATATCGAAGTATTTCAACTTAAATCGGGATCCAATGCCGATATTTCCAATATGAATAAAATTATGTTATAATTTAGTCAACTGATGTGACTTGCGGTAGCGACCATAAAAATATGACAAGCTTGCTGCTTTTTTTCCGATATAAAGGTATAATATCGTTGGCGTAAGCAACGACAATTTTTTTAAAAAACATCCTCTAAATTTATATCTTATGAACAAACAAATTAGCAAAAAATATAAGTCCCTCGATTTGTTTGCTGGAGTTGGTGGAATAAGAATGGGTTTTGAAAAGGCCGGGTTTGAAACCATCTTTGGAAATGATTTTGATGCATATTGCAAAATTACCTACGACTTAAACTTTAAAGAAGTTCCACTCACGGTTGCTGACATCGCAAAAGTTAAAAGTTCGGATCTTCCTAATTTTGATATTTTACTTGGGGGGTTTCCATGTCAGCCGTTTTCCATAGCGGGATATCGTAGAGGTTTTCTTGATACAGGTCGCGGTGATTTATTTTTTGAAATTGTAAGAATTCTGCGTGACAAAAAACCACGAGCAGTTTTCCTCGAAAATGTAAAAAATCTAAAATCTCACGATGGTGGAAAAACCTTTAAAATTATTTCTGATGCACTTGAGGATCTTGGCTATCACATAAAAGTAAAGGTACTCAATAGCGTGGAATATGGAAATGTACCTCAGAACCGAGAAAGAGTTTATATAGTTGGTTTCAAATCAAAAAAACAATGCGATGCTTTTGAATTTCCTGAACCGATAAAATTAAACAAAACTGTTGCTGATATCCTTGAAAAAGATGTAGACGAAAAATATTATTATACTAATTCGCCACTTTATCCTGAACTTAATAAAACAATTAAGAAACCCAATGTTGTATATCAGTGGCGTCGGATTTATGTGCGAGAAAATAAAAGCGGAGTTTGTCCGACATTAACGGCCAATATGGGCATGGGAGGACATAATGTACCCCTTATTAGGGACAGTAAAGGAATTCGCAAATTGACTCCAAGAGAATGTGCAAGATTCCAAGGATTTCCGGATAGTTATAAACTTCCAAAAGATTTTCCCGATACAAAGCTTTATAAACAATTCGGCAATTCGGTTACCACGACTGTAATTGAAAGAGTTGCCAAACAGATACATAAAGCTTTAGAAATAAAATAACATGTTTTTAGAAAGACAATCACAAAATCAGATTGGCTATTACGAACGGCTCTTAAAGGCCGTTGGTTCGTTGTCCAATCTTTTCTCGGAATCTCCAGAGCCATACCTTGCATCACGAGCTACAGAAAATCTATTTTGTAAAGCCTTTGAAGCTCAAAATTTGTCTCGATCAGATGCTTCAGCTGATGCATCTAAGGGAAAAATTGGCTTCGGCATCAAAACATTTCTTGAGGGAAATGGTAGGACAATGCAAAAGGTTGCAGAGTTCAACAGTGATCATTTAATGTTCGGCACTCTTCCACCAGAAGAAAAGGTAAGAAAAATTGCCGAGCTTAGAAATGAGCGCATTATAACCACAAAGCGTATTTTTGGGTTGGATGATCTTATCTATCATTGCATAACTCGCAAGGTTGGGAAAATTATTGTATACGAAACACCAGCTCCACTTATAGACATAAATAACATAAAAGATGTTAAGGTTACTGCCAGAGGTGCTACGATACAATTCTCAGACTCTAATGCGGAATATTCTTTTAATAATTCAAAAAGCACTCTTTATAAAAGATTTATAACTCCCGATCAGGTACTACTTGATGTGCCAGTGCGAATTCTTACAGACCCATTCTCTGCTGTAGAAAAATTGATATCTGAAGCTGGTCTAATTTTTGCACCAGTTAAAGTTTTGCCACATGTGTTCTTACCTCTATATTCAATGCGAGGTGGGGCCAAGCGTGTCCCAGAAAAAAGCGGATTGAACCAATGGAATGCGGCTGGTCGTCCACGCGATCCAAATGAAATCTATATTCCAATTCCTGCATGGGTTCACCGAAAATTTGACGGTTTCTTTCCTCCACGCGACGGGGCATTTGAACTCACATTGCCGGACGGAACTACTATGAGCGCTAAAGTGTGTCAGGATAATTCTAAGGCACTGATGAGTAATCCAAATTCAGCACTTGGCAAATGGCTATTGAGAGATGTTCTGAATCTTAGGGAAAAAGAGCTTTTGAATTACGATAAACTTCAAACTATCGGCCTTGATACAGTTGTGATTTATAAAATCGATAATGAGCATTTCGATATTGATTTCACTCGTGTGGGTTCGTATGAGAAGTTTGAAGTTGAAAATGGCGAAAATAACGAGTCAGAAACCGATACAACCCAAGATCAAGATGATGAATAAATTATGCACAGTCAAAACTATTGCGTGCATTTTTGAAAAGTAGTATTATGTAATTAACAACTAAATAGAGTTATGCCTTACGAGGCATCCTGAAAGGAATTCCAAGTTTAAGAGCTTGCGATTAATTATCACATTTTGTGGTAGTCGATCGCGAGCTCTTTTTGTTTGTTACCAGCTCTCTGTCACGCCCGTAACGGTCGACATCCAATCTTGTTAATCGACCTCACACTGCCCGAGCTCAAGGGTTCGGGTAATAAAAAAATATACAAGGGATGTGGGCGTGGTAGAGATTTGAGATTTAAAAAAATATATGTTTAGCAAATTTCAAGCATTGCCGAGTTACTTCGGCGGAAAAAGAAAACTGGTCAAGTACATTTTCAAACCGATCAAAAAGACCGAGGGAATTTTTATTGATGCTTTCTTGGGAGGCGGATCAGTAAGTCTCTACGCCAAAGCCAAAGGATATAAAGTCATCGCTAACGACATTGCCTTCCGATCACTCATTATTGGTAAAGCCATCATCGGCAACAACTCTGTAAAACTTGAGTCCGAGGATCTGGCCAGACTATTTTTTGAAACTAAACACGACAGCTTTATAAAAAATAATTATTGCCCGAAAGTATTCACGAGCAAGATATCCGACTTTTTAGATAACGCTTTTGCTTCCGCCAATAAGGTGGAAAATGATACTAAACGATACCTTTTATTGCATTTATTGATCAAGTTTATTCTATCCTGCAGACAGTTCGGAAAGTTTACACACACCCGGGACACGCTGGACTTGGAAGCCCGAAAATGGGAGTGGCCACTCCGGTCCAAGTCTCACGCCCCCAAGAATTTGCGGATGATTCAAAATCCGATGATGACTTTGGAAAAATTAAAAGACGAAATTAATCATGGCATTTTTGATAACCATCAAGACAATGAAATACACCAACAGGATGTGTTTGATTTCCTCAAAGAGGTTCAGGGTGATGTTGTTTATTTTGATCCTCCTTATCCTGGCTCTTCTGCCTACGAAGTGGAGTATGGAATTTTAGATAACATCCTCGCTAACAAAAAGCTGGATAATAAAGCAAGTGGATTCTCCAATAACGATGCTGATGAATTTTTGGAAAAAATGCTTGAGTCGGCAAAACATATTCCGCAATGGGTTATATCGCTCGGACAAAATAAAGAGGATGTGGGAATGAAGCCGGAAAAGCTTTTGGCAATGGTGCAGAAACATCGCAAAGCCGAAGTACAGATGATGGAACACAAATGGAGTGTGGCCAATGCCGGAGGTCGAAACCAAAGCAACAACATCGAATACATGATCGTAACTTTATGAAAAAAGAAAAAACCGAAATAAAAATAGTGAAAATAAAAGAGTGCGTTCCAAACTCGTGGAATCCGAACGAAATGAATGCTCGCCAATTTGCATCACTTAAAAAAGCTTTAACTAAATACGGACAAACCAAACCGATACAAGTGGGAGTCTGGCCGAATATGAAAGTTAAAGACGGCTATGTGATCGTGGGAGGTTTCCACACTTGGAAAGTGCTCAGTGAAATTGGCGAAGCTGAGATTGAAGCCAATATCCACAATTTCAAAAATGAGGACGAAGCCAAGCTTTATGGATTGACTGATAACATCCACGGTTCAAACCAGCAAATAAAACTCGGCAAGCTCGCCTACGAACTGACCCAAAACGGATACTCAATAAAAGAAATTGCCAGCAACCTCGGCGAGGAGGATATCAATGTCAAAGATGCTCTCGACTTAGTGAAAGACGAGATTGAAAAGAAAATGATTGAGCTTAAAAAAGCCGAGCGAGAAAATACCATTGTCCTGAATTTCATCGTGGATAAAGACCCAGAAGCATCAGCCGATGAATTTATAAAAGCCGTGACTGTATTTGCGAAAGCAAAAGGCGTAAAGGTCGAGAAAGCAGTCAAAGATATAAATAAACAAAGAGAAACCATTGCCCTTGTAAGTTTTAATGTGACCAACCCACAAAAGGGCGTGATCGATGAAGCGT
>Ga0268276_1002370_pt1 | contig 16216 bp, 18 predicted proteins | sample saktaG_4_FD_190145 | JGI IMG/M metagenome (GOLD analysis project Ga0268276, IMG submission 190145) | Saline water microbial communities from Sakinaw Lake, British Columbia, Canada - sak_2010_1_5_45m | ecosystem: Environmental > Aquatic > Non-marine Saline and Alkaline > Saline ...
ATTTTCGTTGCTGAAATAGCATCCACATTTAATGAACATGTTCTTTTGGATTATTTACTAAAAAAATCTAAAACAAAAGCTCAGAAGATTGAACTGCTTGAATCAGCAATTGATGGTATCATGTCAACTTTTTATCGCCAAACACTATTCGCTACCTATGAATATCGTGCCAATCAATTGATTGAACAAGGTATTCCCGTAACAGAACAAAGTTTATCACAAATCATGATTGACTTGTATAAGCATTATTATGATTTGGATATTACTGAAGAAGACGGCAAACAATATGTTTGGGCATATATTCCTCATTTATTCCACACACCATTTTATGTATACCAATATGCCACTTCTTATAGTGCTTCATTAAAAATTTATGACAATGTCAAAAACAATAAACCAAATGCCATGAAGAACTTTATCGGCTTATTAAAATCCGGTGGTAATGATTACCCAGTTAACCAAGCAGCTAAGGCTGGTGCTGATTTAACAAGTAAGGATACATTTATGGCTGTTATCAGTCGTTATGAAAGTCTAGTTGATCAATTAGAAAAAGTACTTGAAGAAAAATAAACAATCATGTATAATTAAGTTGCAATGAAAAAGGAATAGTAGCTTATCTACTTGGCTTCATAGAGAACTGGGAGGGTGAAATCCAGTAGTCAAGAGCAAGTGAATGGGACCTTTGAGCAAACAGTAAATCGGCTTTAACGATATTGAGGGCTGGAAGTAAAATTCCAGAACTAAGGTGGCACCGCGTACAATACGTCCTTAGATTTTAATCTAGGGACGTTTTATTTTTATAGGAGGAATAAACTATGCCAGCATTACAAAAGAAAGAAAAAGCGAAAATTGTTAAGCAACCCAGTATTAAAATTCCCATTCCTATCAAGCCAAAAAGACTTGTTTCAGGGATAAAGCCAACTGGCCAGTTGACATTAGGTAATTATATTGGAGCAATTAAACAGTTCGTCAAACTGCAAGATGAGATGGAAAATACTGAACTCTTCATTTTTATTGCTGATTTACATGCCATAACGACACCAATCGATAGACAAGAGCTCAAGAAAAACATTAGAAGCGTAGCTGCCATTTATCTTGCTTGTGGATTAAATCCTGAAAAAGTAAACTTATTCATTCAATCTGAAGTGAATGAACATGCTGTTTTAGGTTATGTCATGGAATCCACCGCATATATAGGTGAAATGGAACGGATGACTCAATACAAGGATAAGAAACAAAAACAAATAGAAGGCATTCGCACATCTTTGATGACTTATCCAGCCCTCATGGCTGCAGACATACTCATGTATGATGCTGATATCGTTCCTATTGGTGATGATCAGAAACAACACCTTGAACTTACAAGAGATTTAGCAATTCGGTTTAATAATACTTATGGAAATACGTTTGTAGTTCCCGAAGGATTTTTTGCGGAAACTGGTGCTAGAATCATGTCACTTACTGATCCAACAAAGAAAATGGATAAATCAAATGATAATCCTAAATCTTATATTTTATTGTTAGATGATTTGCCAGCTGTCCGAAATAAAATCAAAAGTGCTATTACCGATTCAGATACTGTCATTAAATACGACATCAAGAAAAAACCTGGTATTTCAAATTTATTAACGATATATTCTTCGTTGACTAATGAACCCATCAAGGAATTGGAAGTAAAATATAGCGATAAAAGTTACGCAACATTTAAAGCAGATTTAGCTGAAATAGTGGCTGACTCTTTAAGACCAATACAACAAAAGTATTTTGAATATATCAATAATTCAAAACTAGATGAGATCTTAGATCAAGGCGCTGAAAGAGCAAGATTGATTGCATCTCGAAAGATTGAAAAAGTATTTAAAAAGATTGGTATGGGTAGAGTGAGATAATTTAATTAAAAAAAAGATGCCATAGAATAATCTATAACATCTTTTTTTCTTTAATATTTTTACTTTTTATTCAATTCTAAATATAATTCCTCTTTATTTTGTCGATGAAGATCAATTGATGGTTCTATAACTAACCAATCATAATGAGAGATGCAATCTTCTAGATTGCAATATTGTAGGTCATCAATAGATCCTTTATTTTTCACTGTCTCAGTAATAAATTTTTCCAAATTGTGAATGTATTCAAGTGACATTGAAGTGATTTCATCACCTTTAGTTACTCTTCCATGACCAGGAATAATCCAATGATAATGTTCTTTGGCAATCAATTCTATGGAGTTTTTTAATTGTTTGAACTGAGCTCCATAACATAATTGTGGTGGAAGGCATGAAAACAAAATATCACCAGATAATAAAATGTGTTCATCAATGACTTCAACACTGATATCTCCTTTAATATGATGTCCTGGGGTTTTAAATAGTCTAATTTTTTTATCCCCAATCGTCAAATACTGTTCATCGGTGACATTAGAAGGATCATAAAGTATCGTATCATCTTTTTGGAACATAGAAAGATTTGCGATATGATCTTCATGAAAATGAGTTAATACAATACCTTTAATCTTCAATCTTTGATCATTGATAAATTGTAAAGCGCGTTGTGCTTCTTTTAATCTGTACCCAGTATCAACTAGTAGAGCTTCACCTTTTGATACAATGATTGAAACATTGCATTCTTCAAAAGTGGATGTGCTAACCTTAATTGATTCGCTGACATCGGTCCAATAGTTAATTGACTGTAACCAATTGAAATTAAGGTTGGGGATTTCATTTTTACTCAATTTCATCTGTTTTGTCAAAACGGATGCAAATTCAATAAATGCAGATCCTTGAGCAGTGATCAAGTTTCCAGAAATAACAACAGGTTGGTTTGTATATTTAGTTTTAGCAAAACTATCTATTAATTGTTGAGGATTATTTGGGTCATGTGGATTTCCTGTGCAAGGTTTATCGATAAAATAATCCATAGATACAAGGATATCTGCACCTCCACAAATACCAGCAATGATAGCACCATGATCTATAATCTTATTGATGAACTGAAATAACCTTTGATTGGCTAAATATGGATTGGGGTCTCCACCAGGAATAATGAATAGGGCAATTGTTGAAGGATCAATTTCATCAAGTAAAAAATCAACGATAAATCGTTGTCCAGATAAACTTCTATACTCTTTCTTCTCCATTGCTACTGAAATGATTTCATATTTGTTTAAATATAACAATGCTAATGAAATCTCAAACTCAGCAAATCCTTCATAATAAAAGACGGCAATTCTTTTTTCTTTGTTCATCATTCTATTCGAAAGCTTTGGTACTGAAATGATCAATTGGATATTCTACATCACCATCAATTTGTAAATAAGTGGGTTTATCAAATTGAACTGAAATTTCTTTACCTACATAAACCTTTACAAATCTCTTAAATATCAAATGCCATCCCAAATAAATGGTTGGGAATATCATTATTAATAACCATTTTGGAATATCTTTAAGAATTACCAAGTGGAGATCTGGTTTTGTTCGATCAGCATTTGGGGCAACTTTCATGCCACCACCATAGTATGGTCCATTCATCATGGATGCTAGCCAAACGCGTCCTTCTCTCCATGTTTTTCCATCAATGGTTATTTCTGCTGAAATTGGCTTAAATTTCGCAAATCCTTCAAAAGCATGTCTAAAATAGTTGATTTTATTTTTTTTGTGTACCGATGTGTTAACCAAATGACCGACATAGCCATCTAATCCAGCACCAATACCATTTAAAAAGTATCGAGAAGTATCTCGATAAAACACCTTTGGGAGTTTTTTGATATGTTTTTTAATTGGAACAATCTTCAACTTGGTTTTTAAACTGCGAATGAAGTCATTACCTGTTCCGGCTTGATACATAAAAAGATCCTGTTTGAACTTAAGATCATAGATACGATTGGCTAAATGATTGATTGTTCCATCTCCACCAACGATGATGATTCGGTCATCATCATTACATCCTGATGCGAAAGCTTCAACATCATCAATAGCTAAAATATTATAACTGACAACAGCATTTCCATTCTTTTTTAAATGGTCAATGATTTTTTGAATAAACTTTTCATTTTTCCCATTTCTTGATAGTGGATTGTATATTAGAATATCCATTCTTGTTCCCCCTATATGAACTGAATCATTGCGTATTTTTTCTTTCCTCTACGCAAGATAACAAAAGCATCAAATAATGCATCTTTTTTAGTGACAACAAACTCAGTATCACTCATCTTTTGATCATTCAAACCAATGGCTCCGCTTTGAATGAAGGTTCTTGCTTCGCGTTTTGAGGATGCTAAGTTGGTTTCAACCAAAATATCAAGTAATGGTTTCGGGTTTTCTAGTGTGATTGAATCAAGTGTTTTCATAAGCATCTTCAATCCTTTTTCATTGATTTCTGAAAAATCTCCTGAAAATAAAGCTTGAGTCACTTTAAAAGCTTGATCTAATGCATCTTGCCCATGAACAAGACGAACAACTTCGGCAGCTAATGTTTTTTGTGCTTCTCTTTGTTCTGGTTCTAATACAGATTTCTGAATTAATGCTTCAATCTGTTCTTTATCTAGAAGGGTTAATGATTTAAGATAATTGCCCACATCTGCATCAGAAGCATTTAAAAAGTATTGATATACTTCATATGGACTAGTAAGATTGCCATCTAGCCATAATGCACCAGATTCGCTTTTTCCGAATTTGGCACCATCAGCTTTAAGCAAGAGGGGTGAGCTCATACCTACGGCTTGGTTTTGATCGCCTTCTATCTTTCTGATAAGTTCAAGACCAGTTGTTATATTCCCCCATTGATCCGATCCACCAAATTGCAATTTGCAATCATGTGTTCTATATAGGTGTAGAAAATCAATGGCTTGAATGAGCATATAGGAAAACTCAGTATAAGATATACCGATATCCATGCGCTTTTGAACTGTATCTTTAGCAATCATATAATTGATTGAAAAATGCTTTCCGTAATCCCTCAGGTACGAAATCATATCTATCTTGCCAATCCAATCATAATTATTAACAAAAATAGCTTTTTCTGGATCGATAAACTGACTTATTTGTAATTTAATCTTTTCTGCATTTAATAGTGATTCTTCTAGTGTCAACAATTTTCTTTCACTTGTTTGTCTAGGATCACCAATCAGTCCTGTCGCTCCACCGATTAATACTATAGGTGTGTGTCCATACTTATGTAATAACATCATCCGTACGATTTGAACGAGATGACCTACGGTCAGTGATTCTCCTGTCGGATCAAATCCACAGTAAAATTTAATTTTCTCATCATTCAATAAGTGACGTGCACTCTCTTCATTACTGACATCTTTAATTAGACCACGCCATAATAATTCATCATACAATTTCATTGATTCTTCCTCCTGTTATTTAAATAAAAATCGCCCTTAGAAACTCTAAGGACGAAATAATCCGCGGTACCACCTTAGTTCTAGAGTCTACTCTAGCACTTGACATACGTGATCTCCATAAGTGTATTTCGAGCTTTTGTTTTCTCTCCATGTCACACCATCATGAAGTCTCTGCTTTAGGTTTACAAGCCTCTACTGTTATTATATCTTCGATCGATTTAGTTTGTTGATTGTCTTTTGACAATATAATGAGGTAAAATAATACGAATGTTATCGACATCTTTTTGATTCATTAATTTTGTAAGTAGTCTCATAGAGACAGCACCTATATCATATACTGGAATATCAATTGATGTCAAGGTTGGTCTTGACAATAGCGCATATTTTGTGTTTTGGAATCCAGCAATTGCTAAATCCTTAGGCACATGTCTTCCATTGTCGCGTGCTATATTCATAAATGAAACAGCTATAGAATCTCTGACGCCAATTGCTCCATCGACTTTTTTATCACTAAAGAAAGTGGAAAAATGTTGACGGTTGATATTTGTATCACCAGAAGTTCTGAAAATCTTAGGTTCTAAACCGGCTTCTTCCATTGCTCTTGTATATCCTGATTCTTTTTTATCGTTGACAGAATATCTGCGTGCAGTGCTTAATAAATAAATATTTTGTCTTTGTTCAGCTATCATAACCTTGGTAATCTCGTATCCTGCTTTTTCATAATCTATTGAAACTGTAGGTACATCTAGGTCATCAGAAACAACGTTTGCAAAAACAAAAGGAATACCATTACTGTTAAACATTCTCTTGATATCATCGACTGAATTTTCAGACAGTTCATCATTCAAATAAAGAACACCATCTACTTGTTCAGCAACTATATCATGCAATGTATCAATAATATCCATATCTTCACGAATAGAAAAAAGTTTAATTGAATACTTATAATTTTGTGCAATATCACTAATGCCACCTAGCATTTCTGCTACTGAAGCACGCGTAATATCTGAAATAACAACACCTACTGTTGTTGTTTTTCTACTTGCTAGCCCACGAGCAATAACGTTGGGACGATATCCTAGCTCTTTTATGACTTTGAGTACACGTTGTCTTGTTTCTTCTTTAACCTTTTCGGGGTTGTTAAGAACACGTGATACAGTGGCAAGTGATACACCTGCTGCACCTGCTACATCATAAATTGTTGCGTTACTCATTAAAATCACCTCTAAATCTATTTCTATGAAATAATTATATCATTTTTGTGTAAAGGCTTTCAAGTAAAAGATGAAAATATTTTCATTCGCTTACAAAAAAAAATAAAGAGGCAATCGCCTCTTTACCAAACTTATCGTTTTTCTTTGATTCTTGATGCTTTTGCTGACAATGTGCGAATATAACTTAAGTTCGCGCGTCTTACCTTACCCTTACGTGCAACATCAATATGATCAATTGATGGTGAATGCACTGGGAATGTACGTTCTACACCGATACCATAAGATATCTTGCGAACCGTAAATGTTTCAGAGATTCCTCCGCCTTGTCTTTTAATGACTAGACCTTCAAATAACTGTAAACGTTCACGGTTTCCTTCTTTAATCTTGACATATACCTTGACGGTATCTCCAGGACTGAAAGTTGGAATTTCCCTGATGTAAGAACTGGTGATCGCTTCAATCAGCGCTTGCCCTTTTAATCTTGACATGTTCGACTCACTCTCTTTCTTCCAATGTTCATGTTCTTTGACAGCGGACCATTGTGCTAATTTGTTACGGCTTTATTATTATAACAAAGTTATATTAAACATGCAACATATTTAATGAAACTTTGATGATAATTCTATGGATTGGTATAATAGGTCTGTCTATCCCTGAAATAATCGGATTGAAACATCTTTTCAAATCGATCGATAGTTTCATAAACTGATAGCTTTTTGGCAATATAATCTTCTTCATTATCATTGCCTGATAAAATCTCATCAAATAAAACAACATTTTCATAACTAATCCAACTTGAGTATGACAAGATTATCGGTAGGTCTAGTTTATCATCTAAAAAGACACTTTGTCCATAATAGTAATATTGAACATATGAAATACCTAGTAGGTCTAAAACTGTTGGTGTGATATCGTAATGTGATGTTAAAACATCAGATGACCATGAACCAAGTTTTTGACTATAAATCAAGAATGGTACTTTGTCTATTTCATAAGGGATGTCACTATCTGGTGTATATTGCATAGTTAATTCAGGATCCGAATAATTCTTGTGATCACTATATATCAAGATTGTTGTTGTTGATAATAAGTCTTTAGCTTCAAGCTCATCTAGTAAAATACCAAGTCCCTTATCGAAATCCATCTGAGCTGCGGTCAGTGTTAAGAGTTCAATTTCTGCCTCATCATAAGCTGGATCTTCAGACAATATGTCATAATATTCCTGAAGATTTTCACGATATTTAGTATGTGACCCATGAGGTGTGACTGTAATAATAAAACTTAAGAAAGGTTCTTCTTGTACAGGTACCATCAAATCGATCATTTGTTCAAACATTACTGAGTCAAGTGACCAATCTTCTGTTTCCTCAATATCGAGTTCCTCAAATGCATAAAAGTTTTCAAATCCCATATTGGGATGAATGATATCACGATTAAAAAATTCACGATAATAGTCATGGAAAGAAGCTGTTGTATAGCCTATTTCATTTAGAATCTGCGGTAATGCATTGTTATATTGATTTTCACCAAAAGTATACATAAAGTTATCCGCTTGAAAATACATCATTGAAGTTAACGACTTAAACTCTGCATCATATGTATAATTGCTTTTTGCTGCTGAATAGAAATTTTCAAAATTGATACCTTCATCATATAAGCGATAATAATTTGGTGTATATTCACGTGAATAAGCATATTGTTCGCACGTTTCGCACATAATCATAATCACATTTTGGCCTTCAAGTTCTCCATAGAGAAGTGATTGCTCTGCTGGTTTAAGATCTAACGTTTCATTGATAATTTCTTCGTATTCATCGCTAAATAATATTGGTTTTATCGTATTGTTGGCATAAGTGACAATGTCTCTTGTGTGATAGGTGATAGATCCAAATTTTTGAACAAATAAACTTTTATCTGCTGGAGTATTAAAAGTTAAAAAATCACTAGTTTCAACAATATATGGACTAAAGAAGACTCCAAGCATAGCAAAGATTAAGAATAAAGTATGTTTAGCATATTTGTATGGTTTATTCGTTGGATACAATTTAACAATTTTTCTCAGAACCCCAATACTGAATAAAAGGAATCCTATGATTAAGATCCAAACAAAAACACCATATGGAGATAGAGGGTTGTATTTTAGTCCGATTTTCATCGTGTTTCTTCCTGATTCAAGGAGCATTGCAATCGAAGTGACATCCTGTTTGAAATAATAAAGCGTGCTATCTGTTAAGAAAAAAGTAAATATAATCAAAATATATACCAAATAAGCAATATATCGAGCTTTATTGTTTCTAATAAAGGATAGGACTGCCAAAACAATAGCTACATTAAAAAATGCGATAAGCCAGTGACCTAAAGAAACACCGAATCCATAACGTGAAATAAAGATGAAATCAAAACTGAAAACAATAAACACCACAAAAAGGAATTCTATGATTTTGCTATTTTGAGCTATTTTTTTTATGGTTTTCATCAAATCATCCCTCATTTCTTATGATTTAGAGTTTTCAAATCAAAATCTTTATATCATAAAGATATCTCTTACTAATCTTATATCTTTATACATCAAATTGCAATATTTAAGCCTACTTATATTTTACTTCATTTTTTATTTTTTCAAGTATAACTTTTTCTTCAGAAGTCAATTTGATTCCTTTAATCAAATCCCGTCTTTTAGTAAAAGTCTTTCTGACTTGCTGCTCTTTACGCCATTCAGCTATTTTCTGATGGTGCCCTGAAAGTAATATTTCAGGTACAGAGTGGCCTTGATAGGTTTCAGGCTTTGTATATTGTGGAAACTTCAACCAACCATTTTGTAGGCTATCCTCTTCTGCAGAGTCTTCATGAATCACATCAGGAATCAATCTTGTGATTGCATCTGAGATAATCATTGCAGGAATTTCTCCACCAGTTAAAATATAGTCGCCAATTGATAATTCCATATCGATTAATGATTCAACTCTAGCATCGATACCTTCATAATGTCCACATAATAGAATGAGATGATCCATTTTTACAAGTTTTTTTGCTATCTTTTGATTAAATAACTTGCCTTGTGGAGATAGATAAATGACCATTGATTTCTCGGTTTTAAGTTTCATAATGACATCATAGAATGGAGGAAAGGTCATGAGCATCCCAACGCCTCCGCCATATGGCGTATCATCGATATTATGGTGTTTGTTATGACTATAGTCCCTAATCTGATGTAATCTAATATCAACTTGCTTTAACATAATAGCTCTTTTAATAATTGATGTAGATAAAAATGTATCAAAAAATTCAGGGAATATAGTAACAATATCAATAATCATAGTAATCCCTCGATTGGATTGATCACGATTCTATCTTCTAAAACATCATCAACAAATGCCTTAACAAATGGAACCAACACCTTTTTGCCATTTTGTTTCAAAATTTCCAACAAATGTCCTTGTGGGACAGGAACAAGACTGATCACGGTTCCTACAAACTCATTTGAATTTGTATAAACATCTTTATTGAGCAATGAGTGATAGTGGAAGTCATCTTCTTCAAGTTCATCTTCGATGATCTCATCAGCATAAACATCCAAGCCTTTATAGACCAAGATGTCATTGATGTTATCATATGATTTGAATTTCACAATTAAGACATGACCTTGTGGTCTTACCCTTTCAATTATGAAATTGACTCTATTTCCTTTAATCATTACAAATATTTCAGCACCAACTAAAAAGCGGTTAAAATCACTTAGATTGTGGATTTTAACCTCGCCTTTAATTCCATGTGAATTTGTTATTTTGCCAATTTGATACATAGCCTTCATCCTTAAAATGAATCAATATCGATTTGTACTCGCTTGCCTTCTTTCGAAGCACCTGCATATACAATTGTACGCATTGCACTCGCGATTTTCCCGCCTTTTCCTATGACACGACCTAAATCCGCTTCATTAACTAAAAGTTGAATTGTGACCGTTTCCTCATCATTGGATAAGATTTTAACTAATACATCATCTGGGTTAACGACTAATGGCATTATCATATTTTTTATGAGTTTTTCAAAATCAACAGCCATGACATGTACCCCCTTTTATTTGTTTAAAACGTTATACTTCTTGAACAAACTTTTCACTGTATCAGTAGGTTGAGCGCCATCGCCAAGCCACTTTTGAACTTTTTCAGCATCAACAAGAACTTTTCCTAATAAAGGATCATATGTTCCTAAAATCTCTAAAAATCTACCATCTCTTGCCTTGTTTGATTCACTTGCAACGACGCGATAGAAAGGTCTTTTATTTGAACCAAAGCGCTGTAAACGTAATTTAACTGCCATTGTTATTATCTCTCTTTCTTTTTATTGTACAGTACTATTATATACAAAAATTCAGTCCTGTCAAGTCTTTTTACTTAACAGTTAAAAATTAAGGTTTGAATCATACAATTGTGATGGTCCAAAATATTTAAATCCTTTCACATCTTTCAATTGTTTTTTAAGGTTTTGCTCCTGTTCCATATCTGCATAGACTACTGCGTAGTTTTGTTTGGTAGAAATATATGATATATCAACAGGCAAATTTTTAAGTTTTTCTAAAACTTGCTTACCTTGATAAAAAACTATAAAAGCCATTCTATTGGTGTACATGGCAACTTCCTCCTTTAAGGACTATCCCCATTTTATTTGGTGATGCGATATGATTTGATACCGATTGACTCAATGAAGTCAAAAATAAATTCAATTGTTCTTGGAATTGTCTTTCAAATTCAAAATATTGAATAACCTCAGGTTTTTGATAAAGATCCGATTTAGCATTGATAAATATCTTGACCGTCTCTTTATAATCTGGATGATATGTTCCACCTTCTGACATGATATTGTCATAAGCAATGTTTGCATCCCGAAATCTCTTAATTTCATCTTTATACTTTTGCGTGATCAAGTGGTCCATTGTCTTAATGGATTGATACACTGAATCACTTTTGATTTCATCAAGGACATGATAAGCTTGCATGATGATGTCAGTCATATAATTCTTCCTTCCGAAACTCTTGATATTCACCATAAGGTAAATCATTGAGTTTTAAATTTCCTATTTGAATACGCTTTAATTTTAACACCAAATAGCCAACTGCTTCAAACATCCGCTTCACTTGATGAAATTTGCCTTCATCAATTGTAATCCATGCTTGATTTAACTTCGAAGAAATAGTTAGTGCTTGTGCCACATATTCTTGGTTTCTACCGTCTTTAACTGTTACCCCTTCGCTAAGTGCTACATGCTGGTCAAAATCACGATTAAGGAGAACCTCGTATGTTTTAGGCACATGTGACTTAGGTAGCGTGATCTGATGAGCAAATGAACCGTCCGTTGTTAAGATTAACAGTCCTTCTGAATCAATATCCAATCTTCCAGCAATGGCGTAATCAAATCGATGATAGGGTTCCTTTAATAAATCGACAACACATGGGTAAAATGCATCACGATTTGCAGATAAATATCCAACAGGCTTGTTAATAGCAAGATAAATAGGGTATTTATAGAAAATTGGGTTTTCATCTACATAGATGATATCTTGATTTGGATTGATATCAAATTTTGTAGATAGGATTCTTATACCCTCTGATGTCACCCGATGTTGACTCAAAAAATCTTTAATTTGACTCCTTGAACCATATTTTAAATTGCTTAAAAATTTATCAATACGCATCAAATAACTCCTTGTGATATAATTAATTATGAGGTGTATGTCGAATGATACTAATGAAAAATATAATTCGCGAGGGACATAAGACTCTTGAAACTGTTGCAAAAGACGTTAAATTGCCCTTATCCCACGCTGATAAAAAATTATTAAAAGAAATGCTACAATTTATCATCAATTCACAAGATGAAGAAATGGTAGAAAAATATGATCTTCGTCCAGCTGTTGGTATAGCGGCACCACAGGTCAATGTATCCAAACGGATGTTCGCTGCCCATGTCACTGATTTTGATGGGATACTTTATTCTTATGCTCTTGTAAATCCAGTATTGAAAGCTAAAAGCAGCGAGATTATTTATGTGCCTGGTGGAGAGGGATGTTTAAGTGTTGATCGCCCTACTGAAGGTATCACACCCAGATATAAATCTGTTACTTTTGAAGCTCTAGCATATGATATAGCAAGTGATCAACTGATTCCAGTTGAACTTCATCTAGAAGGATATGTTGGAATTGTTTTTCAACATGAGTTTGATCATATCAATGGCATCATGTTTACAACTAAGCTATTTGCTGAATTGCCATTTGCTCAACCTGCATTTCATATTGAAGCAGAAAACGATATTATCTAAATATGATTTTAATCACTTTAATCTGATTTTCGAAAATGTCATCCATGGTGACATTTTTTGTTTCTTCACGAGGAAATATCTTGCTTGATAAATCAGATAAAATTGTTTCTTTTTTCTTATTCTTATTCTTAAATAACTTGCTAAATATGCCTTTTTTAGGTGGTAATTCTTTAAAAACTTCATCATGAAATTTATTATCAATCATAAAAAATCCATCGTATCGGTCTCTGATTAGTTTTTTGAAGATAGATACAATTTCGGTTTTACCGTATCCTATAAGCTTTGGTGATTTTTGATGATCCCCATCAGTTGCTGAAAAAGAACCAATTTTGTTTTTCAATAATCTATATGCTGTCGTTGTTGATTCATCATTTTCCATGAGATAAACAGGATCAAAAGCAACACTTAATGCGTTGGAATTTATTTTTTTCAAAATAAAGGCGTAGACGTTTGCTTTATAATTGTTTGTGGGTAAAAGAATCATCTTTTTGTTGCTTTTCATAGCGGCTTCTACAAAAGGCTCTAGACGTTTCTTAATATTATCATATTCATTGATGACATTGTTAAATTGAGGTAGTCTATAGTATAAATATTGAACTTTGAGTCGATCTGCGAGCCTAATCATATTATTGAATTCATCAAGTGCATTTGAATGTTTCTTGTCATCATTGATATCGTAAGAATCAATATTAGTATCGATGATGGCTATCTTTAGTTTAGTCTCTTTAAGTGTTGATAGCAGTGTTTTAATTTCTTTATCATCTATTTCAATTAATGGTCTTTGATTATACTTTCTTAGACAAATATAGTTCAGTTGAAGTTTAGTCGCAAGTTCTATTTGCTCTGCAAAGGTTGATTTGCCATCAAAATCTAAAAAACCGGTAATGATTGGTTTCATAAGTTCCTCCATTCATACATTAAAATGCCGCCAGCTACACTGACATTTAAACTTTCTACATTTTTAGTTGGAATACTGACTGCACTGTCACACAGATTTTTGATTTCATCAGAGATGCCATGTCCCTCATTACCCATGATGAGTACAGTTTTCTTATCTTTTTGTGGTGTTCCAGTATCATGTGCATCTGCATAAATCAATTGGTAACCAGATTGTTTAAGTTCTAATAATGCTTCGATTAAAGGTCTTCTTTCGATATAAACATCAAAAAACGCTCCTTTTGAAGCACGGATCACTTTTTCATTATAGATATCAGCAGTTTTCAAACTGACCATCACATGAACAAACCCAAAAGCTGATGCACTGCGTATTAAAGCACCTACATTATCAGGATCTTGTACATCATCCAAAACAAGGATTTTGTCGCTCTTAAGTATCGGATTAGTTTTTTTGCATATTCCTATTTGGTCAAAATATGTTTCTGCTTGCTGCAAATCGTTCATCAGGTCAGTCGACAATTGAATACCTTCTTGACTTGGATTAGATGTTAAAATCTCGAGAATCACATCATGCTTTTTCGCTTGATCAATCAAATGTTTGCCATAGACTAAAAACATACCATTGAGATCTCGGTATTTTTTTTGTTTTAATTTGACCCATAATTTGAATGAACTGTTCTGTTTAGATGTAATCAGCATATTTTAATCCTTCTTCATATTTAGTAATGCTTCTTTTACTGTGAAACCATAATCAACTAATTTAAAATCCATATCTTTATTAATTTTCATTGTATAAGTATTTTCTATTGCTTCAGCTAATAAAGGTTCATACTCCATGGTGTTTTCATATTTGGATGCATAAATTTCCATAGGCTTTGTTACAGGAGATTTTGGAACATAGATACTGCAGCAATCATTGAATGGTTGTACAGAAATATCAAAAGTTTTTATCTTTATAGCGATATCGATGATGTCGTTCTTATCATAGGTAATCAGTGGTCTTAAAATAGGAATTCTAGTGACACCTTCAACGACCTGCATGCTTTGGAGTGTTTGACTAGCTACTTGACCTACAGATTCACCATTAATCAAGCATAGCAGTTTGTTTCTTTTTGCATACCGTTCACCTAATCGATACATCATTCTTCTCATAACGGTAATAATATAGGGATCAAAAACTTTACTTAAAATCTCTTCGTGAATTTTTGTAAAGGGAATCAAATGCAAATTTATAGTGCCTGTTGGTGTGTATTCACTCAGAACTTTTGCTAAATCAATTACTTTTTGAACTGATTCCAATGGTGTCATCGGTGTTGATTCAAAATGGAACAGTTCAACTTCAATACCTTGTTTTATTGAGAGATATGCAGCAACCGGACTATCAATACCACCACTCATCATGACTAATCCCTTGCCGCCAGTACCGTATGGGTAACCACCCATGCCTTTGGTCTTATTCAAATAGATATAAGCAACATCTTGTCTTAAATCGATATAAAGGATAGCTTCAGGTTTCTTGACATCTACGATGTATTTTCTTTTTGCTGCACTCAATATCGGACTTGCTATTTTTTGTGTGATTTCCTGACTGGTTAGTGGAAATGATTTATCGTGTCTTCTGGTCTCAATCTTCATATGTATCAAATCTTGATTTGTTTCAAGATCTAGAACTTGTGTTGCTCTGATGATGATATCATCTAAATTTGGTTTAGCAACATATGCTACATTAAAAGAATATAATCCCGGAATCTGATGTAGTCTTTCAATAATCACAAATTCATCGTCACTCTGAAAATCAATAAATATACGATCATGAGTAAACTCGTAACTGACATTCAAATCATTTAATTTATTTACAAGATGCAGTCTAACTCTTTTAATAAAAAAACCTATGTTGCGGCCTTTGAGCATCATATCGCCAAATCGGATAATGATTTTTTTCTTCATGTTTTATCACCATTACTATTTTATCATATATGATATAATATTGACGGTGGTGATATCATGAAAAGTAATGAATTGTTGCAATCGGCTGAAGGTTTGTTCCAGATACAACCCAATACCACATCCATCTTATCAAATGCATCCGCTTTTCTTATGGATGCTTTGAATCAACTTAACTGGGTAGGTTTTTATCTTTTTGACGGTCAAAAACTTACTGTCGGTCCTTTTCAAGGTAAGGTAGCTTGTTCAACGATAGAACTTGGAAAAGGCGTTTGTGGTGAAGCAGCTAGTCTAAGACAGACAGTTGTTGTTGAGGATGTACTCAATTATGACAATCATATTGCTTGCGATTCCAATAGTCGATCAGAAGTTGTCATTCCTATCATCATCAAAAACCAACTTTTTGGTGTACTTGATGTCGATAGTCCAATAATAAAACGTTTTGACACACAAACAGTTTCATTTCTTGAACAATTCACACAGTTATTAGTAAAAACA
>Ga0268276_1002371_pt1 | contig 16208 bp, 15 predicted proteins | sample saktaG_4_FD_190145 | JGI IMG/M metagenome (GOLD analysis project Ga0268276, IMG submission 190145) | Saline water microbial communities from Sakinaw Lake, British Columbia, Canada - sak_2010_1_5_45m | ecosystem: Environmental > Aquatic > Non-marine Saline and Alkaline > Saline ...
TAAGTCCGTACCGCAAACCGACACAGGTGGACAAGCGTAAGTATGCTAAGGTGAACGGGTGAAACCTCGTTAAGGAACTAGGCAAATCAGTGGCCGTAAGTTCGCAATATGGCCTGCCCGGTCCGCAAGGACTAGGGCCGCAGTAAAAGTACTTCAAGCAACTGTTTATCAAAGACACAGCTCCCTGCTAACTCGTAAGAGGATGTATAGGGGGTGAGGCCTGACCAGTGTTGGAATGTTAAGTTTGGGGGTCGGCGCCGCAAGGTGTCGGCTCACTGAATGAAGCACCAATGAACGTCGGCGATAACTATAATCGTCCAAAGGTAGCGTAATCCCTTGCCGGGTAAGTTCCGGCCCGCATGAATGGCTTAATGACTTGAAGACTGTCTCAACGAGGCGCCCGGTGAAAATGCAATAACAGTGAAGATGCTGTTTACCTGCAGCTAGACGGAAAGACCCCGGAAGCTTTACTGTATTTAGATATTGTGTATTGATTTCTGATACGTAGCGTAGTGGTGAGGATTTGAAGCGGTGGTTTCGGCCATCGTGGATCCGACGATGAAACAGCCATTTTTAGGAATTAATATTCTAATCCTCTTTACTGAGGTGACAGTGTTTAATTGACAGTTTAAGTGGGGCACTTGCCTCCTAAAAAGTAATGGAGGCGTTTAAAGGTTGGCTAGCTTCGGATGGAAATCGAAGCGATAGTGTAAAGGCATAAGCCAGCTTTACTGCAAGACCAATACGTCGCGCAGTTGCGAAAGCAGAACTTAGTGAACCGACTAATTTTTATAGAAAATTAGAAGATCATCAGCCAAAAGCTACTCCGGGGATAACAGGCTAGTAGAGCCCGAGAGTCCATATCGACGGCTCTGTTCGGCACCTCGATGTCGGCTCAACTTATCCTGGGGGTGAAGTAGCTCCCAAGGGTCCGGCTGTTCGCCGGTTAAAAAGTTACGTGAGCTGGGTTCAAACCGTTTATGTGCTAATTTTTGAATTGGCGCACGAACGGTTTGAATCCCGAGGTTAAGACATAATCACGGCGGCTCCTGATAGTAATATCAAGATGCAAAATCGACCATATCGGTGAAATCCATATAACTTGACCAAAGTTATAGCGGACAATACCGAGGGAAGTTGTGTAATAATAAAAATAGTGATAAAATTTATTTGATAAAGGTCGCTTTATAGAATAAATTAAAATCATAAAAATGAATTCAGAAAATGAAGGCCCAAAATATGTGGGAGAAGTACCAGATTGGATAAACAATAGAGAATTAATAAAAGAATTAACAGAGGACCAATTAGAATCTGAGACAAGGATGCTGGAAGGAGAGATTCTGAAGATAGAGGCAAGAAAGCAACAGTTGGAAGAAGAGAAACAAAGAAGAAAACAAAAATAGAAATTATTACACTAACCCCGTAGAGACTACACGTCGATTATCCCGATTAAAATCGAGGATAAATATATAGTCCAATGCACTTAGTAATAAGTGAAAACATGCGTGAGACAGGTTGGTCCCTATCTACTGCAGGCGTTGAGTTTTGAGGAGATTTGTTCCTAGTAAAATTTGCTACTTCGTAAAGTAATTTACGATGACAATTCGGCTAATAACGGTGAAATCTTTAAAATTATGGTCTGTTGATAACTATTATTGAATCGGTCCGATAATAATAGTACAATTACTTGAGGACCAGTAATTAATTAAGACAATACCGTGGGAAGTCAACCTAAAATAAGTTTATCTTATATAGCAGGTTTTCTCGATGGAGATGGCAGTCTTATGCTTCAAATAAAAAAGCGTAAAGACGGCAAATTAAAGAGGCGATTTATGTGCACTATCTGTTTTTATCAAGATAGCCGGCACGAAAAATCACTCTATTGGATCAAGAAAGTTCTCGGAATTGGTTATGTTTCTCGTCGTAATGACGGCATGACCGAGCTGAGGATAAATGGCTTTAAGCAAGTAGAAGAAATTCTGCGCGACTTAATTCCATTTATAAGATTTAAAAAAAAACAGGCGAAAGCGCTATATGGCGCGGCCAATCTTTTAAATCAAAAAGAATCAAAGTTATTAAGCAAAAAAGATTTGTTAAAATTAACAAACTTTATAATAACTATCCAAGAAAATAATTACATCACCAGAAAAAAGAAAACCAAAGTAGATATTTTAAAAATTTTAGGTCTGACCCCGTAACGACTGATCCTGAGTCCCGCCAAGGCGGGACGAAGGAAAGATAGCGGTGAAAAATCCGCTATAATACGCCGACACCCTAATCCCGCTAAAAGGAAGGGGTGAAGATATAGTCTATGCACGTGGTGACACGTGGTTTAAACATGACGAGAGGACCGGAACGAACTGACCTCTGGTGTACCAGTTGTTCTGCCAAGAGCATCGCTGGGTAGCTAAGTCGGGAATAGATAAGCGCTGAAAGCATATAAGCGCGAAACTAACTCCAAGATGATAACTCATAGATTCCCCGCAGACTACGGGGTTGATAGGCTCTAGGTGTAAGGGTAGCAATACCTTTAGCCGGGGAGTACTAATAAATCATTTCGATCTACTGCTCAATGGCTTTCTCTAAGAGGAAGTTATCGAGCAGTAGGTCTGATATCCTTCGATATACTCAGAATTTGAGTGTATCTAATTCACAGCGTAAGTTCACCCGTCAAAATTTCATAAAAAATTTAGGCGGGTAAATAGATACAGATTTTATTTATCTTTAAAAAACCACAGATTGAGTTCTGTGGTGACGATTATACTGGAGTTGTCCCACCTGATCCCATTTCGAACTCAGAAGTGAAATACTCCAAGGCCGATGGTAGTGCTTATGCGCGAGAGTAGGTAATCGTCACCAGAGAACTCAATTTTTTATTACAAAAAATTTGACAAGGGCGAGCTGATGTAGTAATTTAAAATACACAAGTTCATTGAAAATTATATCTTGGTTCCAGATTTCAGGATAGTGGAAATATTCTGAAATGTGGAACCAAGACAGTCCGAAACCGCAACTGCGAAAAGGAGTCCGGCGATGGTAGAAATCCGTATCGAGAAGACTGTTCCGCCAGGCGACATTGGTGTGATGATATCTGGGGGCGGTCAGTCGATGGGTCGCCAGTCGGTATGGATACCCATCGCAGATGTTCCCAAAGTCATCGCTCAGATACAGAAGGTCGCTGGAATCAATGCCAAGGCCGCGACAGCGAGGCTTCAGAGGGTTCGCGCCCAGAAGTAGGCCACCGAGGTCGTGGCCGCCACGAAGGTCGGCGACACGATGTTGGTGGGCGATCTGCCACCCCGCCAGAAACCTTTTGATGTGCCGGAGTTCAAAGCGGATCCAAAGATGAAGATTCGCGTTGGTCCATCAAAGAAGGGAAAACCTTAACCGCGAAGGAGTCGGACGATGAGCGCAGAAAGAGATTTCCTATTGGGAATCCTGGCGATTCTGGACAAGCAAGACAAGTTTCTCGATTCTTCGGACGCTCGGACGGATGAAGGAGTTGCCCTCACGAAGGGGCGCATTGGCGATATGCGCTTGCTCGTGGGCAAGTTGCTCGGCAAGCAGCAGGCCGCCGAAGACGCGGTCAAGGCGAACGCCGGTAGGGATCCCTTTGCCGGTCTCAAGGAACGCCTTCTCACGGCGCGTGCGATAATGGGGGAGGTCAAGGCCGACATGGCTGCGGTGGAGCTGACGGGCAGAAGCATTGACGAATTGATCTCGCTCTTTTCAGAAAGGTAGCGAGAGTGAGACCTGTTCCTTCTTCGCGAAAATCATGCCTCCGGGGGACCCAGTTCCTTCGGAGGCTTTTCATTACTTGTCGCAAAGGCCGGTAAATTATCGGCTCACACGGCGTGTGAGCCGATGTTAAAACGGGTAAACCCCGTTAGAAGTTTGACTACAAGCTTCTAACGGGGTAAAATGACTTAAAATAAAACTCGTGAATCAAATGGTAGCCAGCTTAAGAAATTTCTCTATTAAAAAGAAAGGCAAAAATTTGTTAAAAATTTTAGCTGGTATTGTTATTGCCTTAATCATACTTTTTATACTCAACGTTTTTGTAGCCCCAGTAAAGAATTTAGTTTACATAATATCTTCTCCGATTCAAAAAGTTTTTTGGCAAGCTGGCGAATCATCCTCGCTATTTTTTAGCTCCTTTTTAAAGGACGGGTTTTTGATAAAAGAAAACGAAGATTTAAGAACTGAAAATCAAAAACTTTTATCGCAGGTTGCCATTCTCCAATCCATAACAGAGGGGAATAAGGCGCAATCGGATGTTTCAGCGTCCTGCCAGAACCGAAATTTCAACCTGGTAATGGCTGGTATTGTGGGTTTAGATGATAAGGACATCTTGTCTATAAATAAAGGGTCAGACGATGGGATAACAGAGGATATGCCTGTTATTAACTCGCAAAACGTTTTGTTTGGGAGAGTTTTTAAGGTTTATAACAATTTTTCTCAGATATTGCTCGTATCAAACAAAGAGAGTGTTACCAATGTAAAGGTTTTTCGAACTCAAGTCGGTCAGGAAGAGGGGATTCTTGATGAGGTTGATGGCGTTGTAAGGGGCGCGGGTGGTTTGGCCGCCTATTTAGACCTTGTTCCCGTGAGCAGCGATATAAAGACAGATGAAGTCCTTGTCACTTCGTCTATTGATAAATCCTTTCCAAAAGATTTGCTGGTCGGCAAAATTATCCAGCCTGAAAAAAACGACCAAAATCCTTTTCAGCAAGCTAAAATAAGTTTATTCCTCGACATTGGAACTGCCGATAATCTTTTTGTTATAACAAATTATAAGCAGGTGAAATAAAGCATACCCTTCGCCCCGCGAGGGCTCAGGGTGATTTCCTCGCCTAGCTCGGGAACCATGTGGCGAAAATTCCTGGCAATAGCCTTGATTTTTTATGCGCTAGCTTTGCTGCAAAATAGTTTTTTGTCTCATTTTTCTTTGCTTGGTTCAATTCCGAATTTAGTTTTCATTTTTTTCTTTCTTTTAGTCTTTTTCAACAAAACAGGGAGTATTTACGAAATGATTTTCTGGGCGGTGCTAGCGGGGTTTTTTTTAGATGTTTTTTCTTACTCCTACATAGGCCCAAATATTATTCTTTTTTTGGTAGTTGGGTATTTATCTAAAGAAACCCAACTGATGCTGAAAAATAGAAATGATAAGTTTCCACCTGGTTATTTTATTTCACTATTTTTGATTTTTTTAGTGGGCTACAAAATTTTTATTTCGCTTTTTTTATATTGTTCTGGGACGGCAACCTCGCTTGAAATTTTAAGTACTAATTTGCTAGCTGGCTTATTCTACAATTTAATTTTCGCTATGGCGGGTTTTGGAATTTTTAGATTTATATATGCAAAAAAAATACAAGGTTAAAAATTTTGGTTTTTCAGACATAGAGCCCCACGAGGTTTTTTTGGATAAATTAGCCCAGCGCAAAGATGAGGAGCTTGGTTTGTCTGAAAAAAAGTTTGAGGTCCCTATAAGAGAAAGGATATCTTATATTCTTTTCGCAGTTTTTTTTATTGTGGCCTTAGTGTTGTTCTCTAAAGTTTTTTATTTCCAAATATTAGAAGGAAACAAGCTTCATACGGTAGCAGAAAACAACAAAGGGAGCGTTAATTTGCTTGTTCCTACAAGGGGGATAATTTACGATAAAAACATGGAAAAGTTGGTGCTGAACTCGCCAGCGTACGATTTGATTTGCGATCGCGCGCATTTTTCTGCTTCATCGGAAGCAATATCAAATGAGATAATTGATATTGCCGAAACGCTCAATTTAAATTCCTCAGACATTGCAAATAATATACAAAAAACTGACTCCTCAGAAGTGTTGGTTGCAGACAATATAAATCACGAACAGCTTTTATCGCTGGAAGCAAAGATAAATGATTTTCCCGCATGCAGAATACAGCAAAACACTGCCAGGAATTATGTTTATGGCCCTATTTTTTCACAGGTTTTAGGATATACAGCCAGAATAAATAAAGACGAGTACGCAAGTTCAAAGGGTTACGCAATAAATGATTACATCGGGAAAACCGGTTTAGAGAAATATTACGAAACATATTTGAGGGGTCAGCCGGGGCAGTCAAAATCTCTTATGTCAGCTACGGGCTCAAAAGAAGGCACTGAGGCTCTTGTTGCTCCAAAATCAGGAGATAATCTGGTCTTAAACATCGACGCTAATTTACAAACTAAACTTTATAACTCGCTTCAAGAGAATATAACCAAAATGGGCGGCAATAAAGGAGCTGCTGTTGCGATGGATCCTAGAACTGGAGCCGTGCTTGCTTTGGTTTCTTATCCTTCGTATGATGATAATCTTTTTGCAAGGGGAATTTCGTGGGCTGATTACGACAAACTAATCAGCGATCCGTATCAACCTCTTTTTGATAGAGCCATAGCCGCGCACTATCCAACGGGCTCTACGATAAAGCCGTTTGAGGCTTCAGCTGCTTTGCAGGAAAAAATAATTTCTCCAACAAAGCAAATAAACGATTTGGGTTATATTTTAATTCATAGCCAATACGACCCCAGCGTGGTTTACAGATATGGCGGAGTTGAGCCTCACGGCTGGGTTGATATGAGAAAGGCGCTGGCGGTTTCTTCAAACATTTATTTTTACACAGTTGGCGGGGGATACGAAGACCAGCAAGGATTGGGTCCCACAAGAATTAAACAATATTTGTCGCTTTTTGGCTGGGACCAAAAAACCGGCATTGATTTACCGGGCGAATATTCAGGATTTATTCCAGACCCGGCATGGAAACAAAAAACAAAAGGCCAGCCATGGTGGGATGGAGATACTTATAACCTTGCCATAGGCCAGTCAGATTTGCAGACAACGCCATTGCAAGTTGCAACAGCCTATTGCTCTATTGCAAACGGTGGAACCTTGTATAAACCTCAAATTGTAAACAAAATTGTTTCAAACGATTCTGCAGAAACTATAAAAGAATTTACGCCACAGGTTATAAGGTCAAACTTTATCGAGCCGCAGAACCTAGAAATTGTGAGGGAGGGCATGCGAGATGGCGTCACCGAATCTTATGGTTTATCAAAATCTTTAAATAATTTACCTGTGTCAGTAGCGGCAAAAACAGGGACAGCAGAAATTGGGCTGAGTGATTACTTTAATGTTTGGTCTTCCGCCTTTGCGCCATACGACAATCCGGAGATTGTTATTGTTGTTACAGCAGAAAAAGTGAACGGTCTGGGAGCTGTAACCCTGCCTGTTGTGCATGATGTTCTGGATTGGTACTTCTCTAAATAGGTTTTTCATTTTTGGTGTTAGAAAATAGGGTTCAACGGTGTCGATCCCTATTTTTATTGTGCGACGGTAACTATTGATTAGTGAGTTTTATTTTGTTATATTCTATTTGAGCCAATTCGCTCAGGGTCTATCGGAGAGATCGTCGACCTCAGAAAGGAGAGTCCGCCAATGGAAGCACAGGCAGAGAGACCGGCTGTGACGCTCACGGCTTGTTGCCCCAAGTGCAAGAAGGCGTTCGCCATCACCCCAGAGCAGCGTGACCGGCAGACCAAGTTCAAGTGCGATGCATGCGGCTGCATCTTCGCGGCAAAGAAGCCCTAAGACCGAGCCGCAACCACACATGCCCGCCAGGAGCAAGGAGCTCTTCCGGATTTTACCTCTGTGTCTCCGCGAGCTCGCCTTACACAGAGGTTGTCCGAGGAGCCGTCTCGCCTTGTTCCTGGTGGGTGCCCTATTTGTGCTATTGACATTCAAAGTAGGATAGATTAATATAAGCTATACAATTAATAAGCCATAGATAATAGGTATCTCCGTAGAGACGAGGGAATAAATCCTATCGAGGTAAATCACCGGTTTTTAACTGGTTATTGCTGTCTATGGAGGCAGTTTTTTATTTTTATGGCACTTAATAAAGTTCAAAAAGCAAAACAAATAGACAGTATAAAAGAAAAAGTTGCACAGCAAAAATCTGTTATTTTTGTTGATTTTGCAAAAGTCCCTTCAAAGGAATTGTTTAGCCTGAGAAAGTCCTTAAAAGAGCAGGGGTGCAATATGAAAATTGCCAAAAAAACATTGGCCAGAATTGCCCTTGGCAGATCAAACATTTCTTTTTGGAACAAAATAAAAGCCAGTATCCCCGGGCAGCTGGCAATGGTTTTCGGAATTGAAGACGAAATAGCTCCGGCAAGAATTTCATATAAATTTTCCAAAGAACACGAAAATCTTAAAATTTTATGCGGAATTTTTCAAAACAGATTTATTGGAAAAGAAAAGGTTTTGGAATTGGCGTTGATACCGCCAAGAAATGAATTATTGGGCAGATTGGTCGGCTCTATTTATAGCCCAGTTTCAAGTTTTGTGAGAGTATTAGATAAAATAAGAGAAAACAAAAAATAATCGAGCAGTAGCGAGATTACCCCGCCCTCTATGCTAAATGAGTAAAATCAAAAGCTTAGAGGGCGGGGTGCTCACTATGTTCGCAATTAAAATGGCAGACGAACAAAAAACAGATCAGCCAGCTCAGGCTGAAGTACCAGAAAAATTTAAAAAACTGGTAGAAGAAGTAGAAAAAATGCCAGTTATAGAATTGGCAGAATTGGTTAAGGTTTTGGAAGCAAAATTCGGTGTTTCAGCAGCAGCTCCAGTAGCGGTGGCTGCCGCAGCAGCTCCAGTTGAGGAAAAAACATCTTTCAATGTTGAGTTGAAGGAAGTTGGAGCTCAAAAGATAGAGGTTATTAAGGCTGTCAGAGATGTAACTGCAAAAGGATTGAAAGAATCAAAGGATTTGGTTGACGCGGCCGTAGCCGGCACAGCTCAAATGATTAAAGAGGGTGTAAAGAAAGAAGAGGCAGACGAGATTGTAAAGAAGTTCACCGCCGCCGGAGCTAAAGTCGAGATAAAATAATTTATCAGCGAAAAAACAGTCCGAGAATATCGGGCTGTTTTTTTGTATAAAAAGTGGTAAAATTGTTTTAATGGGTGGTTAGCTCAGCGGTAGAGCATTGCATTCACATTGCAGGGGCCACAGGTTCGATCCCTGTACCACCCACAATAAGCCTATGGATAAAAACAAAAAAGCAGTAGAGATTTATAATCAGATTTCTGAGGAATATTCTAAAAATTTTGATAAAATCGATTCAGATTCGTTATTTTTGGATTCTTTTTTATCCTATTTAAAGCCGAATTCTTATATCGCGGACATTGGTTGTGGGACAGGATTTTCCTCTGGGTATTTTGTAAAAAATGGTATGAGGGCGGAGGGCTCTGACCTTTCTCCAAACATGATTGCAATTGCGAAGAGAAATTATTCGCAAATACCATTTTCGATCGCAGATATGAGGAATTTCCGCCCGAAAGAAAAAGCCGATGGCGTTTGGGCAGGATATTCGTTGTTTCATTTTGAGCAAGCGGAATTTGAAAAAACACTAAAACAAATTAGGACTTATTTAAGGCTTAATGGAATTTTTGGGCTAATAATGCAGGAAGGAGAGGGCGAATTGGAAAGAGACGAGCCGTTTCTCCCAGGAGAGAAAATTTATGTACATCTTTATACTGAGAGTCAGCTAGTCTTAATTTTGGAAAAATACAATTTTAAAGTGCTTGAAAAGAAAAAGAAAATACCGACTAGTCCAAAAGAGTTTCCTTACAATAAAATTTTATTGATTACAGCTGCGAATTAATGGTTAATAGTTACAAAAAAATTCATTGGACAGACCACTCTAAGATTAAAATGCGACAATATGGATTGTCTGTTTCAAAACTGTTGGGAATATTGCGTAGGCCGGAAAGGAAAGAAAAGGGGATTGCTCCGGGGACTACGGTAGTAATGCGTACCAATAAAATTATAAAAAAGACGAAGCCTCTTTTTGAGAAAGATAAAAGCAAATGGTATAATCCCGAAAGAGCTCTCGGAGAAGTGTGGATAATGTATAAAGACGTTAAAATGGCGTCAGTTCCTACGCGAAAAATAATCAGCGCTTGGCGATATCCTGGGATTTCGAAACCCGGCGAGGAGATTCCAATTCCAGATGATATACGCCTTGAGCTAGAAAACAACAATGAATTCAAATAAGGTTATAGGCTATGTTTTAATAATAATAGGACTGTCGTTGATTGTTGTGTCCCTTTGGCATACTTACAATATTTTTACAGGAAAAGCGATGCCATCGCAGATTTTTATGCAGCCGGTTCTTTTGTCGGCAGACCAGAACGTAGGAGCGCTTGACATACAAGGGCAAATTCAAAATGCTTTAATAAAAATTTTACCGGTTAATCTTATAAATAATACCCTAAATCTTGTCAGTTGGTTGTTGCTGATGTGGATTTTGATTTATGGTGGTGGCAAGATTGCCGATATTGGTGTAAAATTAGTTAAATAATATGCAAACAGAAGCTGCAGGCAGCCCCGATTCCACGGGCGTGCGAGAGAATATTTTTGTATCATGGTTTTTATGGCAGTTTTATGAAATGCCTGCTTTTTTGTTGCGGGTGTGGGGCAACTATTTTTTGTTTGCCACAAATTATTTCTCTTTTACGCTTTTGCTTAAAACTTTTTTTTCGCCTTGGAGAAGGTATAAATGGAAATATCCGATAGGGTTTGACGTGGGAGAGTTTTTCAGCACCCTTATTTCCAATTCATTTTCCAGATTTTTAGGAGCGCTAATGAGAGTTTTTCTTATAATCGCAGGGATTTTATTGCAAATTTTTGTTGCATTAGCCGGATTAATAATTTTTATAGCTTGGCTGGTTCTGCCGCTTATTATAATCTTTGGCATCTTGTTTGCCTTTGTGTATTAGAATATGGAATTTAATTTTAAAAACACATCAGTTTACGGGGCCCTAAAGGTGGGAGAATTTCCGTTATTTAAGTTCGTAGGATTTTTTAAAAACTTTTTTTTGTTTTTGTTTATTTTGTCTTTAGCATTCTTTTTAGTTTCTTTTGTGGGCCTGTCCTCTCAGCGAGCAAGTGTTAAATCGGGCGTTTTATTTCTCGCTTTGTATTTGATTTTTTGTGATTTAGGGTTATTTGCAAATAATAAAATAAATAAACCTAAAACCGTTGATATTTCTTCTGATGTCTGCAATAACCCAGACAACTATAATTTAGCCGAATTTTTGAGCATTCAATCAGCCAAATCAATTGATGACGCTATAAAGTTATGTGCCAGAAAGAAGCTCAACCTAAGTTCAAGTGCACTTTTATACTCGTGTATTAAAACGAGCAGTGACGTTTCTGTCGTTGCTTTAAGGCTGGGTATTGATATAAAAAAACTTGAAGCTGATTTAAAAAACTATTTAGAGAAAACGTCGAAACAAAACACCCCTGAGCCAACGTTTTCTGAAGATTTTCAGAACACCATACAGGAATCCGTGCGTGTTTCTGGCGAGAGGGGTTATAATTCCGTAGGGCCTAAGGAAATCTTGGTTGCCTTGGCGAAATGCGATGATTTTTTTAAAAAGGTCTTGGTTGAATATGATTTAAAACCGCAAGACGTGGAAAACATGACTTTGTGGCTGGCGTCGGCCGAGGATTCCGCAGAAAAGAGCCGGCAGTTTTGGTCTCGTGAAAATCTTTTGCGAAAGGGCTCTTTTGGCAAGCAGTGGGCTTCGGGATACACAATAACACTAGACCGTTTTTCAATTGATTGGACAAAGTCTGTTTCAAAATGGATATTTCGGGAGATAATCGGCCACAAAAAAGAAATTGACGAAGTTCAGATAATTTTAGCAAGGTCTAATTTAAGCAACGCATTGATAGTGGGAAACTCTGGCACTGGCAGAAAAAGCATAATTGAGGCATTGGCGCAAAAGTGTTATTTGGGAACAAGCCTGCCGGAATTAAATAATAAAAGAGTTGTTGAATTGGACGTTGTTTCTTTATCGGCCCAAATACAGAATTTTGAAAAAATGGAAAGCACCCTAGACCAGATATTTTCTGAAGTTTTAACCGCAGGAAACGTAATTTTAGTCATAGAAGAATTACATAATTTTGTTAGCCAAAATATACAAAAAGCAGGATCTGTCGATATTTCCGGGATATTGTCAAAATATCTTGCCATTCCCAGTTTCCAATTTGTTGGGATTACATCTTACGACGGACTTCACAGAAACCTAGAAGAGAACCCCGGCCTCTTAGAATTTTTCAGAAAAGTTGAGGTAGAAGAAATCTCAGAGGCAGATACAATCAGAATATTGCAAACATCTGCTTTGGAATTAGAGTACAAGCACAAGATGCTCATACTCTATCCTACAATCAGGGAAATAGTGAATTTAACAGGACGATATATGCCGAGCTTACCTTTTCCCAAAAAAGCTTTAGATATTTTAGACGAGGTTGTGGTTTACGTACAGACAAAGAGGGAAAAAGTTGTTTTGCCCCATCATGTGTCAGAGGTGATTTCTTCTAAAACCCAGATACCCGTAGGGAAAATAGAAGCAAAAGAAAAAGAAACCCTGCTTAATTTAGAAAATCTGATTCACAAAAGAATTGTAAATCAAGAGGAGGCTGTAAGCGAAGTATCAATTGCCATGCGCAGGGCAAGGTCGGGAATTTCTTCTAAAACAAGGCCAATGGGCTCTTTCTTATTTTTGGGACCCACTGGAGTCGGTAAAACAGAAACCTCAAAAGCACTGGCCCAGATTTACTTTGGTGCAGACGATAAAATGATACGGCTTGACATGTCTGAATTTCAGTCAATTTCTGATATTCCTCGTTTGGTGGGGGCTGTAAGCCCGATTGAAATGCAGGGGCTTTTAACAACTCCTGTTAGAGAGTCGCCGTTTTCTTTGGTTTTACTGGACGAGATTGAAAAATCACATCCCAATATACTTAATTTGTTTTTGCAGGTTTTTGACGAGGGCCACATTACAGATGGGCAGGGCAGAAAAGTTGTTTTTACTAACACTATAATTATTGCTACATCCAACGCCGCAGCCGATATGATTTTTAAGGAGGTTGAGTCCGGCACCAAGATTGATAAGCAAAAACTTATAGGTTCGTTAATAGAAAAAGGAACATTTAAGCCGGAACTTCTAAACCGTTTTGATGCAACAGTAATTTTTCACCCGTTAACAAAAGAAAATCTAGCACAGATAGCCCAGTTGCTGTTGGCTGGATTGCAGAAAAGCCTAAAAGAAAAAGAAATAGATTTTGAAATTACAGAGGATTTAAAAGAAAAAATTGTCGAACTTTCATATAAGCCAGAGTTCGGCGCCAGAGAAATGCGAAGGGTAATTCAGGATAACGTTGAGAATTCCGTTGCCTCTGCGCTTTTGTCTGATAAAATCAAAAAAGGAGATAAAATACAAATTGACCCGGAAACCTTTGAGGTGATTGTTAACCCTGTTGAATAAATGTGAATGCAAAAGCCCGAGGATATTATCCTCGGGCTTTTTGAATGCTTGACCCCTAACCCATAAAGATGGTAGTATTATTATTGCCAGCTATTGACAAAAATATGAAAAGTAGTAATATAAGGAATAAATATAAAACCAGGCGAAAAACACAATTTTTGCCTAAATAAAATGAAAAATACAATTTTAAACGTAAGTTTAGTTTTAATATTTTGCGTTGCGTTATTGGCAGTCGGCAGCGCGGTTTTAGCGCAGGCAGTGCCTCAAATACATGCCGAAGATGCTCTAACATATATGGATTTTGGCAGTGCCACGCTTAGAGCACAGGTAACTTATCTTGGTAGTGATTCAATTAATGTATACTTTGAGTGGGGAAACACAAAAACATACGGTAATCAGACTCCAAGCATACAAGTACGCCAGATCGGACCGTTTATTCAATCAATAACAGGCCTAGCCACAGACGCCACATATCATTACAGAGTTGTAGCTCAAAACCGCTACGGGACTGTTTATGGTGAGGACATGTTTTTCTCATTAGGCAGGCCCAGTATAGCACCCTCTATTAAAACAGAGTATGCTTCTTATGTTTCAAATTTCCAGGCAACTTTAAATGGCTCCTTGTCTGACCTTAATAACAACACAACTAACTATGTTTATTTCCAGTGGGGAACCAGCCAGAATTACGGAACTGACAGCCCGAAACAAGCCACACAATATGCTGGTCCGTTTTTTCAATCAATCGCCAATTTGATTCCAGGAACAACATATCACTTTAGAGCGGTTGCAGAAGGGACATATGGAAATGTTTATGGCCAGGATGTAACCTTTGCTACTTCAGGTTCGTTAAACGGATATTCAAATAACGGCCTGCTTTCTGTAAGTAAAAAGGTTATAAATCTTAGCGGAGGCAGTTTAAACTGGGCAAGTTCAGTTAATGCGAAGCCCGGAGAACTTTTGAGCTTTGCTGCAACCTTGCAGGCTGGCGGTCAGGACGTGCACAATGTAATAGTCCGCGATATTTTGCCTTCAAACCTCATTTATAAAGGGAACTTAACAGTTAACAATGCCAATTACAGCGGAGATATAACGGCCGGTATAAACGTGGGCACAGTGCAAGCCGGTCAGACAAAAATTGTTGCATACCAGGTTCAGGTTGCTCCGATGGCAAGCTTTAATTATGGAGCAACCACAATAAACAACAGCGTAACTGTATCCAGCACAGAAGCAGGGACTCAACTTAGCACAGCTTCAGTTGTGGTCAGCAATTCATTGGTGTATGGAGCTTCAACTGTGTCAACCGGATTAACCAATAACTTTTTAACAGATTCGTTCTTATTGCCATTGTTGGTTATAGCTGCAGGATTGTGGCTGGCTTTTTCAGGCCAAGTAGGAGTTTGGGCAAGCAGAATAAAAGCCCGTATTAAACGATAAGATTAACAACAAAAAAGGGGCCTTAGCCCCTTTTTTGTTGTAAGAAATTCTGATATTATACAAAATAACATGCCGATAGATTTATTAAAGCTAAATAAAGAGCAAAAAGAAGCGGTGCTTCATGATAAGGGCCCGCTTTTGATTGTAGCTGGGGCTGGAACTGGAAAAACAACTGTGATAACGCAAAGGATTGTTAATCTCATCGAAAAAAAGCTGGTAACTCCAGAAGAAATTTTGGCTGTAACTTTTACTGAAAAAGCTGCGTCTGAAATGGAAGAAAGGGTAGATAAATTGCTGGAAATTGGCTATGTTGATTTGTGGATTTCAACCTTTCATTCGTTTTGTGAAAGAATGTTAAGGGAAAATGCTTTAGACATTGGGCTTCCACCAGACTTTAAAATTTTAGATAATACTTCGGGCTGGCTGTTGTCGCGCCAAAATTTAGATAAATTTGATTTAAATTATTATAAAGCCCTCGGAAATCCAACAAAGTTTATACAGGCATTAATCTCGCATTTTTCACATTGCAAAGACCAGGAAGTTTATCCGGAAAATTATTTAGAATATGCCGAGAGTTTAAAAACCAGAGATGATGGTCCCGAAGACGCAGAAACAGAAAGGATTAAAGAGGTGGCGGAGGCTTACCATGTTTATCAGCAAATTTTGCTTGAAAACAGCGCGCTTGATTTCGGCGATTTAATAAACTACTGCTTAAAGCTTTTTAAAAAGCGTCCGCTAATTTTGAAAAAATACAGGGAAAAATTTAAGTATATTCTAGTTGATGAATTTCAAGACACAAACTGGTCGCAGTATGAGCTGATAAAATTATTAGCAGTTCCAAATAACAATCTGTGCGTTTGCGCTGATGACGACCAGGCGATTTATCGCTGGCGCGGCGCTTCGTTTTCAAATATCGTGCAATTCAGCAAAGATTTCCCCAAGGCGAAACAAATATCTTTAATCAAAAACTACAGGTCCAGCCAAAATATTTTAGACCAGTCATACGCTTTTATTAAGCAAAATAACCCCGACAGATTAGAATTTCAGACAAAAGTAAATAAAAAGCTAGTTGCCGACGATAAAGAAAAGGGGATAATAGAACATATACATGCCAAAAATTTGGACCAGGAAGTCGGCAACACTTTAAAAAAGATTTTAGAGATTTTGAAAAAAAATAAAGAAGCAGTTTATAATGATTTTGCAATTTTGGTGCGCGCAAATGATTCTGCTATTCCCTTTACAAGGGCCTTAGAAAGGGCGGGGATCCCTTATCAATTTTTAGCTTCAAGGGGGCTTTATTCAAAACCAGTTATTTTAGATATAATTTCATATTTTAAACTGCTGGACAATTATCACGAAGGCACAGCTGTTTACAGAATTTTGAGCTTAACGGTTCTTGGAATTGCAGATACCGATGTGGCA
>Ga0268276_1002373_pt1 | contig 16180 bp, 13 predicted proteins | sample saktaG_4_FD_190145 | JGI IMG/M metagenome (GOLD analysis project Ga0268276, IMG submission 190145) | Saline water microbial communities from Sakinaw Lake, British Columbia, Canada - sak_2010_1_5_45m | ecosystem: Environmental > Aquatic > Non-marine Saline and Alkaline > Saline ...
AACTGGAGGGACGTGCCTATGCCATGCGGCCTGCCGTTGATCAGGCGGCGCTGGTACTTTATAAGAACGGCAACGAGAAGCTGTGCCGCGAATATCTGACTTCTTTCTGCAGTGCCAATGCTGAACAAGTTGTTTCGCAGTGGTGGAAACTATCTGGAAATCTTATCGTCAAATACAACAACGGGTGTATTACAACAGAAAAGGAAGTAATGAAACTGGTAGGTTATCCTGACTGGTGGCTTAAAACTGCCGGTTATTACAAAGGACCGATATCCTATAAAAAGCCGTAGGTGATTATCAGGGAATTCGGCGAAATGAGAAATAAATACTTACTATGAAATATTCAGAAGCCAAACAGGGAAGAATATTTGTTATCCGTCTTGAGGACGGGGATATTATTCATGAGGAGATTGAACAGTTCGCCCGTGAAAAATCTATTAAAGCCGGGGCTTTAATTATCCTCGGGGGAACTGATGAGGGGAGCAGGCTTGTTGTGGGTCCCGAAGACGGACGCGAAGACGGACGCGAAGACACTATTGTCCCTATGGAGCATATCCTTGACAACGTGAACGAGATAGCAGGAGTAGGGACTATTTTTCCTGATGAAAACGGTAACCCTGCGTTGCATATGCATATAGCCTGTGGAAGAAGAACATCAACAGTCACCGGATGTATCCGTAAAGGAGTCATAGCATGGCATATATTAGAGGTGATCTTATTTGAATTGGTTGACACTACCGCACTTCGCGCTTTTGATTCAGTTACGGGATTTGAGCTGCTTGAGCCATAATGCAAAATAAAATACAAAACTCATCCGGACCGCCTGGGAGAACCGTTCAGGAATACATTGATGAGACCCCATTCTGGTCTGACGGTACAGCGGTCTCTTCGATGCCTATGACGGCCATGCAGTGGCGGATCTGGGGAATGGCGACAGCCGGCAAGTTCTTCGAGGGACTGGTGGTCTTCATGACGGGAGTCGCACTGCCTTTGATAGTGACTGAATTCGGGCTGAGTGCCGCGCAGAAAGGCGTTGTCGGAGCGGCTGTTCTTTTAGGAATTCTTATTGGCGCTTCCACACTGGGAGGGCTTTCCGACCACTTCGGCCGGAAGCGGATGTTCATCGTCGAAATGATCCTTTTCGTGATTTTCCTGGTGGTTCTGTCTTTCAGTTCCGGCTATATCTGGCTGGTGATATCTCTCTTCGGTATTGGGACCGCCCTGGGTTGTGACTATCCAACCGCCCATATGGTCATCTCGGAGAGCATTCCGAGCAGCACACGAGGCAAGCTCGTGCTCAGCGCGTTCGGTTTTCAGGCGGTCGGCGCCCTGGTCGGCACGGCCGTCGGCTATTTTATCCTCTACGAGAATCCGGAGATCCAGGCGTGGCGCTCGATGTATGCCACCGCAATTATCCCGGCAATTCTCGTTATAATCGGACGGTTCTTCATCACTGACAGTGGCCAATGGCTGGTGTCGAGGGGCAGGGTAGAGGAAGCGGAAAAGGAAACGTGCCGACTCCTAAGACGAAAACCTCCCTATCCCAAAGATATCAAACTCATCGATCCGAATAATACCGATGGTGATTCAAGACATAAAATTAAACATGGGCTTGGTTACGGTGAGCTTTTTAACAGGAAAAACAGGCGGGCAACGATTCTCGCTTCGATCCCCTGGTTCCTTCAGGATCTGGGTACATACGGTATAGGAATATTTACCCCGACCATTCTGGCCGCTACGATTGGGGCTAAGACACTCCACCCGCACAATCTGGCAGCGATTATCCACAACGACTTGCTCGCCGCCAAAGGCGCCGCCCTTATAGACGTCCTGCTTATCGTCGGGATTATCTGTGCGGTTCTTTTGACCGACAGGGTCGGGCGAATCCGCTTGCAGATCTTAGGGTTCATCGGCTGCGCGGGCGGCTTGTTACTCGCCGCGCTATCGGCAAATTATGAGGGTTCGACGCAAATATTTTTTATATTTGCCGGGTTCATGCTGTTCAACTTCATGACCAACATGGGTCCTAACGCTCAAACCTACCTTTTGGCCGGAGAGGTCTTCCCCACGCACATACGCGGCAAAGGTGCCGGATTTGCAGCTTCTTTCGCAAAAATCGGTGCGGTGATCACCGCTTTTCTCTTTCCGATTCTCCTGAAAGACATCGGTACAACGACGCTCCTCTACATCCTTGTCGGGGCCTCTCTTGCGGGAGCGCTCATGACATGGCTGTTTCGCATTGAGACAAGGGGTGTAAACCTGGAAAAGATCGGGCAAGTCTCGCCGCCGCTCGGAGAAGAAGGGGGCAATGGGAATTAAAATTGTCCAAACAGTGCCCGCAATAACGTGAAAACAAGGAGCTTAAATCATGGGAAAAGGAAAAATATTGCTTTTAATGGTTTTAATTACGGCAGTGATGCTTGTGTTTTTTCCTGCAACTTCTCCCGCAGCGGAGAAAATTATATGGACCGGACAATCGAGTTATTCAGCAGGCCTTCCTCAACTCTATGCGCCTGCGGAGCATTTTGCCAGGGAAGTCGAGAAATTGACAGATGGGCGGCTTGTCATAAAAATGACTCCCGGCGGTTCCATTGTACCGGGCATGAAGGTGTTTGATGCCGTAAGCGCCGGTACGATTGATATTGGATGCACCTGGGCAGGATGGTGGGTTGAAAAGTTTCCTGCTGCTGTTCTGGTCGCCAATTCATACCCCAACGGTCTCCATATGCAAGAAATGTTAGGTTGGATATATACGGGTGGGGGATTGGAACTCTGGAATGAATTGTACAAGGGGCACGATATCGTAGTTCTGCCGCCTTATGGGATGCTTGGTTCGGAAAATTTTTGCTGGTCTCACAAACCAATAAATAAGCTTTCGGACTTCAAAGGTTTGAAATTCAGGACGGTGGGTATCTGGGGGCAATGCCTGGAGCGCCTGGGCGCGCATGTTGTCGCTTTGCCCGGTGTGGAGGTTTACCCATCCCTTAAAAAGGGCGTTATCGATGCCTGTGAATTTGGTACACCTGCGATCGACAAGAAATTCGGTTTTTATGAAATCTGCTCATATCTGAAAGTTCCCGGAATTCATGAAACGTGTACTCCTCTGGAAACTCTGGTGAATAAGAAATCCTGGGAAAAATTGCCCGATGATTTGAAATATAAGGTCAGAGTTGCCTTGAGGGATACCTGTTTCTGGGCCATCAATAAGGCACTGAAAGAGGATGCCGAGGCAATGGAATTTTTCAAAAGTTATAAAGGTCTTCATGTATCGAAACTAAGTCCTGAAATGATTGATGGGATCGTAACAGTTGGCAATAAGCTGCTGGAAGAGCACGCCGGCAAGGATCTAATGTTTGATAAGATTCTAAAGTCACAGATTAAATTCAGGAAGAAAGTGGAGCCTTATGAAGAACTGATCAGGCTTCCGTATCCATATTCAAGATGAGTTATATTGGGGGTACCTGACATAGGAGGTTGTCCGAAAACGCACCAAAGTTGTCATTTCGAGCGGAGCGAGAAATCTTATTGTGTTCAAAATATGTTGGTTTTAGATTTCTCAGTCGTGAAGACTCCTTCGAAATGACAGAGTATCGTTGATATGACAATAGTAAAACTGACTTTATATGAATACGTCAGCTTTGACCTGTCTTCCATTTGACACCATATTCTGGTATGTATTTTTATATTGCTTTGCCACTCCACAACATCAGACTCAAACCGACAGCGGTAAATAGCCGTGGCTTGGCTCCGACATTGGATAGAGTTCAGGAATCTTAAGTTACCGGTGAATCGCAATTTATAGTTTGGAGGGTACGTGAGATGAGAAAGGTTATCATTGGAGCCTCTTGCAAAAATGCCGTGAAGGCAGACTTTAAAAGAAGTCGGATTACTACTCTAAGGCAGGCCTTTAGCCTTGCTCAGCATAAAGCAGTCCGCCCAACATTTTGCCGGAGCCGTATTGTATTGGCTTTATTGCTGATGGCCTTGTTCCTGCTGCTTCCCATCCAGTCTTTTGCCGCCACCAAAGTCTTTGAACGTGAATACATCTATCAGGCAAGTGAGGCCGACAGTAAGCTTTCTTGCCGTGTTATCGCTCTGGAACAGGTAAAAAGGCTGCTCCTGGAGGAATTGGGGACTTACCTCCGGAGCATCTCCGAGGTCAAAGAAGGCGTATTAACTAAAGACGAAATCGTTACCCTGACTGCCGGAGTTGTTCGTACCGAAATAGTGTCCGACCATTGGGATGGGAAAGCCTACCGCCTTAAAGCCAGAATAAAGGCCGACCCAGATCAGGTGTTTAAAGCTATCAATAGCCTGCGCGAAGACCGCCAGAAAAGCAAGGACTTAGCGGAATCTCAGGCAAGGGCGAAAAAATATTTAAAAGAAATCGAGCAACTGAAACAAGAATTATCTAAAGTCAAAGGGGAAGCCCCCCTTAAACGCAAACAGACTGAATACAACCAGACGGTCAAAAACCTGAGCGCTGAGGACTGGTTTGAACGAGGGTTGGCTTTTGGTAATTCCAAGCAGTACGAGGAAGCGATAGGAGCTTATACCAAAGCCCTGGAGATAGACCCCCGCTATGTCGCAATCTACTGCCAGCGGGGGATTGCCTTGGGCAAGAAAGGCGATTATGACCGCGCCATAGCCGATTTCAACAGGGCACTGGAGATAGACCCACGCGAGGCCGGGACTTACAACAACCGGGGGATTGCCTTGGGCAAGAAAGGCGATTATGACCGAGCCATAGCCGATTTCAACAAGGCACTGGAGATAGACCCGCGCGAGGCCGGGACTTACAACAACCGGGGGATTGCCTGGACAGATAAAGGCGATTATGATCGAGCCATGGCCGATTTCAACAGGGCACTGGAGATAAACCCACGCGATGCCGGGGTCTACAACAACCGGGGGAATGCCTGGACAGATAAAGGCGACTATGCCCGTGCCATCGCTGATTACGACAAGGCCTTGAAGATAGATTCACGCTATGCCGAGGCTTACTACAGCCGGGGGATTGCTTGGGGCAAGAAAGGCGACTATGATCGCGCCATAGCTGATTACGACAAGGCCTTGAAGGTAGACCCACGCTATGTCGGGGCTTACAACAACCGGGGGCTTGCTTGGGGCAAAAAAGGCGACTATGCCCGCGCCATCGCTGATTACAACAAGGCCTTGAAGGTAGACCCACGACATGTCGAGGCCTACATCAACCGGGGGGTTGCTTGGTACGATAAAGGCGACTATGCTCGCGCCATAGCTGATTACGACAGAGCTTTAGAGATAAAACCACGCTATGCTACGGCCTACTACAACCGGGGGAATGCCTGGGGTAAGAAAGGCAACTATACCCGTGCCATCGCTGATTACAACAGAGCTTTGGAGATAACCCCACGCGATGCCGCGGCCTACAGCAACCGGGGGCTTGCTTGGGGCAAGAAAGGCGACTATGCTCGCGCCATAGCCGATTACGACAAGACCTTGGAGTTAGACCCACGCTGTATCGTGGCCTACTACAACCGGGGGATTGTCTGGTACGATAAAGGCGACCATGAACGCGCCATAGCCGATTTCAACAGGGTTCTGGAGATAAACCCACGCTATGTCGTGGCCTACTACAACCGGGGGAATGCCTGGGCCTATAAAGGCGACCATGAACGCGCCATAGCTGATTATGACAGAGCTTTGGAGATAAAACCACGCTATACCGCTGCCTACTACAAGCGAGGGAATGCCTGGGTCTGTAAAGGCGATTATGACCGCGCCATAGCCGATTTCAACAGGGTTCTGGAGATGAACCCACGCCATGCCGAGGCCTACTGTAATCGGGGGCTTGCCTGGGCATGCAAAGACGATCTTTGGCAAGCCTCGGCTGATGCCAGGAAAGGTCTCAGTTTGAACCCAAAGAGCAAAGGGTGTCAAGCAGTGGTGAAATTTTTGAAAGCAGAAATGAGGGGTAAAGAATGAAGTGCTTTGAATTTATAGGGGAAAGGTTTAAGTTTCACAGGTCTCTGGCCTACCAATGCGAAATCGAGCAGATGAGAAGAATTCCCATCTTTATAGTCAAGGCTGTAAGGGTAGTGGGTTGCTAATCCTGTCGGATATATATCGTAAAGGTGTTATACTTTGTTCCTTGACGAAATGGTGAAAGGATAAAAGGGAGATGAGATAAAATGGACACATTAATTACATCTTCGCCTATAACTTTGAGATGGATAGATGAGATTAAATCAAAGATTAAGAGAAAAATCCCATTGTTGATATATGGTGAGTCTAAATATTGGGCTTCATTCAGAAATCCTGAGACAGGTAGGAATTTTGTTTATTTGCAACCACAAAAAAGTCAAATAAGATTATTTACAAGGTTAGACTTATCTTTTGAAAACTCCCTTCAACCGACACCATCTTCCAGTGGGTATGTAAAAATGTATCCCTCAGTCTTTCTAATAAGATCTGAGAATTCAATAGATAAAGCAGTGGATATGATCATCAGTTCCTATGAAGAAGATCTTCATAAGTAGTAGAAAAAATGAGTAGATTTATTTGTATACCAAATCAGCGGGAATGTTTTTTGTTGTAAGTTCTCATTTTATTCTGTAAAATTGCTGGTATGAGCGTTTTTAAATCATGGCGAGATTACTGGAATTTTTCTCATATCGTAAAGCAAAAAAACAGGTACATTTATGGTGAATCTATAGAAAAATTCTTGGAGGTGGTTGTTGCTACAAGCAAGTCCCGTGAGGTGGGAATTAAAAAAGGAGCAAAACTATGGAGAGCGCAACGTGGTTGCGCTAAGAGAGTAGTAGCTGATCATGAAACAGGTGGAGAGTACGAAGAAAATTGTCCTTATCCACCAGAAAGGATGAAACCAATCAAAGGTGAAGCTTCAGAAGGTAGAGTTAATCCAAGAGGAATACCTTGTCTCTATTTGTCCAAGGATAGAGATACTGCTTTATCAGAAGTGCGACCATGGTTGGGAGCCCTTATATCGGTTGGTCAATTCAAGGTACTACGGAATCTGAAAGTTATAGATTGTTCTAAGGACTTGAGAAATCCCTGTTTTTATTTAAACGAACCACCCCCGGCCGACAGAGAAAAGTGCGTTTGGTCCGATATTAACCAAGCTTTTTCTGAACCAGTTAACCCACATGACCCCGTTGCAGAGTACGTTCCTACGCAAATAATTGCCGAAGTCTTTAAGACAAAAGGTTTTGACGGAATAGTATACAAGAGTTCTTATGGTGAGGGCTTAAATATCGTTCTTTTCGATTTGGATGTGGCTAAGATGTTGAAATGTTCCCCTTATGAACTAAAAGAATTGAAATTTAATTTCTCTAAATGTGGAAATCCATATTTTTGTAAGTAGTGCTAAAAAGGCAAGAACCAATCTTTTTTAATTAATCCAAGGTTAAAGGGTTAATGGGGGCTTAGGATCAAACGATAAATCCTAAGTCAATCACCCTATCTCTCAGTAATCTCCATAGGTTTTGACGGAAGATCCATAAATCAGAATTTCAGTTCTCACACCCCCAAAATTGTTTCATAAGCCTCCCGGAGCGTTGCGAGTGGGAGGAACAGGCATAGGGGATTATCTGGCAGTTTTATGAATCCGAATTGTTCATAATATGCTTTTGCATCTTCGTTTTTAGCATCCACAAAAAAACCAATAATGCCCAGGTTTTCGGAAACTGTGATAATCCTCTCAATCGCATTGATCATCATGTGAGTTCCCAGACCCTGGCGTTGCCGTTTCCTGATAACCGCAAGACGGGCAAGCTTTGCCGCGGGAGCGATATATGGGTATTTCTTTGCGTACTTGCGAGGCAGCTTGTCCGCGCGAATCTCACAGGAAGCTAAGGTGAAAAATCCCAGTATCTCAGTTGGCTTGGTATCATCAATAAGGACAAACGTTCGGGACATGCCTTTGTTGAGGTGTTGCCGGGCGACATTTTTCAGATATTGATTTAGCTCATCTGTACCGCAATCGAAATCCGCTCTGTTGTGTTCCTGACTAAGTACTTCTATTTTCAGCATCTGAGAACGATTTCCTGTATTTTTTCATGGCGTCTTTTAGTTTGTTGTTGGGAGCCGGTGGATTTTCAATCGCTTCAAAGAATACGCTTGCGTCCCGTATCGTCATATTGATGATTTGCTCATGTTCAATAACCGCTTGTGCTTTCTCAAGGGCTGACTGGACAAGGAACTGGTTCAGTGTAGCGCCTGTAAGCTCGGCTGCCTGTGATAGTGTTTCATAAATGGGAGTAGATATCCGGGCGGAAACACGTTCAGTTTTTTTAAGTGCTGCCATTTTGTTCTCCTCTTTATTATGGTATAAATAATTTATTAGCATTGTGGTGCCAAAATGGCAACAGAAAAGTGACAACTGTCTCGTAGGAAGGGGATTGTCTTGACCACTTTATTTTTCAATCTTCACATCTAAATCCCCGTCTTTTGTCGTTACAATTATCTTCGATCCGTCTTCCACATCCCCTGCGATCAGGGCGCGGCCTATCTTTGTTTCAAGTTCGTGTTGAAGAAATCTCTTCAGCGGCCTTGCGCCGTAGACAGGATCATATCCGGCGCGTGCAATAAACTTTCTTGCGGGTTCGTCAAGTTCAATCTCAATTGACCGGTCGGCAAGGCGTTTCCTCAGGTCTTCCGTCAAGAGATCGACAATCTTTTCAATCTCCTCCTCGGTGAGGGATTTGAAGATGACTATATCATCCACACGGTTGAGAAACTCCGGCCTGAAATGTAGTCTCAATTCTTTCATTACTTCTTTTTTTACGTCTTCTTTGATGGTTCCCTTATCAGTAAAACCTTCAAGTAAAAGATGAGAACCAATGTTAGAAGTCATTATTATAACGGTATTTTTAAAATTAACTGTTCTTCCATGAGAATCAGTAACACGACCATCATCCAGGATTTGCAAAAGAATATTAAAGACATCGTGATGAGCCTTTTCTATTTCATCAAAGAGGATAACCGAATAGGGTTTTCGACGGACCGCCTCCGTAAGCTGTCCACCTTCTTCATAACCGATATATCCCGGAGGGGCGCCGATCAGCCTTGAAACGGTATGTTTTTCCATGTATTCGCTCATATCGATGCGGACTATGTTTTCCTCTGTGTCAAAAAGGGCCTCGGCAAGCGTTTTTGCCAGTTCCGTTTTTCCCACTCCCGTTGGACCTAAGAATACGAAGGAACCTATTGGTCTTTTGGGATCTTTTATTCCGGAACGTGCACGGATTACCGCATCTGCCACGAGTGAAACGGCCTCATCCTGTCCGACGACCCTCTTATGGAGAATATCGTCAAGCTTCAGGATTTTTTCTCTCTCCCCTTCGACGAGTCGGGTGACCGGTATACCCGTCCAGTGCGATACGATATCGGCAATTTCATCCTCGGCAACCTCTTCACGCAGAAGTTTTTTTGGCCCCTGCTTTTCAGCGAGTCTTTCCTCTTCTTCCTTGAGTTGGCGCTCCAGTTCAGGGAGTCTCCCGTGTCTGAGTTCCGCAGCTTTATTCAGATCGTATTTCCTTTCAGCAAGTTCTATATCTCTTCTTACAAGCTCAATCTCTTCACGAAGACTTCGTACTTTTTGAATGGCCTCCTTTTCCGCTTCCCACTGGACTTTCATGGAATCGGTATCTGCCTTTATGTCGGCAAGTTCCTTACGAAGGGCTTCCAATCTCTCTTTACTCGCCTTGTCCTTCTCTTTTTTCAAGGCCGCCTCTTCGATTTCCAGCTGCATAACCCTGCGCGTTACCTCATCCAGTTCAGCGGGCATTGAATCAATTTCGGTGCGGATCATTGCGCATGCCTCATCTACAAGGTCTATCGCTTTGTCCGGCAGAAACCTGTCACTTATATAACGATTGGAGAGGACTGCCGCCGCGACGAGGGCGTTATCCTGTATTTTTACACCGTGATGTACCTCAAAGCGTTCCTTTAACCCTCTCAGGATGGAAATAGTATCTTCTACCGTCGGGGGATCTATCATTACCGGCTGGAATCGGCGTTCAAGTGCAGCATCTTTTTCAATATACTTGCTGTATTCGTCAAGGGTCGTTGCACCTATGCAGTGGAGTTCGCCACGGGCAAGCATGGGCTTTAAAAGGTTTCCTGCGTCCGTTGAGCCCTCCGTCCTCCCCGCGCCAACGATGTTGTGCAACTCGTCTATGAATAAGAGGACATGCCCGTCACTCTCCTTTATTTCATTCAGCACTGCTTTCAGACGTTCTTCAAATTCCCCTCTGTACTTTGCTCCTGCCATCAGTGAACCCATGTCGAGGGAAAAGATGGAGCGGTCCTTCAGTCCTTCCGGCACGTCACCGCGAACTATTCTCTGGGAAAGTCCCTCAACAATAGCAGTTTTGCCGACACCTGCCTCACCGATAAGTACCGGATTATTCTTTGTTTTACGGGAGAGTATACGAATGACTCGCCGGATTTCACCGTCTCTGCCGATTACTGGATCGAGTTTTCCCGCTTTTGCCTGAGCCACGAGATCGACACCGTATTTTTCCATGGCTTCATAAGTTCCTTCCGGCGTGGCACTTGTCACCCTCTGATGACCGCGTACCGAGGTAAGAGCCTTCAGAAATTTTTCTCGTGTGATATTGAATTCTTTAAATGTCCTTCCTGCAGCGGATGAGTCTCCTTCATCTATCATCGGCAGGATGAGGTGTTCAACGGAGACATATTCATCCTTCAGGTGTTTCGCTTCTTCTTCCGCCTTTATTAAAATTTTATCGAGTCTCTGTGTAACATACACTTTTCCGGGTTCAGTCCCGGGGCCGGACACTCTCGGCTTTCTGTCGAGACTCTGCCCGATTTTTATTTTGAAAGAATCAACAGGAACATCCATCTTTTTGAGCAGGCGAGGGAGCAATCCGTCCGATTGTTCCAACAGAGCGAGGAGGAGGTGTTCGCCGTCAATTTCTATATGACCGTAGCGGACTGCTTTGGTCTGCGCATCATGGATTGCTTCCTGAGATTTTTGAGTTAATCTGTTTAGATCCATAACTGATTTCCCCCTTTTCGGACTTAATAATGTTCAGTACAGAGTACCTATCTTTTTTAAATGGTGTAATTCTATAATTAAGATAGACAGAATAAGTAATATGTCAAGTTTATTAATCTTGATGCGATCGTAAAAAGTCCAAATCTTGTCACTCCCGCGCAGGCGGGAGTCTATAACACCTTACAATAACTGGATTCCCGCCTGCGCGGGAATGACAGAGAGGAACGAAATCCGACTTTTCACGAACCTGTCAATGTTACAAAAAGGCTTTTTATATTTTTTCGAGGATGATATTATCTGTCAATTATTAAAAGGAGGTGATCTTTTATGTCCGATTTATCCTTGTATGAAGACACAGGATGTCGTTACTTTAAAAAGCCAGGCATACAGAATACCAGGGAGGTTCTCGAGGCGGTTGCGCGCAGGGCAGAGGAACTCGATATTAGAAAAGTTCTTATTGCAACAAATACCGGAAAAACTGCTTTCGATGCACTGGAAATTCTGGATAAGGGGATCGAAATTATTGCTGTAACCCATTCTACGGGATTTGCGAAACCCAATTTTCAGGAGATGGATGATGAGTCCCGTGCCGAATTGGAGTCGAACGGTGTAAGCGTTCTGACCTGTACGCATGCCCTGGCCGGGGTCGGACGTGGCATAAGGAATAAGCTTTCTACCTACCAGGTGGATGAAATTGTCGCTTATGTCCTGAGGATGTTCGGTCAGGGGACTAAAGTGGCTGTTGAATTGGCCCTGATGGCTGCCGATGCAGGACTGGCGCGGACAGATGAAGATGTAATATCAATAGGAGGAACAGCGAGAGGCGCTGACACTGCCCTGGTTATTCAACCCGCGAACAGCTCAAACATCTTTGATCTTAAAGTGAAAGAAATTATATGTAAACCCTCAATGATTTAAAATAGAGGAAGCTAAAGTTATGCTCACGGACATGCAACTTGAAAGATATGCTGATGTCCTCATCTGGGGATTGAAAACCGCAAGAACGTCAAAATACGGAAAGGGCGATGTTATCCTGATTCGATATGATATTGATGCCATAAAACTTGCGGAAATACTGCACGCAAGGTTTCTTGATATGGGGATGAATCCGGTTCTAAGATCGGGTCTGACGTCTGAAATGGAGCTCAATTTTTATGCAAAAGCGAATAGCAGGCAACTTGTTTTTCAACCTCCTGGAGAGAGGGAACTCTGTGAAAATCTTAACGGGAGCATCTATCTTCATGCACCGCAGTCCCTTACCCATCTTAGCGGTATTGATCCAGGAAGGATGGCCAGGGCATTGGTTGCCAGAAAACCGTTAAGGGAGATATTGGAAAAACGTGAAGAGGTGGGAGTTTTCGGCTGGACACTGTGCATATTTCCGACTCCTGAACTGGCAAAACAGGCAAGGCTTTCCATGAAGCGGTACACCGCGCAGGTTATTAAGGCCTGTTATCTTGACATGGATGATCCTGTTCGTGAATGGAAATCTGTTTTCAGAAATGCCGGAGCTATAAAGAAATGGATGAATAGCCTGGACGTCAAGTTTTATCATATACGGTCAGAAAATATTGACTTGAAGATTACACCGGGAAAGCAAAGAAGATGGATTGGGATTTCCGGGCATAATATTCCAAGTTTTGAGATATTTCTTTCACCCGACTGGAGAGGAACTGAAGGTATCTATTATGCAGATCAGCCGTCTTTTCGATGCGGTAATTATATTGAGGGTGTACGGCTAAAGTTCAAGAAGGGTTCCGCTGTCGGCATAGAAGCTGATGCGGGAAAAGAGTTTACGCAAAAGCAGATGTCAATGGACAAAGGTGCCTGCAGGGTAGGGGAGTTTTCTTTAACTGATAAGAGGTTTTCAAAGATTGACAAGTTCATGGCCAACACCCTTTATGATGAGAACTATGGTGGCCGTTTCGGAAACTGTCATATTGCAGTGGGTGCGTCATATTCGGATACTTACAATGGAAATCCCGCTGAGCTGTCAAGGGAAATGAAGAAAAAGCTGGGTTTTAACGATTCAGCCCTCCACTGGGATCTTGTGAATACCGAAAGAAAGACGGTTACCGCGCGTCTCTCTTCCGGTAAAGAAGTGGTAATTTACGAAGATGGGATGTTTAAATATTAGAGCAGTGGTAATCCTGCTGTTGTCATGTCAACGATACTCTGTCATTTCGAAGGAGTCTTAACGACTGAGAAATCTTAGATTTCTCCCTGCGGTTGAAATGACCAATAATGATAGTTATTCAAAGCTCTCTTATTGTTTCTATTGCCCCTATTTTCCCTCGATGACTGCATGTGCAGCGGCAAGCCGAGCAATCGGTACCCGGTAGGGAGAACAGCTCACATAATCAAGCCCGATTTCATGGCAGAAGATCACAGACGCAGGATCGCCTCCATGTTCGCCACAGATCCCTATTTTCAGGTTTTTTCGTTCCGAGCGGCCCCGGTTCACCCCGATCTTCATCAACTCGCCGACGCCCGTTTGATCAATGCTCTGGAACGGATCACCTGCCAGTATCTTACGGCGAATATAGTTCGGTAAAAAACTTCCGGCGTCGTCTCGCGAATAGCCAAACGCCATCTGGGTCAGGTCGTTTGTACCGAACGAGAAAAATTCCGCATTTTCGGCTATCTTGTCCGCAACGAGAACAGCTCGCGGGATTTCAATCATAGTCCCTACCATATATGTAAACTTTGTCCCGCTCTCGTCCATAACCTCTTTTGCCACTCTATCGATGATAGCCTTTTGATTCGTAAATTCACCCACAGTTCCTACCAGGGGTACCATAACCTCGGGCATTACCTTTATTTTTTCCTTCTTGCACTGCACAACAGCTTCAAAGATTGCCTGTGCCTGCATTGCCGTAATCTCGGGATGCGTCGTCCCCAGACGGCATCCTCTGTGACCGAGCATCGGATTAAATTCTGACAAAGACTCAACTTTTTCGACGATCTCTTTGACTTTAATCTTCAAACGAGCAGCCATCTCTTTCTGTGCAGCCTCTTCATGGGGGACAAATTCATGTAGCGGGGGATCAAGAAGCCGAATAGTAACAGGACGTCCGTTCATTGCTTTGAAAATCCCGTAGAAATCTTCTCGCTGCATCGGCAACAGTTTGGCCAGCGCCTTTTCGCGTCCCTCAAGGGTGTCGGCCATAATCATTTCACGCATGGCCCATATGCGCTCTCCGAAAAACATGTGCTCGGTTCGGCAGAGACCTATCCCCTCTGCACCGAAAATCACTGCCGTAGCAGCGTCCTGCGGAGTGTCGGCGTTGGTGCGAACGCCAAGCTTGCGCACCTTATCGGCCCATGACATGAGCTCTTTATATGGTTTATTTTTTGAGGGATCAAAGGTGACTAAGTCGAGTTGACCCTTATAAATAACACCTTTGGTACCGTTCATGGTTATCCAGTCACCCTCTTTGAGTACCGTATCGCCAAATTTTACAGTTTTTGTTTTCAGATCAACGCTAAGGTCTCCACATCCTACGATGGAACACTTCCCCCAACCGCGAGCGACAAGCGCTGCATGGCTGGTCATTCCCCCTTTCGAGGTCAGGATTGCCTGGGAAGGTTTCATTCCATGTACATCTTCCGGTGAGGTTTCTTCCCTGACGAGAATAACCTTTTCGCCTTTGGTGCCGAGTTCCTCGGCCTTGTCTGGAGTAAGGACAATCTTACCGACACCGCCGCCCGGCCCTGCAGGGAGGCCCTTTCCGAGTTTTACCGCGGTTTTTTCCGCTTTTGGGTCGACCATCGGATGAAGTAGCTCATCGATCTGTTCGGGTTTTACCCGCATCAGTGCGGTCTCTCTGGAAATCAATCGAGAATTTACCATTTCGACTGCCATCCTTATGGCGGCAGGGCCGTTTCGTTTTCCTGTCCGGGTCTGCAGCATGTAAAGAATGCCATTTTCGATAGTGAATTCTATGTCCTGCATGTCTTTGTAATGCCGTTCCAGTCTGTTTCTGATGGCATAAAGCTGTTTGTAAAGTTTCGGCATGTCCTTTTCCAGGGTCGGAAGGTGTTTGTTGGTATCAACCTTTGATACCTCATTCAGTGCAAACGGGGTACGAGTACCCGCTACCACGTCTTCTCCCTGTGCATTGATCAGCCACTCACCGTAAAAGGTGTTCTCTCCGGTGGCCGGATTCCGGGTAAAAGCAACACCGGTGCCGCAGTTGTCTCCCATGTTACCAAAAACCATCGTTTGAACGTTGACCCCTGTCCCCAGGTCATCCGGGAGGCCTTCAATGCGGCGATAGGAAACGGCGCGTTTTCCATTCCATGAAAGAAATACCGCATCAATCCCACCCCAAAGCTGCTCCATGGGATCATCAGGAAATTCTTTCCCCAGCACCTTATAAATCGTTTTCTTGTACTCTTCACACAGTTTCTTGAGATCATCGGCCGTGAGATCCAAGTCGCTTTTATACCCCTTCTTTTTCTTAACTTTTTCAAGAAGGTGCTCTAACTGGTTCCGTACTCCTTTACCTTCTTCCGGTTCCATGCCGATGGCCTTTTCCATAACAACATCCGAGTACATTGCAATAAGGCGACGGTAGGAATCGTACACAAAACGAGGATCGCCCGACTTTTCGATGAGGCCGGGAATGGACTTTGCGGTAAGCCCGATATTAAGAACGGTTTCCATCATGCCCGGCATGGAAAAAGGAGCGCCGGAACGGATACTCAGAAGAAGCGGGTCTTTTTCACCGCCGAATTTGCGCTTCATGATCTTTTCCACCCGTACCAGGTTTGCCTTCACCTGATCCTTTATGCCCGCAGGATATTTTTTCTTTCTCTTGAAGAATTCATTACAGGCCTCGGTTGTTATTGTAAATCCTGGTGGGACCGGCATTCCGAGATTCACCATTTCGGCGATATTCGCACCTTTGCCTCCCAGTAAGTTTTTCATGTCCGCGCCACCTTCGGCTTTTCCGTCACCGAAAAAATAGATATACTTCTTCATGGCCAAACTCCTTTCTTAACCCCAAATATTCGTAACATTAGAAGGTTGACAGTCTCGTAAAAAGTCGAAATATGCACAATTTTGTCATTCCCGTGAAAACGGGAATCCAGTCTTTTCAGGTGATTATCCGTTTATGGATTCCCGCCTACGAGACTGTGTCGTAATTA
>Ga0268276_1002375_pt1 | contig 16169 bp, 8 predicted proteins | sample saktaG_4_FD_190145 | JGI IMG/M metagenome (GOLD analysis project Ga0268276, IMG submission 190145) | Saline water microbial communities from Sakinaw Lake, British Columbia, Canada - sak_2010_1_5_45m | ecosystem: Environmental > Aquatic > Non-marine Saline and Alkaline > Saline ...
CGCGAGGGCGGGCAGGAAGAGAAAAGCTGAAAGCTGAAAGCTGAAAGCTGAAAGCTGAAAGCTGAAAGCTGAAAGCTGAAAGCTGAAAGCTGAAAGCTGAATGCTGGGAAAATGAGAAGGAACGGGGTTCAATTTCAGCTTTCAGCTTTCCGTTTTCAGCTTTTCGTTCATCTCCATCATCAGCGGCGCGGCGGGACGCCGACGCCCTACCTTACGCTTCGCGCCTTTCCCTGGAGGACATGGCCGGGGCCGGTGGCGACGGTGCGGCCGATGGAACGGATGCGGGCATCGATGCAACCGCGACATTTGCGGGCGTCGTCGTCGAGGCATATCTTGCCGGGGTAGAGGGCGTAGAGCGGGCGGCGATCGGTCGGGGTGACCGCGGGCATTACCACGTTGGCCCCGGCCTGGAGTGCCTTTTCACGGCCGAGGGGATCGAGCGAGGCCATGGCTGTGGTGGCGGGAATATGCGCCCAGGGAAAGACCAGCCGGAGAACGGCGACCAGGCGGAGGGCCTGGTTCAAGGTACCGCCCGCCGCATCGGCCAGGGGCGTCTCGGAATGGGGGATGAAGGGGCCGACTCCGAGCATCTCCGCGCCCAGGTCGCGTAGCCAGAGGATGTCGCGCGCCAGCGTGTCGGGGGTCTGCCCCGGGAGGCCGACCATCACCCCCGAACCGAGCTGGTAGTCGAGACTTTTCAGGGTGAACAGGCAGGCTTTGCGGGTTTCCAGATCATCATCGGGGTGCAGCGCCCGGAACAGGGCGGGGTCGGTGGTTTCGATCCGCAACAGGTAACGATCGGCACCCGCCTCGCGCCAGAGGCGATAGTCGGCCGGGTCTCGCTCGCCGACGCTGAGCGTGAGGGCGAGCGATGTCTTGTCCTTGATGGCGCGTATGATTTCGGCCAGCCGCGGGCCGGTGTACCAGGCATCCTCGCCCGACTGCATGACGACCGAGGGGAATCCGAGCCGCTCGGCCTCGCAGGCGGTGGCGATGATTTCGTCGGGGGTCAGGCGGTAGCGTTCGACCTTGGCATTGCCGCGTCGGAGGCCGCAGTAGTCGCAGTTGCGGCGGCAGATGTTGGAGAACTCGAGCAGGCCGCGGAGGTGGACCTCGTTGCCGACGGTGGCGGCGCGTACCCGATCGGCCGCATCCATGAGGCCTGTCGCATCGGTGTCGTCACACGCGAGCAGAACCGCGAGCGCGGCCGCGTCGGGCGGCGCGCCGGAGAGGATCGCATCGAGAGCGGCTTGAAAGGTCATGGCCGGGGCACCTTGAGGCGTTCCGCATTCAGGCTTCCGGAGCGGTAGCCGTCGAGGTCGAGCGCGGCATAGGTGAAGCCGGCGGACTTGACAGCGGCGACGATGCGGGCGCGGAGGGCGGGATCGAGGAGACGCGGAAAATCGTCGGGATTGACCTCGACGCGCGCGACCGTGCCGTGGTGGCGCACGCGCACCGTGGCGAATCCGGCGTCCTGGAGGCTTTGCTCGGCGGTTTCGATCTGGCGCAACGCCTCAGCGGTCACGGGCGTGCCATAGGGAAGGCGCGAGGCGAGGCAGGCCATGGCCGGTTTGCGCGCGGTGGAGAGTCCGAGGCGCTCGGAGAGGAGGCGGATGTCGGCCTTGGTGAGGCCTGCCTCCTGAATCGGACTGTAGACGCCGCATTCGCGTGATGCCTGGCTGCCAGGCCGCCAGTCACCCAGGTCGTCGACGTTCTGACCATCGAGCACGGCCGTGATGCCGCGCGCGTCGGCCTGTTTGCGCACTTCGGCCATCAACACCTGCTTGCAATAATAGCAGCGGTTTTCGGGATTGGCGGCGTAATGCGGATTGTTCATCTCGCCGGTTTGGACGACGACCGTCTCCACGCCGAAGGAGGCCGCCAGGCGTTCCGCCTCGGCCTTTTCCCGGCGCGGCAGGCTGGGCGAGTCGCCGATCACGGCCAGCACGTTGGCCGGGCCCAGCGTGTCGGCGGCAGCTTTGAGCAGGAACGTGCTGTCCACGCCACCCGAGAAGGCGACGGCCACGCGTCCGAACGCGCGGAGGGTGGATTGCAGGGATGAATAGGCGTTCGTTGAATTCATGGGTAAGCGCGTGTTGTTGTCGTCATGCGTGCGGCCTGCTCCGGAGCGGATGGGCGTGAGGCGGATTTTGGCGCCTATCGCACGAGGTCTCGCACGGGGGTTTTTCCCTCCTTCCGCGCGCCAAAGACCGTGTCGAAATCGACCTCCGGGGAGCGGCTCGGAAGGGGTTGGTTAGCCGCCATGTTCTCTTTGAGATCGGCGGCGGAGTCGGGATCGAACCACCAGTACGTGATGACGGAACCCTCGCCGCCGTATTTGGAGAGGACGGTGTCGGGGACTCCAAATTTGTCCCAGTACAGGAGGCGTGTGGCATCGCTGTTCCAGAGCAGGACAAAGGGGACGCTGGCGGCGAGAACGGTGTCGATCTCGCGGAGGATGGCGTTGCGGCGCGCGGGATCAAACTCGGTCTTCTGGCGCTCGATCAAGGCGTCGATGCGGGGGTCCTTGAAACCGGTGACGTTGTTACCGGCGGGACGGTCGGCCTCGTGCGAGTGCCACATGTACTCGGGATCGCGGAAAAGACCGCCGCCGTAGCTGCACCACGTCATGTCAAAGTTAAAGGCGTCCATGTCGCGCATCCACGAGGCAAAGTCTTTGCGGTCAATCGCGAGGGCGATGCCCGCCTTTTTGAGGGCTTCGGCGTAGATGGCCAAAAACCGGTCGGAGGTGCTGTCGCGGGTCAGGAAACGGACGATGAGCGGCTGGCCGTCTTTCTCCAGCGCCCCGGTTTTGGGGTTGGGCGCCCATCCGGCGGCCTTGAGCAGGGCGGCGGCGCGATCCGGATTGTAGGCAATGGGCAGATGGGTGCAGGGCGTCGCGGCGTCGTAGAGGTCCTCATAGTACGATTTGTGGAGGAAATAAGCATTGAACATGAGGGTGCTGTTCAGGGTTTCGCGGTCGAGAAGGCAGGCGAGGGCCTGACGGACGCGAAGGTCGTCGTAAGGCGGGCGCCGCAGGTTCATGGCAAACCCCTGGAATCCGACCGGGCTGTGGTTGCGGATGCGGCGGCGGACGATCCAGTTGTTGTCGAAGCGGGGACCGCGGGTCTCCTGGGCCCAGATGCGGGCGGTGTAGACGGCATAGACGTCAATGTCGCCCTTCTTCATGGCCTCGAAGGCGTTGTCCTGGTCGGTAAAGAACCGGTAGATGATGGTTTGAAAATTGTAGAGGCCGGCGCTTGACGGCCGGTCACGCGCCCACCAGTCGGCGCGGCGCTCCATGCGCAGGTCGGTGTTTTCGCGCATCGCGGCGAAATGGTAGGGGCCTGAAACCACTGGAAATTCGAAGTTGATCGTGTTGAAGTCCTTGCCCTCGAACGCATGGCGGGGGAGGATGGCGAAGCTGCCCGACGCGAGGAGATTCCGCCAGTGCGCCTCGCGGGCGGTAAAGCGGATCGTCCGCTCGTCGATCACCTCGGGCGGCGCAAAAACGCCCAGCGCCACCTTGTGAGACCCGGTGTCGTTCGCGGGATCCATGAGGGCGTCGTAGGTCCAGCGGACGTCGGCGGCGGTGACGGGTTGGCCGTCGGACCAGCGGGCGTCGGGGTCGAGATGGAAGGTAAAGGTCTGCTTGTCGTCGGAAACCGTCCAACGGCGCGCCAGGCCCGGAACGAAGTCGACGGTGAGCGGATCGATTCCCAGAAGGGTCTCGTACATCATCTCGAAGACCTCCTGCGTGGAACGGAAATTGTCGAGATAGCCGTTGAAGCTCTTGGGCTGGATGCCCGAGAGGGTGATCGTGCCACCGGGCACGGCGTGGAGCGACGCCAGCGGGCTGGGCCGGTCGGCCCAATCGGGCTTGGGGAACCGCTCCTCGGCCGCGGCGCGCCCGGCCACCGCGCACGCGGCGAAAGCGGCGAGAGCAAGAATGGGGCGGGTCAGACTCATGCGACACTCTCCTCGACTATTTCCTCGACACTCGAAGCTCTTGCAAAACTCCTCGTGGCATGGGCGTCCCACCCATGAATCACGGGCAAGATGCCCGTGCCACTTTGACTGACAAGGGGGTTTGCAAGAGCTTCACTCTCATGTGGGACCCTAGTGTAGCATACCGGGCAGCGGTATTCACGCATGAAATTCACCTGAATTGCTCCCTGAAATGCTCCCCAGGGCAAACGCATCTAATTTCTCTCTTTTTTTGCTTCTCCTGGCGCCTGTCGTTGTCTAAAAGGCCGGATCCGGGGCTGGCGTGATCTGGAGTGCGGTGGCAAGCGCAGCGCGACACCGCTTTTTAAAGGGCAGCCCCTCTAAAAGCGGCGTCGCGCGGAATACCGCTTGCCGCCGCACTCCAGAAATCCTGCGCCACGCGCCAAGCTGGAGAGAAAGCCCTGAGCCAGAATCTGAAAAACATAAGAATTTAGATGCGTTTGCCCTGTGGGGCTCCCTAACGGATGGACATACGGCCGAGTTGTTGTTACAGTGAATCGCGACACAGGTCGCGGTGTGCCCGGTACGGCCGGGAGGCGCACCGCGAAACCGTTTGAAACTGCCGGCTGGCCGGATGCGTAAGGGGGGCTTGGTCGAATGGCAACACATGCAAACGAGCTCGATCAAATCGAGCGGTGCTGCGACGCCTGCAAGAAGATCCACGAGCAGATGAGCCGGGTGATTGTCGGTCAGACGGTGGTGATCGACGACATCCTGATGGCCCTGTTCTGCGATGCACACATTCTTCTGGTTGGCGTGCCGGGTCTGGCGAAGACGCTCATGATCTCGACGCTGGCCCGCATTCTGAAACTCGATTTCAAGCGCGTGCAGTTTACCCCCGACCTGCTGCCCGGCGACATCACCGGCACGGAAGTGATCGACGAGGATCGGGCCACCGGGCGTCGCGAGTTCCGCTTTGTGAGCGGTCCGGTGTTCACCCATCTGCTGCTGGCCGACGAAATCAACCGCACGCCACCCAAGACCCAGTCGGCGCTGTTGCAGGCCATGCAGGAACGCGAGGTGTCGGTGGGCCGCAAGACGATGAAGCTCGAGCGCCCCTTCCTGGTGATGGCCACGCAAAACCCGCTGGAGCAGGAAGGCACCTACCCGCTGCCCGAAGCGCAGCTCGACCGCTTCATGTTCAACACCTTCGTCGATTATCCGACCGATGCCGAGATGGTGGAGATTGTGGAGAAGACGACCGGTAACGCCGTGGCCGAGGTGGATACGATCACCGACGCACAGCAGATCATCGCGGTGCAGCGGATCATCCGGGATATTCCGATCGCACGCCCGGTGGTGGATTACATTGTCCGCCTGGCGGTGGCTACGCGGCCGGCGCATCCATCGGCGCCCGCGTTCATTAAGGATTACGTGAGCTGGGGGTGCGGCCCGCGGGCGGGTCAATATCTCGCGCTGGGCGCCAAGGCGCGCGCCGCGCTCAACGGGCAGCCGCACGCGTCGATCGAGGATGTGCGCGCCGTTGCGCTCAGCGTGTTGCGCCATCGCATCGCACTCAATTATAACGGGCGCGCCGAAGGGTACGACACCATCAAGGTGGTCAACCGTCTCCTGGAATCGGTGCCGGCCGACGGAAAAAAGGGGTGACGCGCGCCTCGCCTGCGTGAACCCCGGAACGCCATTCCCCCATGCCCCCCACAGCGTCCAAACCCCTGATGATCGATCCGGCGATGTTGCAACGGTTGAGCGGCATCGAGATCCGTTCCCGTTTCCTGGTGCGGGGGCTGTTCAGCAGCCGCCATCGCACGTCGGATTTCGGCAGCAGCACCGAATTCATCGAGCACCGGGAATACCGGTGGGGTGATGAAATCCGAACGATCGATTGGCGGGTTTTCGGTCGCAGCGACCGGTTCTACGTGAAGGTCCACGAGATGGAAGCCGACATGCGCGTGCAGATCGTGGTCGACACCTCCGCTTCGATGCGCGTGCCGCCGCCCTCGGGGTTGCCGGGAAAACTCGATCTGGCCTGTGTCATCGCGGGGGCGCTCGCGACGATCATCTCCGGACAGCAGGACTCCGTGGGGCTCTTCATGATCGGCGACCGGATCGACGCGCATCTGCCGCCGCGGCAGGGCGCGTTGCATCTGGCCCAGATCTTCGGGCGCCTGTCGTCGCCCCCGGGCGGGGGCGGCGGGACATTCGGTCGTCGATTGCTGGAGGCCGGCGCCCGCGCGGGTACGCGCGGGATGATGTTTATCCTGACCGACGCGTTGGACGACAGCGAGGAGCTGTCGTCGGCCCTGCGGATTCTGCGCCAGCGAACGCAGGACGTGACGCTCGTGCGCATTTTTGACCGCCGGGAGTTGGAGTTTCCGTTTGACCACATGACGGAATTTCGCGATCCCGAGACCGGCCAACGCGTCTACGCCGAGCCGCACGCCGTCCGGCAAAGCTATCTGGACGCGCTGCAGAATCACCGCGACCGCGTGGCCGAAATCTGTCGCCAGGCCGAAGTCGATCTGCTCGAACTGGACAATGCCGGCGACGTGGCGGCGCTGCTGTCGCTGCACATGATTCGCCGGATTATGGCGGGAGGTACCGGACGATGCTGAATCCGCTGATGCTGTTCGGATTGCTCGGCCTGACGCTGCCGATCGCCATTCACTTGATCAACCGGCGGCGGCTGAAACCGGAGCCGCTGGCGACCCTGCGGTTTGTCCGCGGACACGACGTGGCCAATGTGTTTGCGTGGAAGCCGCGCGACTGGGTCCAGTTGCTGATGCGGCTGCTCCTGCTCACGGTTTTTGTGCTGCTGATGGTCCGGATGACGCGGCCGTCGGGCCGCCCCAGTGACCGCGCCGTGATGCTGATCCTCGACAACTCGTTGAGCATGCAGCGCCAGATCCCGGCCGGTCCGCCCCTGTTTGAAACCCTGCGGCATCGGGCGGGCGAACTGATCGACGGGATGCGCGAGACCGACAAGGCCGCCGTCCTGCTCGTCGGCGACCGGGTCTTTACCGACACCGGCCTGATCCGCGACCGTGCGGTGCTGCGCGCCGCCGTTGACGGGGCGTGGGCGGGATCCGGCGGGGAACGGTCGCTGATGCCGGCCATCCGCCAGGCGGTTGCCGAACTGCGCGGCGAGCCGGCGCCGGATCGTCTGGTGGTCGTGTTTTCGGATTGGTGCCGCGAAATGCTGGACGGCATCGGCGAGGACGTCGAACTCCGCCGCCAGTTGGCGCTGGGCGGCGTGCGCCTGATCCTGGTCGGCAGACCGCTGCCCGACGCCGACAACGTCGGGCTCGAACAGGTGGCGTTTCACCCGCCCGCCATTTTCGTCGGCGGCGGGGGCAAGCTGACCGCGAAGATTCGGAATTATGGGAAACGGGAGGCGGTGTTTGACATCGGCCTGAAGATTTCCACCAGTGAGGGAGAGACGCGGCAGATGACGCTCGGACCGGGCGACGCGGCGCATGTCGATCTGTCGCACCGCTTCGTGAATCCGACCGACGTGGCTGTTGCGGCGACGGTCAGTTGCGGCGACCCGATGGCCGCCGACGACTGCTTCCGCGTTCCCATGCGGATCCGGTCGGGCCGCCAGATCCTGATCGTGGCCGCCGCCGGCTATCAGTCCGACGACCGTCTCGAGCGCGGCGCCTCGGGTGCTGAAGTGTTGGGCTACGCCATCAATCCCGAGGCCACGCTGGGATTGGTCTCCGGCGGCCACACCGCCGTGCGGCGGATCACGCCGGCCGCCTTCGCGAACACGACGCTTTCAAGTTACGACGCGCTGGTCTTCTACGGGGTTGACGCCCTGCCCGATCCCCGTTCGCTGCAAGATGTGTACGATTACGTGGCGAGCGGCAAGGGGGTCTGGCTGATTCCGGACGGGACGTGCAACCCCGCCGACTTCAACAGGACGTTTGGCCATCTGATGGCCGGTGCGAAGCTCGGCGTGCCGCGCGCTGTGTCGACGGCCGTGTTTGCCTCGCGCGGTGAGTCGGACCTGACCAGCCCGCTGTTGTTGCCCCTGGTGCGGGGCGAATGGGGCAATCCCGACGAGATTCCCATCACGCGCTATTGGTCGGTCCAGCAACCGGGCGCGGCGCGGCGCGCGCTGGCGACCCGCGAGGGCGACAGTCTGGCCGCCGTCTCCGAGATCGGACGCGGGCGGGTGTTCATCCAGTTCTTTGACTGCGACATCCGTTCCACGGCCTTTCCCCGCGGGACGGCGTTTCTTCCGCTGGTGCAGACGGTGTTGAGCCATCTGACCGGCGGGGAGAAGATGCCGGACCCGGATGTGATGCGCGCCGGCGCGACGCACGATATGTACCTTCCCGCTTATCGCGAGATCGGCGGCGAGGTGGTGGTGCGCGGACCTTCCACCTACCGCTTTCCCGTCGACGCCGAGGGCTGGGTGCGCATCAGCGGCATCCACATCGCCGGGAACTACGAGGTGACGCACCCGGCGATGCCGGGGCGGACGCGGATCCTGACGGTCAACCCGGTGACGGGGCAGTCGGATCTGACGCCTTCCGACGATGCCGACATTGCCCGCGTGTTCGGCGAGACGCAGGTGTCGCGTATTCCCTTTGAGGCGATAGCCGGAAACTACACGCATCAGCGTGAGGTCAGCGCGTGGCTGCTGAGCCTGGTGCTGGCGGCGTTGGCAGCCGAGGCGCTGACGGGCGCGTGGCAGGCCCGCCGGCGAAAGGGGGTGCGCGCATGACGTTTTTGTTGCGTCTGCTGGGATTGGACCGTGTGACCGCGGTCGACCGCGTCGAGCAATGGGCCTGGCAGACCGCCGCCACGCCTCCCGACTGGCTGGTCGTCACGGTGGTCGGCCTTGGCGTGTTGCTTGCCGCCATCAACTGGATGCCCCGGCTGACGATGCGGCGGCCGTTGCGGCTGGCCACGTTCCTGTTGCGCCTCGGCATGCTCGGGATTCTGCTGCTCGTGCTGTACCGGGTGGAGCTGTTCGTCCGGCTGCGGGTGATCAAGCCGCAACGCTGGCGGGTGCTGCTCGACGACTCGGGATCGATGCAGACCCCCGACGCAGGCGGGCGAACCCGGTTTGAGGCGGCATTGAAGGATCTTGCCACGATCCGCAAAAGCGTCGGCAGCGGCGTGCGGGTGGATGTGGCCACACTCAGTGGTGGTCCCCTCGGCACGGAGGCCGGCCGCGGGGCGACACACCTGTATCAGGCAATCACCGAACACGCGTTGCACGGGGATCCGATCGACCGCCTCGTGATCTTGAGCGACGGGCGCGATGTCGCCGCGCACGATTTCACCCGCCTGGGGCGGGATCTGAGGATGTCGGATGTTGCCGTTTCGGCGTGCGTGTATGGCTCCACGCAGCAGGTGGCGTCGGCCACGGTGTTTGCCGATCCGGAGCGTGAGATGATCCGGATCGGGGAGGAACTGATCATTTACGGTTCGATCGTGGCTTCGACGACCGAAGCGTCCTACCCCATCCGCCTTCTGGAGGACGGCGAGGACGTGCTGGCTGCCACTATTCCCAAAACCCGCCGCGACGCGTTTCAGGTGGCGTATCGCCCCCAGACCGAGGGATTGCATCAGTACACCCTGGAGCTGGTGGGCGGGGATGCTGAGCGGGCGGGAAGCCGCGAGGCGTCGTTCATCGCCCGGGTCTCGCCGGAAAAGATCCGCGTCCTGCTGATCGAGGGATATCCCCGGTACGAGTTTAAGTTCATCCGGTATGTGCTCGACAGCGACCCGATGGTGGACCTGGTGTCGATCTCGCACCTTCCGGGCGGCGGCGTCTATGTCCAGGGCGAGCCGCGGCACAGCCAGCCCGAGCAGGGGTTGATTCGTAACCGCGAGGATTTGTTCAAGTACGATGTCGTGGTGCTGCGGGATGTGCCGCGGACACTGTTTCGGGCAGGCGGCGATACGTCGGAAAGCCGCATGCAACTGCTGGTGGCGTTTGTCGAGGACCGCGGCGGCGGCCTGATCCTCTGCGGCGGATCCGACGTGTACCGGGCCGGCGGCTACGAGGGGAGTCCCCTGGCGGCCGTGATGCCCTTTGACCTGGGATCTGCGTACGGCACGGCAGCCCAGTTTCCCGGTAAGTTTTTTGCGGCGGTGAACGACGGGCTTTACGACCACCCGATTCTGCGGCTGCTGCCGGAGGCAGCCGCCAATCGCGATCGGTGGCGCGGCCTGCGCGAGTTGGACGGATGCAACAATGTCGGCCGCACCAAGCCGTTGGCCACGACCCTGCTCTCGCGGCGGTTGGAGCGGCAGAACGCAGCCGGTGAAACGGTCGAGCTGAGCGTGCCGGTGCTGGCCTACCAGCCGATGGGGGAGGGCAAGGTGATTGCCGCCACGGCCGACACCCTGTGGCGCTGGCAACTGCAACCCGATTTTACCGATCCGCCTTTGCAGACCCTGCTCGCCAATATGGTGCGGTATGTCGCGCCGCCCCCCGCGCGGGCGGGCGAGCCGCAGATCCGACTGCGGGATCGCGCGCCGCAGATCGGGGGCGAGGCGGTTTTGTACACGGTGCTGCGGGACGAACGCTATCAGCCCATCCGAAATGCCGACCTGGTGGTCACGGTGAACTATCCGGACGGGCGGGTCGAACGGATGTATCCGCGTGACCTGCCTGACCGGCCTGGTTATTACGAATATCGGGTGTCGCTTGATCAGGGAGGGCGCCATCAGGTGGTGGCCGAATACGCCAAATTCCGGCAGGAGACGAGCTTCATTGCCGGCGCGACACGCGGGGAGTATGCGGATCTCTCGGCCGATCCGGCCGCGCTGGCCGCGCTGGCCGCCGGGGCCGACGGCGAGGTTGTCACCGCGACGGATGGATGGTTCGAGCGCGCGCGGCTCAAACCGGCGACGGCGGTTTCACGGCGGGTTCTGCCCGTCTGGAACTGTCCGCTGACGATGATCCTCTTCATCGGATGGGTGGCCCTGGATTGCTATCTGCGCAAACGGCAGGGGTTGGCATGAGCGAGGCACGGATGACGGATCGGAGCGATGTCCTCCGCCGCTATCAGCGGCGGGTGCGGGCATTTTCGCGGATCCGCCGGGGAATCGGCAATGCCATGCTCGCGTATCGTTCCGGAGCGGTGATCGCCGCGACGGTCGCGTTTCTGCTGGTGTATACGGGCCTGCCGTTGCAGGCGCCGCTCGTGGATGCCGCGCTGTTCGCCCTGGCGGGCAGTGTGCTGTTGGCGGTTGCCGGACACTACGGGTGGCGGCGGCTGCGCGTGGAGAATGATCTTTCCGAGGCGTTCCGAATGGAGGCGCTCGTCGGCGGGTTGAACAGCCGGTTGATCAGTGCGATAGACTTCCTCGAACGCGAGAGCAAAGGGCCGTTGATCTCGACCGTGATTGCCATGGCGGGCCGTGATTTCGATACGATTCCGTTCGAAGCCAGGCTCGCCCGCACGGGGCGCGCGCGGGCCCGAAGGCGATTTTTGGCCGTGTTGGCGCTGATGCTGTTCGTGGGCGCGACCCCGTGGTGCGGCTACGGCAAACTCGCGGCGCGAGCGTCCATGGCGTGGCAGGAGGTGCGTGAACGGCTGTTTCCAACCGAATGGGAGTTGCTTCCCGGTGCGGGGCAGCATATCCACCTGCTGGGTGAGTCGGTGGAAGTCCAGTTGCGGTTCATCCGGAACGGGTTTGATCGCGTGGTGGTGATACAGGATCAGCCCGGCAACCCGGATGCGCGCGAGACGCGCGAGACGCGCGCCGTGGCGGCCGATGAATCGGTGCGCGTGGTTCTGCGGGGCGACCGTCAATGCGTGCGACGCGTGCGGTTTGAATTCGGACGTCGCGCGACCCGGACCGAACCGGTCGAAATCGTGTTCACCACGCGTCCGGTGATCGAAAACATGCAGATCGAACTGGTTCCACCGCTGTACACCCGGCAACCGCCGCGCGAGCTCGTCGGCGTGCAGACACGCGTCGCGGGCCTTCCCGGAACCCGGGTGTCTCTCGGCCTTACGTTCTCCAAAAACATCACCCGCGCGACGATTCGGTTCGGCGTCGGCGAGCCGGATATCCCGCTCGACGTCGTCGGCCGCTTCGCGGCGATCCAATTTGTGATCAACGAGAACCGTCGCGCCCGGATACAGATCGTGGACATTCATGGCTTCAGCCTTCCCCAGCCCCACACGCTCGACATTGATCTGCTGGTTGACGAACCGCCGCGCCTTGCCGTTCCCGATTTCCTGAAGGCCGAGATGCCGGTCAAGGCCGACGCGATGCGCGCGTTCGGGTTCGGGGTTCGTGCCTGGGATGACTTCGGTGTGGCACAGACGGTTCTCAAATGGCGAAAAGCGACGCTCGAAAACCGCAACGCCATAATCGCCCAGGGCGAAGTCGAACGGCTCAACGTGCCGCCGCTCGGTGTGGTCGTCGCCGAATTTCTCAACGCGTTCTCGGAACAGGAGGTGCAACCGGGCGACGTGTTCACCTTCCATGTCGAGGTCGCCGACAATCGCGAACCCGACGCGCAACGGGTCGTCTCGCCGACCTTCGGCTTCTTTGTCTATCAGGATGATCTGGGGGGTGCCCTGAGCGTGGCGGAAGGCGGCCTGATGGGGCTTTCGTTCGGGCAGCAGGGACGCGAGCGTCTCAAGCGGCACAAGGACTCCACCGAAGTCCCCCCGCCGCAGGACATCCGGCGCGTTTCCAAGCTCGTGAGCGACTTCGAAGCGGACGTGACGAGCGACGCGCGTCCGCAGACGGTTCTGGGCGATTTCGGGCCGAGTGTCGACAGCTATTTTAAAATCATGGGGACGGCCGTGTTGGCCGAAGAGGCCCCGGAAAAGAGTCCGAAATAAGCGGCCCTTTAAACAGGGAGCCGCAGGCGGGGGGTGTGGTTTGAACGGACGTTGGATCACGTGCGATGCGTGGCAGGCAAGAACAGGCGGCTCGTGCCGTGCGCGGCCATCCGGTGGACGCGTCCGCCGGGTTGCCGGTCTGCTGTCCCTGCTGACGGCGGCACTGCTGGCGCAGGTTGCGTCGGAACCGGTGGTCCCCGCCGATGACGGAGGACCGCGCCTTATCGTCCGCCTCGTTCCGGCCGATGCCCCCGGCGAACGGGCCGATGCCCGCGAGCGCATCACCCCCTTCTTTGCCGACGGCGCGATCGCGCCATCCGGCGAGCGCGCGACCCTCTGGGTGCGCAACGCCAGCGTCACCGGGGCCAGCGTGACGAACCGGTTCGAGCGCTACTACCAGGGCAAATACATCAACCGGTCGTCCGAGCTCTCCATCCCCCTCGCCTCGCTCGGAGTCGGTGAGCAGGTGATCAACCCCGGGGGACACCGCTTCACCATCGGCGGGGACGGCCGTGTCGCGTCAGGCGATCCCGATGTGACTGTCGACGGCCGGGTCGTGACGCTGAAGATTTATGGCATCGACCTCTTTGCGGCAAGCGCCGACGCCCCGGGCCCGCTCGAAGGGCGAATGCAGCCTGAGGCGTTCGACCTCTCCGTGGCGGACGCGGATTCCTCAATCAAGCGCGCGCCGGGGAACGTCCCCCTGCTCAGTCGCGGCGGGCCCTTCTGCCCCCTCCGGATCTACCTGCCAGCCAATACCGAGGGGGCTGGCTATCTCCTGGGCCCCTATGGCCAGACCTTCCACGTGCTCCCGGGCGGGCGCGTTGAACTGACCGGCGACCGGCTCGCCGGCATCTCCGTCGAAGGGTCGCGTATCGCGGCGGAATATGCCGTGTTCAAGGGGCGAATCTCCACCAAGACGCAGCTCGGCGCCGGCATCGGCGCGGGTACGGTTCGGGGCGACGCGTTCGTGGTGCGGCCGTCGCGCGCCGCCCTGCGCTTCACCGCCGGATTCGGCGCGCAATCCCTCTCCTTCGGCCTTCCAATCGATGCGGCACGGCTCCCGGTGAAATATTTTGTCGCCGACAATACCGGCGCCTCCCCGTCGGATGTGCGTCTGATGGCCATCGAGATGGAGCGCAATGTGGTAACCGTCCGCGAGCCGACGTCGATCGCGCTGCGCTATGCCGAAAGCGCCCTCTCGATTCGCGAACCGGCCGTGCGCGCGGCATGGTCGGCCTACTATCCCGATCCGCCCTCAAAGCGGGTCTGGACGTCATTCGACGGCGTCGCGTGGCGTCGTGACACCGGTGCGCTCTCCATCCGGATGCCCGATCTGTCGCCGGGCTTCTATTACGTGCGGCTGATGATTGTGGACGGTGCGGAGCCCGAGCCGCTGCCGACCGGAGTGTGTGGCGAAATTCTCGTGGCGGCCATCCGGCCCGGTCAGACCGGGACGGCCGCGTTTGTCAGCCCCCGGGGCCGCGACGCCTTCGTGGCGGGAGAGACGGTGCGGCTCGAGGCGGTGATCCGGTCAGCGGACGCGGCCCGCCCATCCGGGCGCCCGTCGGTTGTGCTGACGCATCCCGGCGGCCGCACCGAGCGGATGCCGTTCGCCGACCGCGGCGGCGTCTGGTCGACGCAGCCACTGGGGCTTGCGGGTGAAACCACGCGGCACCTCCCGCCCGGACGCTACGCGCTGTCGTTCGCCGACCTGCCGGCGGGTATCGAGCCCTGGCCGATGGCCTTCGATCTCGTCGGCTCCGATCCGCGCACCGCCTATACGATTGTCAAGAACGACAAGTATGCCGGTAGCATTCCCCTCAATTGGAGCGGCAGCGAGGCGGTTGACCTCGACCGCGCGGCGCGGTCGATAGCCGGAATGGGGTACACCCGCATCGAGTTCGCGCATGACTTTGACGCAGGCGCGGAACGTACCCATGTCGAACGCGAGCGAATCGCGGAGCGTGATCCGCGGTTGCCGCCCCCCCAGGCGGTCTACCAGCCCTCGCCGCGCGACTGTCTGCTCAACGCCTGTGTGCGCCACGGGTTGCAATTGTCCAATACGCTGCTGGGGTATAACGATTTCCATATTCCGCGCCATATCGAACCCTACGTCCAGGCATCCGAACGCTGGATCGCGCGGAAGACCTCCTCCATGCGGCATTCGCCGGCATTCGACGGGATGTTCATCTATCAGGAGATGTATGCCTGGGGCAAGATGGGCGTCGAAGCGTCGCATACCGAGCTGTGGCCCCGCATCCGCGACCGCGTGGCCGCCGAACGGCTCGGGGAGCGTCCGTCCGACATCCGCAACCGCATGGGACGTGAATTGCGCCGGCCGCGCGCCGCGCGTGATCCGGAGGCAATCAACCGTTTTCTGGAACTGCGCCGTGTCGAGATCGGCAGTTGGGGTGATTTCAACAGCCGTGTGGCGCGCGCCGCGCGCGAGGTCTTGCCGCGCGCGCGCATCGGCACCTACAACCAGGAGCATCTCCAGGTCACGCACGGGCTCGGCGCGATTTGCACGGGCATCGACATGGACTGCGGATTCCGCCCCGACGTGTTTCGCGACCTCGACATCCGCTCCACCATCCATTATCAGGACGGTCCCTGCGGCGGCTGGATCCATTCGCCGATGCAGGTCCAACTGCTCCGTTTTGAACTGCGGCGGCCGGTTTGGATCAACTACCCGGTCCGGATTCTCAATTACATGCCCATGCCCCGCGACGGCCAGTACCAGCGGCGGATGGCGTTCGCTTTCCTGGCCGAGGGTGCCGATGGCGTCTCGCTGTGGGGGCTTGCCCACAGCTTCGGTGACGCTCCCAATCCGGCCATGTTGAAAGCCGGCGAGACCACCGCGCACCTCAACCGCGAGATCCTCCAACCCTTCGGCGAACTGGTCACGGCGACCGAACCGGGCTACCGCCGGATCGGCATTGTTCACACGTGGAACCAGATGATCCTCAGCGACTTCAAGGAACTGCGCACCGCCAACCAGATCGAGGAGATCTGGCTCGCCTGCTGGCGTCTCGGATTTCCCGCCGTGTTTCTGCGCGAGGATGCCTTTGAGCGGCCGCTCGACGGCCTCGACGTCATCTTCGTGCCGGGTATCCGCTTCGACGGCGAGCTCAGCGAGACGGCCGTGCAGCGCCTCCGTGAGGCAATCGCCCGCGGCGCCCGCGTCGTGGTCGACCGCAACAGCATACTCGATCTCGACGGCATGGTCCGGCTCGATTTTGACTTCAGCGGCTACTTCCTCGGCACGGGCTACAACCCCGGTAAATACGAGGACGAGATCTACCGTATTTTCCGCTATACGCAACCGGCGGTCGACTTTCTCGCCGGGCGCCTCGCGGCGTGGACACAGCCCGC
>Ga0268276_1002376_pt1 | contig 16158 bp, 24 predicted proteins | sample saktaG_4_FD_190145 | JGI IMG/M metagenome (GOLD analysis project Ga0268276, IMG submission 190145) | Saline water microbial communities from Sakinaw Lake, British Columbia, Canada - sak_2010_1_5_45m | ecosystem: Environmental > Aquatic > Non-marine Saline and Alkaline > Saline ...
AATAATGCCAGGCTCTTGGCAAAAATCAAGCACACCATAAACACAATGGCAAGAAGCCTGGGGTATACCTATGGAGAACTACAAGAGACAACCCAGCATAGCTATGCAGGCAGGCTTGGCATTGCCAGATTCAATATGATAGGAGCGGAAAAGGAAGACCTGGAAGGCTACATAGACCACCTGTATGATGTAGCCCAGCAAATGGATATAGACATTGGACAGAGGGATAGCGTTGAAAATTACGTACCGACGGCAGATGACTTTTTGAAAGCTCGCAGGCTATCTAAAAAATGCTGTATCTGCAGCGATAACTTAGTGTTTGTAAGCGGGATATATCCTTTATGCAAAAAGCATCACGAAGAGCTGGTCGAACTAAAAAAACAGTATCCCAAGGTCTGGGAAAAGAAGTTTAAAGCTATCCATAAGCTGGAATAATGATAAAGCCAAGCAACAACCAGCTTCTGCGGCCCACGAAGTGCAAACTTGGGAAACAGTTTACCGCAATACCGGAATGTGCGTCATGCAGGTGCAACGTAGATTGCCGGTATTACGAAGAGATATACGATAGGAATATTTATCATACCTTGATTAATTACACCAAAGAACATGATAGATACCAAATAGGAGTGATTATGACAAAACTCGCAGGCGCTAAGGCCGAAATTGGCTATGCGGCAATAGTGAACGGAAACATCATAGCCAGAGGAACGAAGGAGACCATCCTTGCCGATATGAAACAGTCTCCTAACAAATATGAAGGAGAGGTTATCCTGCTGCCCTTAAAGGGAGCAATGAAAGCGATGTACACGATCGAACTTAAGCCAGCAGACCCCACAGATAAGAATCTGGGGCTGGCAGCGGAAAAGAAAGCAACTCCTCGCAAGGGGGTATAATGCTTCATGACGTCACGCTGGATATTGTTTTTGAGGAGGACATAAAGGAGATAGATGCAGAGCGTTTTGCTGCTCATTATGTCGGGGCAACTTTTATGGGCATTAGTCCGATAGTAAGCGCCAATATATATTGCGGGAGACATAACCTCTGTCGTATGGTGTTTAGGGTAAATATATCACATGACATGTCCACGCAAGTGGGCGGAGTAATCCTGACCCATCATATCAAGAATATTCCCCAAATCAAAGGAACCAAGCTAATAAGTATAGTAAAAGTTCCCGAATTAGGGAAGGTAAAAATAATAATAACAAAGGAGGCAGTAGCATGAAAACAATTAAGGTAAACGAGGAGTTGATCGACATTTGCAAGGAGCTGGTCGCGAGTGGCCATCCCACCGAAGACAGTAAAGAAACCCTGGCGAAAGCCAGAAAGCTTATTAAGAAGGCAGAGGAAATCAATTTAGCTCAGGGCTTTGCGGATGAACTTATTAAGCACATCGGCAACCTGTTAAAAAGCGACTATGTTGCAAGCATTGGTAAGTCGCTGGTAGATAGCTTGCGAAACAGGTTAACAAAAGTTATTGACAACAAATAGCCGATAACATACAATGCAAAAGAGGTGAAAATGAAGAAAGATAACGTTATTACTATGATCAGAAATTTGACTGATATTGATGACCTCGACGCGGTCAAAAATGCCGCAGAGGCACAAAAAGAAATCCTCGCAAAAAGGAAAAGGGAGATAAGGAAGGGCACCAGAGTGAGAATAAACTCTGGGCAGCTCGGACGTATTTATCTCATCGAAAGTGTTACCGAGGGCGGCTACATGATCACAATTGATGGAGGGCAAAAGATGCGAATCTCCAACCGCTCAATTATTGAGATCGTAAAAGAGGAGAACTTAGAATGAGACTGCAGGTAAAGGGTAGCATGTTTGTTATTGCCATAGATGGCAGCACATCAACGAAGGAGATGGCAATACCCGTTGATGAAGAAGTAAAGCATTACCAGTCTATGTTTATAGACCTTGTGCCGGACGTGCCGGTAGTTCTTACTGCTAATTTTGTCAAGGGCCTTATCATCAACGCGGAACACCGGGTCAAGGTGACTTCTGGCGACAATTTAGTAATCACTGCGAGGCTAATACATGCCCCAGAGGTGAATGCTACCGGACTGACGATAGAGAGTATAGACGAGGAGCTGGATAATGGAACGCTGACAACCGTAGCTACCGAAACTGTGACGGCAATACCAAGGCACAAGCTGACTATATCCGGGAAAAACTATGCCTATTCAAAACTGGTAGGCACTCCCGTCATTGCTCCGTTCAGTATCGACGGCGATTACCTCCTAATCGGTACATCCGAGCATACGGCAACTGAGGTTCCAGTTGACGACGTAACAACGATTGATGAGGCTGGCGACGATATAGTTCCTCCCTTAACTACAGAGACTGCCGACGCTGTAGTAAATGCCGTAAATAGAGGATTTGTGACCGCTGGAGTAAGCGGGGTATTCTCTTTCGCGTATAGCGATACTACGCATTGCTTTACTTTGACGTCATTAGAGCCAGGGGCGGTATTCATGAACTTTTTCGACACGGAATTTGATGGTAGATCCAAGATAGGGATGACGGCGTCCGCCACTCTAACATACGGGACTGAGGACTATGCGGGGAAAATGGTAGAATTCCTCACCGGAGATGCGATAGGCACAACCGGAACGATACTATCAGTGTCTGGAGAGAATATCTACTTGACTGCAGTTCTCAATCCTGCGCCTGCCGCTGGTGACCTTTACCGAATATATGACCCTGCGGTAAATAACCAGGTAATTGCCTTTTTCTACGACTAATAATGTTTTTAAGAAAGAGTTTAAGCGTTTCAGAATTTCTCGATAAGTCTCTTGAGAAAACGTTATCCCTGTTTCTATTTAATGATTTTAAAATAAATAACGTAGCCGTGAATGCTTATTATTCTGAGGACATATACCAGAATGAAATCTGGGAGATCAAAGAAGCTACTCCGCTTGAGAACAACATGCTCGCGTGCGACATAATTGTATATTTGTCGCCGAAAGAGACCGAAACTTATGCAGAAGTGCAGATGGTGGCATTATTGGCGCACATATTAAGCCTTGTTACAATCAAGTGGGCATGGGAAAAGCCCTATTTCTTTATTGATAACAAAAACAAGAATAGAATACACCCGGGAGTGTTGCAGCTTTTTGGAGACCAAAGCCCCGTATATAAGGATACCATCCAGCAGATCCAGAATATGCGGGAACCGGAGTATAAAGAGAAGAGACATTTCAGACCTCTTGATGAATTCTAACTACCGAGGTAGATAACCAACTAATACGGGCAGGAAGATAGCGTGCATCCTGCCCGTTTTTTTTATAAAATAACAGAAAATAATTTTAAAGGAGAAAAGTATGCCAGTAGGTAAAATAGAAAAAGAAGCCCGGTCCATGATTGATGACGCAATAGCCAAACTATCAGAGGTAGAGTGCGGCTTGATTCCCAGCGACGGGAACTATTTAATAGCGTCTTGCACTGAAATGCAGGGACACCTGAATTTAGTAATTTTAAAGAACTTATTAGCTCTTTGCTTTGGTAATCAAACATATTCAGATATAGCAAAGGAGCTGCAGGCGATTGCAGCAGTAAAGGAGGAAGCTGGGTTGTTAGATAGTACCCGCATGACCTCCGACTATGGAGTATGCAAAATGTTCGATAAGTATAATCTGCCGTGGTTAAATAACATAATCAAATACGCATACGAATGCGGACTATTCGAGCATAAGCCCATTTATGTCGAAGCTCCCCGGCTAAGCAAGAAGGAGGCTGCCGAGATCAACGCAAAAACAAGAAAGATAGCCCACATGAAGCTGGCAGCCATACGGGCAGCCCAGCATTTGACGAACCGTCAATTCGCAGAAAAATACATGGTAGATATACCCAAATTAGAAGGGATGACTATCAAAGAAAAGGCAACAAAACTTTCCAATCAGACCAGCGGAGGATGCTCAACGGAGCCGTGGCTAATGCAGGCGCTGGACGAGGCTATGAAATTTAACGGAGTTGAATAATGGAGCAGCAACTGCAGTCGTTTCAGCATGAGAAATTTGGCACTGTCGACACGGTAATTGAAAACGGGGTAGTATATTTCAGGGGAGATACTGTAGGCAGTATACTTGGGTATAAGCAGCCCCATAAAGCCGTAATTGATCACTGCGTTCCGGAAGGCAAAATAAAACGCGCCACAGTCACAAGCGGCGGATCGCAATTAATCACGTATATCTCGGAAGGAAACCTTTACCGGCTAATAGTAAGATCCACGGTGGATGGCGCCCAGGAGTTTGCGTCATGGGTATTTGACACTGTTCTGCCCACTATCCGCATGCACGGGATATACGCAAATATTGACGTAATTGAAGAGTTCCTCTCCGACCCAGAAATGGCTATCCGGGTATTTATGGCGCTGCGTGACGAAAGAAACAAAGTGGCTCAATTGACCGAGGATATCGAGGCAATGAAACCGAAGGAAGAATTCTACGACGCAGTGGCAGGTAGCAAATCGGCTATCCAGATGGCAGATTGCGCAAAAGTTCTTGCTTATCCGAAGGTAGGCAGAAACAGATTGTTCAAAATACTGCGGGAGCTTGGAATCTTAATGGATAGCAATATGCCATACCAGGAGTATATTGATAGAGGATACTTTCGCACCATTGAGCAGAAATATACTACCTCTGGCGGGGAAACCAGAATATCCATAAAGACTCTCGTCTTTCAAAAGGGAGTAGATTACATCAGGAAAAGGATTGCTGAGCATTTTGGCGCTAGCGACGAGTGAAAATAACCCCGGCTAACGGCAAAGATTAGCCGGGGCACCATAGGAGGTTTTCTTGTGATGGCTTAGGCATAACCATCTTTCATGGTTAATATACAATAATAACAATAATTGTCAATTAATATTAAAGAATAAAAAGAAAGGAGGCAGGGTGAAGCAATATTTTCCCCATGATTTTTCTGCCCGTCACGACCCAAAGGTTGTTAATTTAATTGTAAAATTTGGCTATGTGGGCTACGCTGTGTATTTTATGATACTTGAATGGATTTGCGAAGGGGGGATAAGGTCGATAAAGCCCTCAGATTACCAAGCCGCCGCCTATGACCTACATATGCCACTAGAAAAGGTGACGGAGTATATGGAGTATCTATCTTCGGCAGATAGCGGGTTGCTAGAGAAAGATGACAAGGAAGGCATTTATTCAAGGAGAATGAACGCGTTCCTCGATAGCCTCAAGAATAATAAATCCTTGAAGCCCAATAAGGAAACGGACGCAAAGCCAAAGAAAACTACTCATAAGGCTGAGCTAGAGAGGACTTATAAGGAAAGGCTAAATGCCTTCAAGCAAATGATTTTAAGCTACGTCGATACCCACCAGATATATGACATCCGCGGCACGCCTAAGTATGAAGAAAAATTGGTCGAGGCGTTCATATCATCATGGACAGAAGGAAAGCCTAATAATGAATATAAGATGAAGTTTGAATACCAAGATTTCTGGGACACGGGAAAAAGACTAGCCACTTGGATACGCAATGATGAAAAGTGGTTTCATGGCACCGGGGGCGGCAATAAAAACAGCATTAAAAGGGCGGAAAACAATCGCGTACTAGAGAAGATGGCAAGAGAAGACCCGGAGGGATAATGACAAAACAGGAATTTGCTCTATGTCTAAAAATCCTGAATGATTCCGGTTTAGCGAATAGCCCAAATATAGATGAAGATCTTGGCTCTGTATGGTTCATGTTTTTTCGCCAGCACTACGTGTATGACCTGGTAGCTGCAATAATCTATTATATCGGCAAAAACAAATTTTATCCCCAAGTTGCAGATCTACTGGAAAACATTCGCAAGATCAGGGAGTTTTGCAGCATTATGCCCCCGGAAAGAGCGTGGGATAGTATATTCAGCAATCTGCTCGACGAGAGAGTATTCAGGGCGGCGGACGAGGCGAATATCTCGCTGTACCTTCTTAAGAACCATCCGGAAGATTACAATATGGCTGACGAGAAAGCTAAGTTCGATAAGGCTTATGCCGAAAAATATTACTATGATATGGGGCACAATGAGACCTTTAAGGATATCGCCGGCGTGATAGGCATCTTGGAAACTGAAAAATCTAAGGGGCTAAAACAACTGAGCATAGAATGCCACATAAAGGAGAAATAATGGAAAATAACATGCCAACAATAGCAAAAGTGATGGAAATGTCGGAACTCAAGGTTTGCCCTGGATACGTAACAATTCGCAAAATACGGCAGAAGTTTAGAAGCAATACAAACATAATCGATATAATAGATGACGGGGAATTTAAGCTCACTAAGGCATGGGCGTACGCCTACCGCGAAAAAGCCTGTATTGTGTGCTACAATCATCACGGAAAGGACTTCGCTTATGGGATAGCAGCAGAAGACTACCCGTGGGAACCGGAATCTCTTAAAATTGTGATAGGGCAGATGGAAATAAAAGATGCCCTACCTGCAATAAATGCATGCAATTGGACAAAAGCAATACTTCGGAATTACAAATGGAAAGAAAAGCCCAGGATGACGGAAATTGAACGATGGACTTTTTTGGAAAATGTGATAATAGGGAGGGCAACTTCCAAGGGTATAGATAAAGATCGTTACGATATCTATAAAGATACCCATAACGCCGTTAGGATTATAAGGACTTACCGTTATACCTGCAAGTCGAACGGGGCTGAGGCCTCGTATGCATATAAATTGACGCCAGATACATTTCTTGCGAGGTACACAAAGAATGTTATCGAGTTCATCCACGCTGTCCGACGAAACCCTGGGCATGATAAAAGACCGAATAGCGGAAAATATTATGTCCAGCGCTGCCGGGCATAAAGTCCGACCATAAGGAGGTAAATTTGCTAACAATACAAGAGGCTATGTGCAAGATGTCTATGCTGGGGGGCAATTTCTCCGGCAACGGCTCTTGTAAAACAGGAACGGGCAGCAGCCGCACGCTGCAATCCGCATTAAAAAATAATGATGCGTCCAATATCCAGGTGTGGGCGTACGCCTTGCGCAAGGGCACCGGAATATTAGCATTCAGAAAAAAAAACAAATGTGATGTCGCCTTTGCGGTAACATACCCCATGTACCCTGCGAGCTATGTAAACTATATCTGGATAGAAGAAGTAACTGTTAACAAGGCATTAAGCCTAATAAGGGATCTTAAATGGGACGAGCATGATATCGACCCGGGTCATCAGGTTAAGAAGCAAGCAAAATATTACATGGAAGATAAATGGGCATTGCTATATGAGGGTAGCTGGCGGAACCCCAGCTCATCAGTCGGATATTCTGTACATGTAACCATCTACAGAATGCGGTCTGGAAAGCTAAGAATATCGTATGCTGGCCGGACGCACACGCCACGAGAGTTCTTATTTAAGTTAGCGGAGTGTTTTCCTAAGGGAGGCAATACCATTGACTCTATGCGTTATTGCCTAGTTCTGCCTATTGATCTAATTAACGAAATCAAGTTCCTGGCCGCTGATAAAATCATGAGAAACGCCGCTGGGGTAGACCAGATAAAATAAGGAGAAAGCATGCAGCGCCGCTACATTTACATATCCGTGTTTCTTGTAACGCCCCATGGCGATATAGAAGGTAGTTTTTCGGAAATTATCTCCAAATTATCTGCCGAAAACCTTGTCTACGCCATGGCGGTCAAACTTACGATCTATAAAAACGGCACCCTGGGCTGCGAGGACATGAGCGTAAAGTCCCTTACGAAACTACTGGAGTACCGCTCAACACTAGAGGAGTTAAGGGGCAGGGACAAAATGAGCGTTTGGGATTTTCCTCAATTTGACGGAGACATCCTTATGCATGTTTCCGATATAGACGAGGAAGACGCGGGATTAATAAAAGAACACGTTTTAAAATGCCTTATAGAAGGCAGGGAGAAATAATGTCGCACGCAAGAGAATTAAGCATTGGGGTATATGCGGTAGGAGCCAAAGCGGAAGAGCTCAAAAACTTATTTGCGTCCTGTATAATGAAGGTCGCGGCCGGGATTGCCGTAGGGTGGGAGTCCGAGCTGGTCGGGCTATTGGACATTGAGGAATATTTCCCAAGCTATCCTGAGGAGAAGAGAGGAGAGCTTAGAACGACAATCGCAGCCGGCCATGATGACAATTACGGATATTTTAGCCATGTAGGGGAATGGGCTGCGGCAATGGCTCCTTTCATGGAGGACGGAATTATTGAGCTCTACGAAGACGAAGACCCAGGTTGCGGCTATGCTATAGCAGGCGGAGAGCTCTACGACATAGATTATAGACAGGTTTATGGGCACAAAATAGTTTACGAGTATGACGCCCATGGGCATTATGAAAGAATATTGGACTTACGCAAACTTAAGTCCGCATTGACAGGCAAATTAATTAAGGAGTAAAAGAATGATACCAAGTAAACTATTGGAGTCATTAGTATTTGCAGTAAGAAACAACTGGCCTATATTAGTTGTAGGCAGACCAGGGATAGGTAAATCCGATATAATAACCGAGGCGTGTCGGATTGCTAAAGCCAAACTGATAATCACTCACCCCGTGGTGAGCGATCCGGTAGATTTTAAAGGAATGCCGATCCCGTCTAAAGACGGCGAATCGGCTAAGTTCGTGCCCTTCGGAGACTTGCAGGATCTTATTGACGCCAAGGAAAAGACCGTCTATTTTCTTGATGACCTCGGGCATGCCCCGGCGAGCGTTCAGGCCGCATGTTTTCCTAGAGGAACTCTCGTTTTGGGGGAGAGCTATAGGGATATCGCTGATATCGTAGAAGGGGAAAGTGTTATAGGCGATGATGGTCGCCCGCACAAGGTAACGCATAAGTTCGAAATAGAATATGACGGAAAAATATATGACATAACTTCGATAAATAGAATCCCTATAACGGCTACTCAGGATCATCCCTTTGAAGTAATAGAGACATTTAAAAGAGAGAATATAGAGCATAACAAGCCAAGGGTAGTGTCTCCCCCTGTATGGAAAGAAGCTAAAGATTTAGTTGTGGGGGAATATGTAGGGACACCCATAATAGATCCCTATATTGACGATGAGGAAATTTACGTTGGTGCGGTTGGCTCCTTTAAAAGAACAGTAAGCCTCAGTAATGAATTTGCCCGTTTTCTGGGATATTATGTTGGTAATGGGTATTGCGTAAATCATCCTAAGGTTCTTAGAGTTGGTGTATGTTTTAATCTTGCACATAAAGAGAAAATAGCCGACTGTAAAAATATAATGAAAAATATCTTCGGCCAACATGTTTTTGAGAAAATAGATGGGAATTGCATATATTTAGCCATACACGATAAGTACCTCAAGGAATTCTTCCATGAACATCTTGGAGATGATGTTTATGATAAGAAAATACCCGAATTCATATTATATCATAAAAATATAGAATACCTATCTGAATTTCTTAAAGGATATTTTATGACCGATGGATGTGCTATGGTAGATAAAGGGGTGAAGAGGGGCGTGATGTATTCTACTGTAAGTAAAAAGCTTGCTCTACAAACGCAGATGGCTTTCGCTAGATTAGGCACAATGGTCGGCATTAAAATTAAACCAGAGGAGATATCTAAATTTCCTAATGGAAGAAAATATCAATGCAGAGAATCATACGCCATACAGGTTTCATCATCAGACGCTCTATCCAGCATAGGGTTTGAAAAAGATGAGATAAGAGTAGTTAACTATAGCTTTATCCACAATAATAAGCTATGGACAAGAATAACTAGTATCGATAGTTACAATTACCAGGGGATAGTATATAACTTAGAAGTGGAAGGGGTGAACACGTATACGGCTAACAACTACATCGTGCATAATTGCATGCAGTTGCTTCTGGCCAGAAGAGTTAACGGCCATAAAGTCTCGGATTACGTCACTTTTATGGCAGCTACGAACCGTAGGGAAGATCGTGCCGGAGTGCAGGGAATATTAGATCCAGTTAAAAGCAGGTTTACTGCGATACTGGAGCTAGATGTATCGCTGGATGACTGGGTGGCGTGGGCGTATAAGAACAAGATGCCCGAGCAGTTAATATCATTTATAAAGTATATGCCAGATACCATTACAAAGCAGGAAACTAATTCTGCGATCCTGGCAAGCATTGCCAACACGGCCAACCCGAGGACAATCTATCACGTTGGGCAGTTAATGAATGCCGGCATGCCAAATGGCTGCGAGCATGAGCTGGTAGCAGGAGCGGCAGGCAAGGCGTTTGCCACGATGTTTATGGCATTCCTGAAGCTATATGGGAAGCTGCCGGATTTAAAGCAAATATTGGACAATCCAGAGGGGGCGTTCATGCCAACGGAGATTGATCAGTTGTTTGCGGTTAGCGGGATGCTGTCATTTAACGCCAGCATTAAGAACTTTAAGAAAGCGGTACACTATATCCAGAGAATGGGGGCGGAATATCAGGCAATGACCATTAGGGATAGCATCCATGTATGTAGCCCTATTGCTAATATGCCAGAATATAAGGAATGGATCACGCAGAATCGTGACTTCATCCTATAATAATTTAAAAAGGAGACAGAAATGATTGGTTTAGAAAATGCTTTTCTTGTAGATTTGACAATTAAAACGTGGTCTGCAAGAAAATTCGACGGGCGCGGCACTCGGGCAGTTGATAACGCTTTCGGTTCAACAAACGGAGGCAGGTACAATAAGGCATTGATAGGCAAGGCCGCCTTGGAAAAGATAAACAAGGCCGCTGGGGAATTGAGAACTGCGCATTATAAGTATACCCTCCCATGGTATGATAATGGAATCAGGCTCCTCCCTACGTCAAAAAGTATGGAGTATTACAGCAAGATAGGAGAGATAAAAGATCGCTTCTATCACGAGGTACAGGAGTTTATGGACAACTACGATGACTATATAGAAGAAGCGAAGATCACGCTCCATAATCTATACAACCCGAAGGATTACCCTTCGAGGGAGAAAATAGCCGAAATGTTCGAGGTGAAAGTTCTTCCAATTACCTCTCCAAAGGAAAATGACTTCAGGTCCAGCCTTACAGCGGGCGAGATAGCAGTTATCAAGGCGGACATGGAGCAGGGCATTGAAGACGCCTTTGAAAACGCCAAAAATGCCATCTGGGACAAAATGGAAGAGGCGGTAGAAAGAATGGCGAGCACCCTAAAAGAGAAGGGTAAGGTATTCAAAGAAAGCATGGTTGAAAACTTGAAGGATATAGTTGAAATGGTGCCTGATCTGAATTTCACGGGAGATACGGACATAAATGCCATAAATCAAAGAATGAAAGATCATCTGGCTATCCTCTCTCCTTCCGCTCTCCGGCACAACGAAGAGTACCGGGAAAATGCTGCCGTAAAGGCAAGAACTATTCTGGACGACATTCGTAGGGCAAGGTAAAAATGGATAATAGCGCAAAGGGAAGATTGACCGCAGCAACGACCAAGCTGCTCCTTCTACAGCCATTTTTTGGATCCTTGCTGATGCGCCTCGAACCAGTTGAAACGGAAGCTATTGGAACTATGGGAACGGATTCCGTCGTGCTGGCATATTCCCCTAAATTCGTAGAGTCGCTGTCTAATACAGACCTGATGGCGATATTGTGCCACGAGGTGCTGCATGTAGTGCTCAAGCATCCGTTCCGCAGGAACACTCGAAACAGGGATAAGTGGAACATTGCCACAGACTATGCAGTGAATGACATCGTAAAGAGCGACGTCAATGAACTCATACTTCCATCTTCTGCCCTATATGACCCAAGGTATCACGACATGACGGCAGACCATATCTATGCGTTATTACCCAAGAAGGATAGCAAGGAAAGTGTAGAGGCATCCCAAATGGGCAAGGTAATCGACTACAACCAAAAATCACATCCGCCTGACGGAAAGGGGAGCCAGGATGACAAGGCGATCGGAGATAGCTGCCCCGGTGAGGGCAAGTATGAAAAAACACCCGAGGCGCAAAGCGATTCGTGGGACAGCTATGTTGCCTCAGCGATAATATCGGCGAAAAGCGTCGGCAAGGGCAGCAGTAATTTCATTTTGAAAATGCAGGCGGGGCTCGAACCTAAGATATCCTGGCAGGAATACCTGGCGAACTGCCTTACGATAGATAGCCGGAATGACTATTGCTGGAGGATGCCCAACAGGAGATACCTGTCATCAGGGGTTATATTGCCCTCGCTTAATAGCCCGACGCTTGAAGATATTATTATCATCGTCGACACCAGCGGCTCTATCGACGATAAGGATCTCAGCAGGTTCGCGTCTGAATTACAATCTATCCTGTTCACGTATCCGGGAACTTCCCTTAAGGTGATCTATGTCGACGCGGGCATATCCAGCATGGAAGAGATTACAATTGATTGTGTCGAATTTCATCCGAGCGGCGGCGGCGGGACAGACTTTCGTCCCGGGTTTGATTATATTAAACGCGAGCAGCTCAATCCGTCAGCAATAATCTATTTTACGGATGGATATTGCAGCAGCTATCCCGAAGATCCCGGTATCCCGGTATACTGGATATCTACCGGGGCCAAAATGAACGTTCCGTTCGGGACGCTTATAATGTATGAATGACATACGATTCAAAAGCATGGGGAGCATGGTTCTTTTCGGAAAGGACCATGCTCTTTTCATTAACGAAGCATTGGGTATAATAAAGCAGGTTCTCCCAGAAAAAACACAGTATATTAACTTGCGGGGAGAATGCCATTATTATAATACACTCCCGGAGCTGTTAGACGATAACCCGGAAATCAAAGAAAAAGCCGAAGCGATTTATGGAAAAACATGGGGGCATTAATGCTATTGATAGCAGACCACAAGAGAAAATATCCGATATTAACCAAAGTAGAAGAAACTCTCCTATTGAACATGTGTAACATAGTGGAGGGAGATATATCCATAAAATGGCAACGTAGACCTCGGAAAGAAGAGGAAGATGATAGAGAGAGAAGGGTGGTAGATGATTATTTGTCGTTTATGTCTTCTCTGTATGAAGGAACATATAGTAAAGCGTTGAGGAAAAGCCTAAGAGGCATACAGAAGGAGGTAGATAAAGTTTATAGGGTGGCGATGGGCGAGACATGCAATAGTCAGACTTATAAAAAAAGCGACATGCGGGCAAAATTCTTGGCCTATAGGGGTTGCCGCCTGACTAGAGCTGCCGGGTTATATTTTGACTTAAAATACGGTTTTGTTACTATAAAAGACGCCCAGATAGGGCATGCCGTATGCGACTATGCCTTTGAGGGCACAGAGTGGGGCAGGAAGCGCAATACCCACCGCGGAAATAACTGGATAAGGGAGATTGCGCCATATAGAGAGATGGAGACCTTCCGAGGCGGATATAGATGTCACGACTATTATGCTGATTATCTCTGCTATGAGCCCAGAAATAAAGGTAAGTATTATCAGTATGTTTGGGAAACCGCGAAGAGTGCAATAAAAAAGGAGTGGGCCGGACCGATATTGTTTATGTTCCGGGGCGAGCCTCACAGGACCCGAGAGTATAGCAGGGCTATAAGCAGAAAAAGGGGACCTCAAGACTGGTGCCTGCTGGACAGGAAATCATACAAGAGGTTATTCGCCATTCACGGCTATTATCCAGAGCTAAAGCAGGCGAAATGCGAAAACAAAGACGAGTATTATACCTTTGACGAATTGGGAGATATTGAGCCCCTTCCGGAAATTAGTTTCGGCAGAAAGAAGGCATATAGGTCTACCCATGTATTCGCCACAAGCAAACATCTAGGGAAAGTGCCGATATATATGGTGGGCGAAGGCGACGCCGAAAGGCTTACCAGCAGCATAACAAGTAGATACCGCACAAGATATTACAGACTTATCGAGGGGGAGCTGCGTGGGCGTTTAGTTTATAAAGACGATGTCCGTTACCGGCAGGAATATAACCTTGTCGATGAATTCCATAAACGCCCTGCAGAATGCTGGCTGAGTCTGTTAAGGTATATCGGCAACTCAATACCGGAATTGTGCGACTATATCGCCACCGTAGCTATACCAGGGCTGCTTGACGACATAAAGGTCTTGAAAATAGATCGCTGGGAAGAATATGCTCCGCCAGCAAAAATTATTGACAACTATATGGCAATAACAAATTCTTAGCCAACATAAAAGGAGGTACCGTGAAAAAAAAGAAAGAAATAAAGAAGATAGCCACGCAGAAGGACGCGAAGGACACGAGGATGACTAAATATGGGGTAGACCCAAAGGACATCAACAAGAAACTGACCCAGTGAGAATTTAATGAGGAGGCAGCATGCACGGAGATCTGATAGGAAGGCTCTTATTCAACCTCAACCCTGAATCGAAGCTCATCGAGATAATATATATTGATACCGAAACAGATACAACCTCCTGTATAGTTGTGGGAATGCCGGCGCTATTATCGTTAATGAGCAGAGACAACATTATTGGAATAAGCATCACAGACCATACAACCGGGTACTGCATTGTTCGCCCGGGGCTAGACTACAGGGCGTTTAATGCGGGAATGCCCATAAATTAAGGAGGAATAATGGCTGCAATGGAAATTATTGAGGGCTATATAGAGAGCGTTAACAAGCTGGGAGAAGTTACTATATCCCCGCGAGGAGGGAGAACTTCCAGGCAAAATTGGATAGAGAATGTTAAGCCTATTGTGCAGGGGGCGGTGTCTTCCGGGATATACATAGGGGCAGAATGTCTTTGCCTTAAAATAGGGGGAGGCTATTATATGCTGGGCATATATAAAACACCCGACCTTGACGGATTGATCCTTCCTCTGCTACAGGGGGAGAAAATAATCTGGGCTGGTAGCTATCGGGGCATCTTGTTCTCCCCGAATGGCGACATTGGGATAGTTACCTTCAAAAAAAATGCTGATGGCTCCCTGTCGAGAGAGCCGGTGCTGTATTATAGTAAAGATACGGAACAAATCAGCATACAGTCAGAAGGATTCATTCTGGGGGTATTAGGCGCGAACATAAGAGGCAATGTTGTAATCGAGCAAGATGCGAAAGGTAATTTTGTATATGTCTTTGAGGGCAAAACAAACCTCTATGATATGGGGGCAAGATTTAGGCTTACTATATCAAATCCAAGTGTTCCGGTCACTACCGAGAACGCCGACGTTACCCCGCAAAGCATGATGAACTTAAAGATAGATACCCTGCCTTTGCCTATATTGCCAACCGATAGCTTGAACACGAAGTCATTGACTATCGGGATGGGAGCCCACTCTAATGGGTTTACGGGATTCTCAATGTCTTTTGAAAATTACTGCAACTTATTGGTGGGGTTAAACTTATTAGCCCCTGACAATTTAATCAGCCTGACTACCTCTTCCGGCAGCAAGATCGAAATAAAAAACACTGGCGACATGACGATTGGTACCGCAGGTGGCAAGCTGGCTATAACTGCGGCAGGCAGTGTATCCTTGCAGTCTCCTGCTGGAATAGCAATAAATATCGCTCCCTCTGGAGCAATAAGCATTATGTCTCAGGATAAGGTCGAGATACAGGCGCAAGAAATATCCCTGCTGGGTAAAATCAATATCAATACGCTTCCCGGGGCGCCAGGATTTGGTCTGCTTGGGTTTTGCCCAGTGACGGGCGCCAAGCTCACGATTAGCGAAGTAACTGGGACTCGGACATGAAATATCTGACAGAAGTCGCCGAATACCTTAAAGAGGCATTCTATTCTGGATACTCTTACGGTGTTTCAAAGAGAGTGCTGATGTCAGTTCTAGACATAAAGACCCGAACCAGAGAATGGCTATCGTTGAACTCGGCAATATATGAACTGAGAAAAGACGGGGTTATTAAAGTATTAGTTGTGGATGGAAAGCCTCGCATGGGATATTATATTTATGTCCCCGAAGAAGACAGGGGCGCTAAAATCCAGAAGATCCACCATTATAACCAATAGGAGAAGATATGGGAAACGAAATTGTTTACATTTTTAGTTACATTGACCACGATTTGGTCGAAGCTGAAAATTATCAGCGCGACCGGGCATACAGAGAATATCTATCTGTGAGAAGAAGAAAGGGGGCTGCTCGGCAAAGCTGATCAACGAATAATGCCGAACAGGCAGGAAGATCAGAGAAAGATGATCCAAATGCAAAAGCCACTCTTCGGCGCCAGGGAATAAGGGGGCTGCAATGTGTGATTGCA
>Ga0268276_1002377_pt1 | contig 16157 bp, 18 predicted proteins | sample saktaG_4_FD_190145 | JGI IMG/M metagenome (GOLD analysis project Ga0268276, IMG submission 190145) | Saline water microbial communities from Sakinaw Lake, British Columbia, Canada - sak_2010_1_5_45m | ecosystem: Environmental > Aquatic > Non-marine Saline and Alkaline > Saline ...
TTCCCTTGACAAGAGCGAGGAATCTACAACCTCTCATTTGACCGGAGAGTGAATAGGTGCTAAAATAACTACAGGCGTAACCCTTGAAAGCGGCGTTGAGAACCTATTCTTACGGGAGGTGATATAAATGGCAGTAATCAGCAGAGACATCGTTGTCAGAACCTTGGATGAGCTGTCCGAAGACCAGGTAGTGGAAGTGCTCGACTTCATCGGTTACTTGCAGTGGCGCAGCCGGGACATAGAAGACCAGTCGTGGTTCTGGACCGAAGAGTGGCAAGAACGCTACCACGAGGCAAAAGAGGACCTGGCACATGGGAGATACGAGGAATTCGAGGACGTTGAAGACCTGCTTCGGGAGCTAAAGAGCTAAACCTCTCGCCTTGCCCGGCCTAAAGGAGCCAAAGCTATCAAGTCCATGAAGGTACGACGTACTGACCGCTTCAAGAAAGATTACCGCACACTGCCCAAGAATATTCGGCGGAGGGTAGACGAGAAGCTCAACTTCCTGCTGAGAGACCCCAGGCATCCTTCTCTGCGGGCTCACAAAATCCGGGGGGTAAAGGGACTATGGGAGTTCAGTGTGACGCTGAGTTACAGAGTGCTTTTTGAGATCAATGGCGAGTTTTTGGTGCTGCTGGCTGTAGGGCCACACAAAATCATCGAAAAGAGATAAACTAGCGACTGACAGACGCTCCAGAAAACAGAACGCCGACTCCCAGGCCCGCGCCAAGCCCACAGAGTCGGCGTTTCTACTTCCTCGTTGCCTCATTGCCTCGTTACTCGTTGCCTCATTACCCCACGTAAAGCTCCGGCTTCAACACGCCGATGAAAGGAATATTGCGATATTTCTCGCCGTAGTCCAGGCCGTAGCCAACCACGAACTTGTCGGGGATATCGAAGCCTATGTAGTCCAAGGAAACATCCACCTCGCGGCGCGCTTGCTTATTCAACAGGGCACAGGTGCGCAGGCTGGCAGGCCGGCGCGTCTTGAGGTTGTCAATGATGTAGGTCAGAGTCAGGCCAGTATCCACGATGTCTTCCACGATGAGCACATCACGCCCCCTGATGTTCGTCCTGAGGTCCATGAGAATGCGAACCACGCCGCTGGACTCAGTACGACCGCCCCCGTAGCTAGAGACGGCCATGAAATCTATCTCGTGAGGAACGGCGATCTGCCTGGTGAGGTCCGACAAGAAAATGGTCGCCCCTCTGAGAATGCAGACCGCCAGAAGGTCCTTGCCCTGATAGTCAACTGAGATAGCTTTGCCCAGCTCGGCAACCCTGGCCTGCAATTCCTCCTCGGTGATGAGAATCTCGGCCATATCTTCTTTCAACATCCTGACCCCCAGAACAACACCCAATTGGCCATTGATCGTTGGTCATTTCTTCGGCACCTGGTGGCAATGGCGGCAGCGAGCCTCGTAGACTTCTTCGGCGCCTACCATTATCACGGGGTCGTCGTAGGAAGCGGGCTGGCCGTTGATCAGCCGTTGGGTGCGGCTGGCCGGCGCCCCACAGATGACGCAAATGGCCTGCAATTTGTCCACCCTCTCGGCCTGGGCCATCAGCAGCGGCATAGGGCCGAAGGGCTCGCCGCGGAAGTCCAGATCCAACCCGGCTATGATCACTCGCCGGCCATTGTCGGCCAGGAAGTCACACACATCGGCGATAGTCCAGTCGAAGAACTGCCCCTCGTCAATGACGACCACGGTGGTGTCGGGGGCCACTAACGGGGGGATCTCCCTGGCTCCTCCCACAACGATGGCATCCAGTTGCATACCGGTGTGAGAGGCCACTCTCTCGAACTGGTAGCGATCGTCCAGGCGGGGCTTGAACACCTGCACCTTCTGCCTGGCTATCTGGGCCCGCCTGACGCGACGGATCAACTCCTCCGTCTTGCCGCTGAACATGCTGCCACAGATCACTTCGATCCAGCCACGGTCCTGTCTTTGGTACACCGTCCTCTCCTTCAGACAGAAAGCGAAAGGGCAGATACAGAGACCTGCCCTGGCCTATCAACTAGTTTGCATGAGCTTTCAGAGCTGAGAGCAGTTCACTCCGCCGGCGCAGCGGTCTCCTTCCCTGCCTTCTTTTCGACCTCCGCCTCTTCTCCCCCGGCCTCCAGGCGAGTCAACTCCTCGCCCCTGATCTCCTCACTCTTCTCCAGACGCCTGATGAATCGCTCCACCTGGCCGCCCGTGTCCAGCAGGCGCTGTTCGCCAGTGAAGAAGGGATGACAGGCGGAACAGACGTCTGTGCGAATCGTCTTCTCAGTTGAGCCCACAGTAAAGGTGTTGCCACAACTACATACCACCTTAGCATCAGGATAGTACTTAGGGTGAATACCCTTTTTCATCAGCTACTTTCTCCCTCTATGAAATCTCCGGATAGACACTAATAATCTTCCTGCCACCCCGCCCGTACTCGAACTTCACGAAGCCCTCAATAGTAGCGAAGATCGTGTAATCCTTGCCCAAACCAACGTTCCTGCCGGGCTTAAATTTGGTGCCCCTCTGGCGCACGATGATGTTCCCTGACCGTACCCTCTCGCCGCCAAACTTCTTCACGCCCAGACGTTTCGACTCGCTATCTCTGCTGTTGCGGGTCTTCCCGCCTCCCTTTTTGTGTGCCATATTAATACACCTCCGTCCGAGTATTATGCCACGATCTCGTCAATCATCAGACGAGTGTAGGCTTGCCGATGCCCTCTTCTCCAACGATAGCGCTGCTTGGGCCTATACTTGAAGACGATGATCTTCGGGCCTTTGCCGTGGGCGGTTACAGTGGCCACTACCTTGGCCCCTTCGATGATGGGCTGCCCCACGCGCACGTCTTCGCCATCAGCCACCAAGAGCACCCTGTCCAGCTCTATCTTCTCACCGACTTCAAGGGACAGCTTGTCTACATCTATGATTTCGCCCGCGCTAACTTTGTATTGCTTTCCGCTTGTCTCAACAACAGCATACACTGCTCTTCCTCCCAATTGTGCAATCTCAACAAATCCACGAAGGTGATTATACTAGCCTTTCCCTTATTTGTCAAGACCGAACGGGAACTCTCAGGGCATTCCCCAAGCCTGCTTCTCGTCATTGCGAGCCGAAGCCACGAGCGCAGCGTGGCTGCTCTCGATAAGGTTATATGTTCCCGATCAGAATCTGGGCCGCCAGGTTGGTATTCTCCTTGCTGAGCCATTTTCGCACCACAGGCATGACCACGGCCAACTCGCGGCTTCCCGTCTCCTTCATGGCCCGCTCGATGTAGGGCCGCACGGTCTCCAGCCTCAGCTTCCACTCCCATAGCTCCTCCGCCTTGTGCACGTGGCGGGCCACGGCCACCTCCACGTAATCCTCCATCAGCTCCGCCTGGAGTTGACCCCAGACCACATCCCACCCCTCCCCGGCAAAGCCATCATCATAGACGCGGCAGGCGGCCTTGAAGAGGATCTCCTGGGGGATTTCGGCCTGCTCTGCGGCCATGACCGACATGTGGGCCTCCTCCAGGGTTCTGGTCTTGCACTTGACCAGCTTGATCGTGTCGGGATAGCAGAAGGTGAACACCACCCCCTCGTCCACTAACCTGTCGGGCTGGTTTTTCTCATCCAGCTCCAGCCGAAATCTAAGCCACTCGGCCCGCACATCGGCCTTGTCAGTCTCGAAGATGACCTGCGGCGTATGCAACTCGTACTTCTCGGCCAGGGCCACCAGCTCCCCCCAGGGCCGAAGCCGCCCCTGGTCATCTATGGCCACGATGAAGGAGACCTGGAGAGGAAAATCGTAGATCAGGGTATGCGGGTTTCGATAACCATAGCACTCGAAGGAGAGGCTGAGTTTGGTCTCGCGGACGGCTTGCAGGATCCCCGGGTACATCTCATAGATGTCAGGCAGGAGGTCGTAAACGGAGTGCATCTCCGAGGGCTTATTGAGAACGGCCTGACGGGTCTTAGGGATGATCTCGACCATCTCGCCCCTGTCGTCGAGCAGCCCGAACCAGCAGACGTTCGTGCCATCAACCTTCTGACGCAGGAGCACCTTCTCGTAGCTGGTGGGCAGGACGATGTCATCGGGGGTGACGTTCTCCAGGTCAATCTCCCTGTCCCGCCGATAGGGATAGTGAATCTTGGGGATGCCGTAGACGAATTGGCCAGTGTCCTTCCCGTTCACCGCTTCGATGAGAAGTGCTCCCAGCCGGTGGTCCCGCTCCACGCTCATCCAGGCCGTCACCTCGCGACCTTCGGGGCTTATGAAGTTATAGGGGCGGATGTCGCCTAGAATTGGGTGTTTTCTCATATCAGCCTCTTCACCACGTAGCGGTCAGTGACATTTTCCTCTCCTAATTATACTACATCTCAGCAAGGTTGACAAAGAGACACCACCTCCTGCCCTCTCCCTCCCCCTAACCCCCTCCCTCTCCCAAAATTGGGAGAGGGAGGGGGTGCCCGAAGGACGGGACCTGTCCTGAGCGAAGCCGAAGGGGTAGGTGAGGGCAATCAAATTGCCTTTTCTCCGAGAATGTGGTAAGATTGAAAGCAGTGGTCTGCCGACAAAAGAAGCAAGCAGAAAAAGGGTCCTCTTGACCTTTCTGAGGTGAGTATTGATGCCCTCTGGTTATGAAGAAGCAATGATGTGGAATCTTTTCTGTTCACCCTAACCTCCATCGTCAATTTCATCTGCCTGGCTCTCTCGCTATGGTTGGGCTTCTACATCGTCACCCGTAGCCCGCGCAGCAGGATCTCCTGGCTGGCCAGCGCTACCCTCTGGTCCCTCTCCGGCTCCTTCCTGAACACCTTGACCTACATCAACATCTCGCCAGAGCAGGCCACTCTACCTTGGTGGTGGGGCTGGAGCGCTGCGCTCGCGGCCCCCTTCTGGTTCCACTTGAGCGCCTCTTTCCTACCAGGCAGGCTGGCCAGGAAACAGCGTCCGCTGGTCATTCTCGTTTATCTGCTGACCCTGAACTTCGTGGCCATGGAAGCTTATACCCCCTGGGTGTTCGCCGGGGCGACGATCAAACCGCTCATCTACCACAGTGCCCAGCGTCCCGGCCCCCTCTTCCCTCTCTTCGGCCTCTCCCTGATCGCGGCCTCCGCCCTCTCCCTCTACAACCTCTACCTGAGCTGGAAACGAGCCAGAAGCCCCACTATCAGGCAACAGCTCACTACGCTCCTTTGGGCCACCTCGTTGGCGCTCCTGAGTGCGGCCTATGCTAACCTATCCATCTGGCTCGGGCTGAATACACTTACATTAATAAGCACCGTCGGTCTGGGTGTGGGGATGGCCCTGCTCGGCTACGGCGTAGCTCGCTACAACGCTTTGATCGAGGGGCGGGCCATCGGGCTGGACTTCCTGTACACCTTCCTGGCCATCAGCCTGGTAACCAGCTTCTACCTGCTGGTCACCTTCATCTCCTACATCGTTTACGACGTTCCCTTCATCGCTTTCATTTTCATCATCATGCTGGCCACCGTCTCCCACTCTCTCTACGATTGGGCTCGGACCTACCTGGACCGGCTCTTCTATCGGAGGCAATACCGCGAGGTGAGGGCCAACCTGCGGGACTTCGCCCGCGAGGCTGCCCCGGGCCATGATCTGCCAGGCCAACTGCAGGTCATCATCCAGGCCCTCTGCCGATCCCTGGGAACTGGCAAGGGCTTCATTGCCTTGCAGGAGGCGGAGGGCTTTGCCATCGTCGCCGCCCACCCGACGGACCTTCGGGGAGCTGGCATCACCATCGAAGCGTTGGCCACAGAGGAAATGACTTCACTATCCCCTCCCGTAAGCTCCCCAAGGCTAGAAGGCATGGCTCTGCTGGTTCCCATGCACTATGGCGGCGAACAAATAGGTGCCGTCGTTCTAGGCCCAAAGAAGACCGGGATTGACTATACCGAGGACGACTTCGACTTGCTGGAGGACCTGGCCGAGAGGGTGGCCGGCGCGGTGTACAGTGTCCGCCTGCAAGAGAAAAGCGTGCGCCAGATAGATGCCCTGGTAACGGAGTTTCGCGAGCGGGAGAGGGAGTTGAGACTCAGGATGCAAGAGGTACTGGAGTCAGAGCCGCCGATTCTGGAGGGAGTGGACGAGAGGGAAGTAATCTCCCTGGTCGAGGATGCCCTGCGACATCTGTACGATTACCCTTATCTGGGAGAGCACAGATTGGCTCAGCTCCGAATCGTCGAATCATACCTTGATGTCCAAGAAGGCGCCTTCGTCACCCACCTTGACCGAGGCAAAGCTCTACAGGACGTGCTGACCACTGCCCTGGAAAAACTGAAGCCACCCGACCCCCAGCCCTCGCCCCCTCCTCGGGAGTGGCACCAATACGTCATACTGTACGACTCCTATGTGCTAGGGAAGCGGAACCGCGACATCATGTCCAGGCTCTACATCGGCGAGGGCACCTTCAACCGCGCCCGCCGTCGGGCCATTCGAGGGGTGGCCAGGGCGCTGGAAGAGATGGAGAGGGAGGCTCAGCGAAGGAGTCAGGCTTAGTGCTCCGATTGGCAGTTTGGGGACTTCCACCCCCAGCTATCGCCCGTGCCGGGCGTACAACAAAAACCGACCTGCTTGGAACAGGTCGGTTTTCTGGCGGGAGCGACGGGATTCGAACCCACGGCGACAAGGGCTTGTCTGGCGCATCCTGCTTGTGCTTCCTCCGAGGTTTACTTCTGCAAACTATGACCGCCTAATCCGATTGCCTGCCACGAAGCCGAGGAGCCCAGCGAGGAAGATCCCCACGATGGCTTGGATGGCAGTAACCATCCTCACTCTATCGTCGGCAGCTTGGAACCTGGCAAATTCAGTGGTCGTGAAGGCACCGGCACTGTAGATTAGATAGTGCCAAAACGAAGTCGCAACCTTTGCTGCCCCATTCGATTCCACCAGCCAGACGCCGCCGATGCGCCAATAGTAGGTGGCGAATCCCAAGAAACTGGCGAACATCCAGGCTACTACTCGTCCAATGCTCTCCCCGTAGTCGCAAAGCAGTTCCACAAACCAATCCGTCAGCCACTTGAGCATATACTTGATCCAGAACCACCAAACCAAGGGGGACCAACGAGGCAACAGTCCGTATTTTCTGAGATTGGGCCACAGTCTGCTGAATAACTCTCGGACAGGGCGGGGAAAGGGCTCCTCACGACTGTGATATCCACGGCAGCGCCAGGGAGCTTTGGTGGCCTTTTCCATGCGCCTCTCTTTGCGATAAGCCCAGCTTTCGTCTTCGTAGCGGCCTATCTCCGCGAAGTTGTTTTTCAGAGCCAAGTATGCCTCTTTCGCCTCACGGTATTGTCCCTCCAGTTCCTCGCCTATAGCCCGCCCAAGCTGCTCCCTTTTCATCCGTGTGTCATCCAGAAATGCATTGTAGAAGTATGACCCTTCGAGGCTTTCAGCACTAAAGAGCTCTGTCTTTTCGAGGTGACAATTACTGAGATTGACCCCTCGGAGCTTTACGCCGTCCAGGTTGGCTTCTCGGAGGTCGGCGTGTGCCAAGTCGGCCTCGCGAAGGTTTGCACGCCACAGGTAGGCCCCATGGAAATTTGCGGATCTTAGATCGGCCTTTTGGAGGTCTGCCTGTTCTAGCCTGGTATCTTGGAGGTTTGCGCCCAACATCTTAGCCCCTTGGAGGTTCGACTCGTTCAGGTTAGCCCCTTCGAGGTTCGCGCCCCACAGGCTGGCCTCTTGCAAGTTCACGCCTTGCAGGCTGGCCCCTTGCAGGTTGGCTTGCTCCAGATTAGCTTCTCGGAGGTCTGCGTACTTCACGAAAGCTTCTCGGAGGTCTGCAGCCTCTAGATAAGCCGCTTTGAAGTTGGCGTGCCGTAGATCGGCCTTTTGGAGATTGGCGCGCGGCAAATATGCTTTCTGGAAGTTTGCGTCCCACATCTTAGCCCCTTGGAGGTTTGCGTCATCTAGATGAGCCCCTTGGAGATTTGCGTTCTTTAGATCAGCCCCCTGGAGGTTAGCGTCACCTAGCCGGATTCCTTGGAGGTTTGCAAGGACCAGACTTGTCTCTTGGAGATTTACGCGCCTTAGATTTATACCTCCTGTCAATGTGTCAAACCACACGGGCGTTTCATTCTGGGCTGTCTCGCGGACATGCTCTAGCTCTGCCGCAAGCGTTTCTGTGCTCAGGTCTATGCCCGGCAAGTTCTTGCCTGATAGGTCAAGCCCCTCAGGCCCACCGTTCTCCTCGATTAGCTTCAGTATCTCTTCCCTGGTGTACTCGCTCATTCTCAGTCCTCGACGTCGGTTTCAGCGTCCACGTTGACAGCATCAGGCGGTGGGGTGAACCCTTCGGGCCACGTGGTAGTGTTGCTGTACCTGACTCCGTAGATGGTTGCATCTTCCAGGTGGAGGGCGAGACGCAGCTTAGCCCCCTGGAGGTTTGAGTACCCAATTATGGCCCATCGGAGGTCTGCCTCCACCAAGTTGACCTCTTGTAGGTTTGTGTTTATCAGGGAGGCTCTCTGCAAGTCCACAAACTGCAAGTCGCTCCCCCAGAGGTCTGCGCCATCCAGGGCTGCATCTTGTAGGTTTGCAAACCCAAGGTTGACCTCTTGGAGAACTGCTTCCTTCAGGTCAGCCTCTTGGAGGTTCGCGCCCGACAGGTGAGCCCCTTTCAGTGACCCATCCCGTAGCCATCCACGCGACGTTAATGCCCGAACTGCTTCCCGCGCAAACGCATTGTCGGGGCTGCCCATCTGCAGAATCAGCCGCCTTTTCTCTCGCTCCATTTCACGGTGCTGATACAGCATGTCAACAAAGAGTATCGTGATTGCGAGGCTTGCCAACTCTGTGCTGACATTGGCGGATAGGTATTTGAGTATTTGCTTTGCCGTCCCCGTCAGGTAAAGTAGCTCACGCTCGTTGAAGTAGCCAAGTATCCCGACTAGAAACGCAAGGATCAGTAATGCAACGCCTGCTATTCGGAGAGGCGTCCACCACTGAATGAAACGTCGTCCAATTCTCCTCACAGTTTGCTCTGGTGCCATTTCCCCCTGCCCCTCCTCTCCCACCACCCTAGAACGTGCCGATGAGCTGCAACAAGAAGCCAACCACGAACAGCACAGCACCCACCGCAAGAGAGCGCTGGCGAATACGCTAGTCGTCGGCGCACGCCCTGACCACCTGACAACTATTATACCACGCCTGAGCACGGTTTGCAATATCCAAAAAGAAAAAACCAACCTGCTTGGATCTGGTCGGTCTTCTGGCTCGATTGGCAGTTTTTGGCAGCTTATGCCCTTGCAATGGCAGCCCTTTTGTGGTTTAATATAGGCACAAAGGGGTCATTTTTTCTTGAAAGAGAGGAGGAGTACAATGACCAGGCAAGAATCTCTATTGAGCAAGATCGAGGAGTGGGTGGAGGAAGGGCTGATCTCTCCTGAGCAGGCTGAGGCGCTCAGGCGGAGGGAGGCGGGGGCTGCGGTTATGTCACCAGTCCGCCGGGTGAAGGCCGATGAGATCTTCGTTTACCTCGGCAGCCTGGTGGTCTTTCTGGCGCTGGCCTTCCTGGTGGGGCTGAACTGGGGGGATCTGGAAAGCGCAGGCAGGATACTCTCAATGCTCATCCCTACAGTTGCCATGCTGGCCTTGGGCTGGCGGCTGCGCGGCTCGGAGAGTGCCGAGGAAGCGAGGCGGCTGCGGCTCAGGCGGGGGGCGCAGGCCTTGTGGCTGGGGGCCTGCCTGTTGAGTGTGTTATTCTTTGTGGTGACCTTCCACGAACTGGGCCTCATTGATTGGTCTGAGCGAGGGCCTACCGACCCCTGGGTGGTGGTGAGCTGTCTGTTGGCGACGGGCGTGGCTGGAGTTGCCTTCGTCCTGCTCCCCACCATCACCCAGAGCATCGCTTTCCATCTTTGCGGCAGCGCGGTATTATTGACGTTCCTGGGCTGGCTGGACTACACCCTTCCGCCCCTCAATCATTTCCTTGAGAATCTGTTGACCCTGGTGATTGGCCTGGTGGCGGGCGGCTTATGTCTGGCGCTTTCGGAGTGGCTGCAGGCGAGGGAGAGGAAGGATCTGGTAGGAGTATCCCGCATCTTCGGAGCCCTGGCCATCTTGGGGTTCGCTTTCATCCCGGCTATGGATGAATACCCTGTAACCTGGCAGAAAGCAACGATGGAAGCCATTGCCTTTCTGGCCAGCATCGCCTTCATCGCTGCCAGCGTGAAACGGCAGTCACAAGCCTTCCTCTACATCGGCGCCGCCTTCCTCTTCCTCCTGATCATCTACGTGAACTTCGAGCATTTCGCCGATAGAATCGGCATGCCTATCGCGCTCCTCATCATCGGGGTGCTGCTCATCGGATTGGGTCTGGGAACGGGACGACTAAGCAGGCGCATACGGGCACCGAATGTCAGTGGCCAGTGATCGGTGATCGGCGAGAGGAGATGAATGTGACCAAGGTTCAATGTGCGCGGCAGCGCTCAACGGCGCGGGTTTTGATGATCATCGCCATCGTCTTCTGGCTCTGGTTCGGGATCGGCTCAGCCTACGCTGAGAACACTGGCCTATTCAACTGGCTGATGCACATCCTGGTGCCAGGAGGCATATTCATCCTGAGCACGCCCGTGGCCTGGCGCTGGGAAGGGGTCGGCGGGGCGCTACTGGCGCTGGAGGGCCTCGCCGCCCTAAGCTTCATCGCGCGTGCCTTTCTCCTGGGAAGCTTCACCACCTCGACCCTGGTGCTCATGTGCCTGACCCTGGGCCTGCCCCCACTGGCAGCAGGAATCCTGTTCTTAGTCTGCTGGCAACGATCCAGATAGACCACTCCAAAGCGCCGGAGCGCCAAACTTGTTCTCCGAAGCGCTGGAGTCCCGAACTTGTTCGGGGTAAGCCGCTGTGGCGTCAATTTGCAGGCCAGAAAACCTCAACAAGTTGGGGACTCCCACTGGAAATGCGTTTCCCAACAGCGAGGGAATGTCAATGAAAGACCGACTGGAGAAGAAAGCTCATCTGATTGTGTTGCTGGTGGGATTGCTCAACGTCGCCGTACTGCCTTTGTGGCAACTGCCAATAGCCAAAGCAACGGCACGAGCAACAGGTTACCCATTGTTTGCACTGGGGCTGGCCCTCAACCTGCTCTCGCTTCTTGCCCTGAAGCGGGGCTTCGGCGGCCAGATCGAGCCGGTGACAGAGCTGGTTACGGGCGGCATCTACGCCAGGTTGCGACACCCCATGTATGTAAGCTTCACTATAACCATGCTGGGGCTCGACTTCTTACTCAGAAGCGCCTTGGGCATTCTGTTTACTATCGTCGCCTTCCTGCCCAGCATGGTCTGGCGGGCACGTCTGGAGGAACAGGCCCTGGGCCGACACTTCGGCCAGGCGTGGAAAGACCATGCGGAAAGCGTGCCTTCCCTGCTGCTCTGGGACTTGAGAAAGAATTAGGATTTGGAGGATTGTGATGTGGCTCGAAGGTTTCCTTAGAACCCAACTGAAGAGATTGTTGACCAAAGAGCGTTATGTTGCCCTTGAAAACAGGATTCCCTCGCTGGAGAGCAAGTTTCGGGATATTGATGAATTCGGTCTCTATCTCCACATCCCCTTCTGTCGCCAAATCTGCCCTTATTGCCCTTACAACAAGGAGATCTATCAGCCTGAGGTGGCAGAAAGGTACACAAAAGCTATCAAGAAAGAGATTGACGTCTATTCCGCGCTAATTGGCAATAGACCTGTGACCTCTCTTTACATTGGCGGCGGCACACCCACCACCATGCTCTATAGTGGCCTTGATAAGATCCTGGAGCACGTCTTTGGAGCCTTCAATATGCAGTGCGACATACACCTGGAAAGCCATCCAAATGACTTGACCCTGGATAACCTCAAGGCCATCAACTCTCTCGGAGTAGGGCATCTGAGTATCGGCGTGGAGGCTCTCCAAGACCACCACTTGAAGGCCCTCCGCAGGCCATATTCTGTCGAGCAGGCCATGACAGCAGTCGGTCGAGCTGCTGGCAACGGATTCAAATGCGTCAATGCAGATTTCATCTTCGCCTTGCCTGGTCAAACCTATAGCGAGGTAGAGCAAGCCGGCCACACCCTGGTCGAGATGGGCGTTGACCAGGTTGCGGCTTACCCTCTTTTCAGGTTCCCCTACACCAAACTGGGACAGACCGCTAAGGGGAACAACCACAGAATCTCCAGCTTCTTCAAGAGAAGAAAGATGCTGGGCATCCTGGAGAGGATCTTTTATGACGCGGGCTTTGAAAGAACCTCCGTTTGGGCCTTCACCAGGTCAGGAGTCCCAAAGTACTGCTCCGTGACAGTGCCTCTCTACGTTGGCCTTGGTGCAAGCGGAGGATCTTACCTGAAGGATGTTTTCTACCTCAACACCTTCAATGTTCAAGAGTACATCAAGGCACTCGAGAACGGGAGGATGCCCATTGCCCTGTCACTCGATCTGACAGAGAACATGCAAATGGCTGGCTGGCTTTACTGGAGGATCTACGAAACAAGGTTCAAAAGAAGCGATTTCGGGAGAAGATTTGGCAAGGAATTTGACAGAGTTTACGGAAAGTATATGACGCTATTCTCTCTCCTCGGGTTCTTGAAAGAGGACGATGGGGATGAGATAGTTCTTTCTGACAACGGAACCTATTGGCTGCATGTATTGGAGGACTTGTTCTCAATAGAATACATCAGCCAGCTCTGGGGAACTTCAAAGGAAGCGCCCTGGCCAGAAAAAGTGGTCCTGCAATAAGCAGTTGTGGACGGTGATCACCTATTGACAATATGGATCTTATGTGCTATGCTTACACCAAGGGGCAGGGGGATAGGAACGAGCAACGGTTTCTGTCCCTTCTGTGGAAAGGATGCGCTGTGGCATCATGCTGTCACCGATTGAACTCCCTGTATCCATCGTATCCATCCGATGACTACACGTTGACTAAGCTTCGCCAGCCCATCCACCGCCGCAATAGGATGGGCTGTTTGTTTGTGAAGTGAGCGGGGCAAGAGGTGAGTGACCAGATGAGAGGAGACCAAGGAGGTGGAAAATGGACGAGATTTGGCTGCTGATCGCGCCGTTGGCGATACTGCAACTGGGGCTGATGGTCTTCGCCCTGGCGGACTGGGCGCGCCGCCCCCAGACCCGCTACCTGAATCGCTGGGCCTGGCTGGTGATCATCGTCGTCTTCAGCATCATAGGGCCTGTGGCCTACTTCCTCCTGGGCCGAGAGGAGGAGTAGGATGAGTGTTGGAGACAGTATAGCCATCCGCTGCGATGGGCTATCCAAGACGTATGGACAGATAGTGGCCCTGCAAGACCTGAACCTGGCAGTCGAGGCGGGAACGATCTTCGGCTTCCTGGGGCCCAACGGGGCCGGCAAAACGACGACCATCCGCCTGTTGGTGGGGCTGGCCAGGCCCACCAGGGGGCAAGGCTGGGTGGCCGGGCACGAAGTGACCGCCGACGGGAAAGCCGCCCGACAGTTGATCGGCTATCTCCCCGAAGAGCCAGCCTTCTACCCCTGGATGACCGGGGCCGAGTTCCTGGATTACATAGGGCGGCTGTTCGGTCTCGATGGGGCAGAGCGGAAGAAGCGGGTGGATGAGCTATTGGACCTGGCAGGCCTGCGGGAAGCAGGTCGCCGTCGCGTGGGCGGGTACTCGCGGGGGATGCGTCAGCGCCTGGGAGTGGCCCAGGCCCTGATCAATCATCCCTCAGTGCTTGTCCTCGACGAGCCGGCCTCGGCTCTCGACCCCCAGGGGCGCCGTGACGTGCTGACCCTCATCGAGCAACTGCGAGAACAGGCCACCGTGTTCATGTCCAGCCACATCCTCTCCGACGTGGAGCGGGTATGCGACCGGGTGGCCATCATTGACCGCGGGCGGCTGGTGGTGGAGGCAGATCGAGAGGAATTGCAGGATCGCTACGCGCCGCCCGCCTTTGAGCTGGCCTGGGACGAGGGCGACAACGAGCAGACCCAGGTGACAGACTTCTTGCATCTACTGGAGGGCGCGCCCTGGGTGAGCCAGGTGGAGCGTCAGCACCGGGCCTTGCGGGTGCACGTCAGCGACAGAGCGCAGGCGCGGCGCGAACTGTTATCCCTGGTGGCGCAGAGCGGGCTTGTCCTGGGCCGCTACGAGCTGGTCAGGCCTACCCTGGAGGACGTCTTCCTGCGCCTGGTGAATAGGGAGGGTATCCGATGATCTTCCTGGCGATGTTGCGCAAAGAACTGGTGGAACAATGGCGTTCCCGGCGATTGGTGGCGGTAGCGGCAGTGCTGTTGTTCTTTGGATTCCTGTCACCGCTGGGTGCCAAAATGCTGCCCGATCTGATGAAAAGCCTGGGCGACACCGGCGGGATCGTCATAGAATTTCCCACGCCCACCGCCCAGGATGCGCTTTTGCAATACGTGAAGAACACCAGCCAGTTCGGCGTGTTCCTGGCCGTGCTGGTGACGATGGGCGCCCTGGCCCAGGAGAAGGAGCGAGGCACGGCAGCGATGGTTCTCAGCAAGCCGGTCTCCAGAGCCCATTTCCTGCTGAGCAAGTTCCTGGCCCTGACCCTGGTCTTCGGCTCGTGTCTCACCCTGGCCGGGCTGGCCTGCTACTACTACACCATCGTGCTGTTCAAGGGAATCGGAGGAACCCGTTTTGTGGAGATGAACCTGCTGTTGGCACTGTTCATCGAATTCTACCTGGCAGTGACCTTGCTGGGCAGCACCATCGCCCGCAGTCAAGTGCTGGCCGGTGGGTTGGGGCTGGGGGCGGTTTTTGTGGTGGCCATCCTGGGGGCCTTGCCCCGGCTCGGCGACTACATGCCTACGGCACTGCTGAACTGGGCGAGGGCCCTGATGGTGGGAGCCGGGGAGCCTGCGTGGGGCGCGGTGGCCGTCAGTCTGGCGGGGATAGTCGCCTGCCTGGGCGCCGCGCTGGTGGTGTTTGAGCGGCAGGAGTTGTAATCAATGTCATGGAGGTGAGAAGATGTTCAGGAAGCTGCTCTGGATGCTGAAAGAGCCGAAGGACTTTTTCGAGGGAGTCAGAGAGGAGGGCTACCGCGAGCCGTTCATTTTCCTGCTTCAGGTGTCGGCGGTCATCGCCTTCTTCACTCCTATCGTGAACTATCTGGGTTGGGAGAGCACCGACCGCACGTCCACCTATCAGGCCCAGATCCTGGGTTGGCAGATCACCAGTGAACAGTTGCTGCCGCGCCTGGGTGCATGGGCCTACGTTGTCGAAGCCTTCCTCATCGTGGGTCTGGCCTTGATCATCGCCCTATTCCTGGCCGCGTTCCTGCACCTGATCTTTCGCATTCTGGGTGGGCAAGGGGCGTTCCTCAACGCCTGGAAAGCCACCTGCTACGGCGTGGGGCCCTGTGTGATCCTGGGTTGGGTGCCCTACTGGACTCTCTTCGTAGGAGCCTGGTCCTTCGTGTTGCAGCTTTACTTCGGGCCCAAGGTCCTCTATCGTATGCGAGAGGGACGGGCGCTTTTGATCCTGGCCTTCTTCGTGGGAGCCACGCTGCTGGAGTTCGCCACCAAGGGAACGACGGTGAGCTTTGGGGGAGGGTGAATCGGAGGTTGACAACGTGCCTCTTATGTGTTATGCTTAGACTGAGTTACAGAGGGTAGGTGGACATGATAGTCTGAGAAAGAGGTACACATGGGCAAAAAACGACACAAGAGCAAGAAACAACGGACAAAGCGGGATCGCTCCCAGGGAATAGCTATGTCCCGCCGCCCAGCGGGCGGTATCCAATTGGTGACATCTGAAGGCGATGCGCTTGTATTCACGAGTGCACATTACCAGCACGCTGCGCTGGAAGAGATCCGCCAAATTCTAAAGCAAGCTGAGGACTTTGGCATTGAAGATGACCTGAAGCCAGAACCGGACGGTTCATTGCACTTTCCATGGTTTGAAACTCGTTCTGGAGTACGCAGCCTGTTCAAGTCCATCGGCCAGCGCATCCTGGCGAATTTGACGTTGACACCGACGACGCTTGAAGTGGAAGCGATGTCACAGCAACGCCTGGATGACTGTTGCCAGCGACTGGAGCAGCTTTTGGGAGATCGCATCCGTCTGGTCGAGACCAGAGCGAAGAGTGCAAGCCAGGCGCTCCGTGAAAGCAAGCCGCGCGTTGAGCCTGAAGAGCCGTTTATGCCGCCGCCGGAAGTCATCGCAGAGATCGAGGAGAAAATGTTGCGCGAGTGGATTGAC
>Ga0268276_1002378_pt1 | contig 16149 bp, 14 predicted proteins | sample saktaG_4_FD_190145 | JGI IMG/M metagenome (GOLD analysis project Ga0268276, IMG submission 190145) | Saline water microbial communities from Sakinaw Lake, British Columbia, Canada - sak_2010_1_5_45m | ecosystem: Environmental > Aquatic > Non-marine Saline and Alkaline > Saline ...
GTTTAACTTTTTAGCCAGGGATTTTGCTGACTCGGTATTCAGGGCTTCAATAAACTTATTCTGGATAAACTCGATTCTGTCTTCCGGTACATCTTTATATGCAAATATGGTGTACCATGCGGGAAGGACGACATCATATCCGAGTTCTTTCATAGTGGGTGTATCAGGTAGGGATGGGACTCTTTCTTCCAAACATACTGCCAAAGCTCTGGTTTGCCCAGCTTTAACAGTCGCCCCAATAGTACTAGGTACAGATGCACCAATATCAACATGGCCACCAAGAACAAAAGCCAAAGCTTCAGATCCACCAGTGGTAGGAACATGTTTATTCTGAATACCCGTAAGTTTTTCGAACAGGATAAGAGGAAGATGTGGTACACTAAGATATCTACCATGACCAACTGAAAATACATTAGGCTCAGCCTTTGCTTTAGCAATCCAATCATTAACATCCTTGATAGGGCTATCTGCTTTTACAAAGAATGTAGGAACAACTTCCGTTATCTGGAAAACGGGTTTCCAGTCAGAAAGGTCATAGCCCACTTTTTCCGTCAAAGCAGTGGTGATAAGAGGCCCATAGTCAGTAACAAGAAAGGTATAACCATCCTGGGGCTGATTCATCACAAAATTAATCGCTTCCTGCCCACCAGCTCCAGGCATACATATTACGTCGATTCGCTGGTCTGCTAATGGTTGTGCTGCAATTGCAAGCATCCTACCAGAAATATCCACTCCCCCTCCCGCACCGTAGGGGACAAGAAAACGAATAGCCTTTTCCTTCGGGTATTCCGCGGCAAAAGAGGAGACTGAAACAAATGCCAACAATAAAATTACCACGAACAACATCACAAAGTTGAGTCTTCTTCTCATAATTCTCATAACAATACCTCCTAAAATATAATTTTTATCATCGGTATTTAATGGGATCTCCGTGAACAGACCGGTGACACTCTGCCCATCGGGTTAATAAAATGCTATACGCCGGCTTTCACCTCCTTAAATTAAATCAGTTTTGTTTTGATTGGCTATAGTTCGACCGTCGATCCCTCCACTACCGTATCCCGGGTAACGCTTTCCAGAATATCACTGGTAATAGGCGGCGCTATCACCTTTCCATCCCGCACCATAAGTAAACAAGCTCCCGGACCTTCGGTCACTTTACCTGTAGAATCCAGAAGGATCGGCCAATCATATCCGCCGGACTGCGATTCCATGGCAGCCAGACGTCCGTTATGATAGTTTGAGAAGGCTTTCAACCGGGGAGGCATCACATTATCGGCAATTCGACCCATGAGACTACTCCCACATTCAAGGAGCGAGAAGGGTCCTGATAGGCCTGAAAGGGCCAGGAATCGATAATAAGTTCTACCGGTTTACCGGGAACTGACCTGAACCCCAATAAATAGTATCATTCTCTATAAGAAAGAAAATAAATTATAAACACAGCTTAAAAGTAATGCGATAAATTGAAAATTTAATTAAAATTTCCTATAAGTAAAATATTAATTTTATTAACATAGTTTTTATAACATGTTTTCCATATTTAATTTATGAGAGATATCTCTTGATATATTTATTAAAGTATTTTTTAGTTTTTTTATTTCGGATGTATTAAAACGTGACGAAGGTCCTGTAACGCTGATACCGGCAATCGATGTGCCTTCGTTATTTAGTATAGGTGTACCTAAACAGTTAACGCCAATTTGATATTCTTCTTTATCAATCGCATACCTATTTTTTCTAATTTTCTTTAAGCATTCTTTTAATTCTATTACAGAAGAAATTGAATTTATAGTAGAGGTGTTTAATCTATCATTTTCATTTCTGTAAAGTATTGTGAATTGCTCCTCTGGTAAAAAAGCCAAAATAGCCTTACCCACTGCACTGCAATGGGCTGGTATTTTTGTGCCTATTTTGATATCTGTTCTTAATGTTTTGAGACTTTCAATCTTGCCAAGACACACAGTTTCTCTGTGTTCTAAAATTGAGAAATTAATACCTTCATTAGTTTTTTTAGATAAATCTTGCAGAAAAGGCGTTACGATATTTAATAAATCGAAGGTCTTTTGAACTTTATTGCCAAGTATAAACAGCTTATGCCCTAGGCGATATTTTGATGTTTTTTTGTTCTGAATAATATAGCCATGGCATTTGAGAGTCACTAACATTCGATATACAGTTGTAATTCCAATATTCAAATTTTTACTTATGTCTGTTAATCGAAGTTCATTGCTATCTGAAAGTAGTTCTAACAAATTTAAGACTTTTTCTATTGATTTTATTTTTTGCAATTTTGATGACATGATTTCCTTAATACGCAATACGTTTTTCTCATTAACAATACCATGCAGCGCTAGTTAGTGTCAACAACTTTTTTTGGTGTGTCATTTAAAAGATAAAAGCGGACTACCCAAAAACAGTAAAAGGTATAATTTATAATTAAATCCTAAAGGGAAAAGAGGTTCTAAATTATGTCCAAACAATTACACAAAAACTTCACCGATAGTCAGATTAAAATACTTTTAAAAAGTTATCTGGATAAAAAATCAAGATTAATTATGTCCGGTAAATGTTTAAAATCTAGAGCAGGAGATTCTTTGTTATAAAAGCATCAAGGAGTTCATATTATGATTTGCTGGAAAGACCTGTAAATGCACACAAAAAGAGTGATGTGATACTTTTAAAAAAGATTCGGAAAATTTAAAAAGAATCATATGAAATCCAAGGGACACACAGAATAAAAGCTCAATTTGGCATAGATAGCATTTCTTGTGTAAAATAAAATAGAAAATTTAATTAGTGAAAATTGAGTATTAAAGTCACTTTAGAAGAAAATATAGAGTTACTACCGATTTAACTATCCTTATTCTGTTGACCTAAATTTTTTAATTAAGACTTTCCCAAAAAAAGTATCAAATAAAAAAAGATAAGCGATGTAACCTCATACCCATTGATAAAGATTGGTTATATCTGGCAGACATTAAAAATCTATTTCAAAGAAAAGTGGTTGGCTGAATTTTAGGAAGTAAAACAACAAAAAGACCGAATATAGCAGTGCTGATGCAAACAGTTTGTAAATAAGATCTAATAATAAGATTTATTCATGGTATTTTCAAAATAAACCTGCTGTGAAAAAATAAACTATTAATTATTTGTCAATTAACTTACCCTGTTTTGCTATCTTTTCAGCGATATCTTTCAATCCGAGCTTTTCTAAACCTATCCGGGTCTGCATCCCCGTTTTCTTGTCCCATCCCCAAAGTTCATAAAATTCATCAAGCATCTCATTAAATTTATTTTCCTCGATTTTAAAACCTTTATAGGGTCCGGATTTTACTTCCTCGTCTCGAAACCTCTTGGGCGGAAGATCATCTTTGCGAGACATATCGGTGTGTAGCGTATTAAATGCTTTTTCAAGATTTCTGCCTATGACTGCATAATGGTTTACCAATTCTTCTTCAGTCAAATCAAGTCCCGTTCCAGCATTAATAAGCTCTGCAAAATTAGTTATTGTAAGGAAATTTGCTCCGGACCAGGTTCCTACATAATTACATATGCCCAGGTTATCTTCTAATTCTTTAGTCTTCCCCTGCCAGACTACACCCTTTGCCTGATTTCGATAATCTGTTACATTAAAATTACCCGGCCGTGGTTTAGGACCATATCTATCGCTCCCCATAGTTGCTCCTCTTAAATGTCTTCCTGCAACTGGTGAGGTAGATACAGCCAATGCCCAGCCCTTGGGAACACGGAAAGGTTCAATTGAAGGCTGTCCTTTTACCTGAATAAGATAATATTCTGAATTATGACCAATCTTTTTAGCAGCTTCCATCATGCCATCTGCTAATAAATTCCCAATTCCTTCTCTATGGGCTAATTTTTTAATCATTTTTATTAAGGCCTCACTGTTTCCCCAATCTAATTCTAAACCATCAGTGTCTTCTTTAGTTATAATCCCCTTTTCATATAATTCAAAAACCCAGGATATTCCGGCTGCAACATAATCACCATCTAATCCCAATTTATTGGTAAGCAACCAGGACTCTACCACTGATTCCGGATCGGAAATATCAAATCGACAAGCATGTCCCATAATGGTATTAATCCAAAATCCTTCACCTTTTTCGCCATTATGCTTTCCTTTATTTATTTCCATAAAAGGCATACATCCAGTAGGACAAGAATAACAAGCTCGTACTCCTTTTTGCATATTAGGCACACCTGTTGTAGGGTTCATTAACCTATTTCTTTTTTCTCTCTCCCACTGATCATCTTGGCCATTTTTAACCACTATATTAGTATTCCATCCCTTCCATTCAGGATCAGAATACAGATTCAATGCGGATTTACGCATCATTTCTGTATTGGGCTCTTCTTTGCATTTTTGATAACACTTCGCTACTGCCTTCATGAATTTTTCCGGTTCCGCAACTTCAATTTTCCCATGTCCACGGACCACAATAGCTTTTAGTTTCTTATCTCCCATGACACAGCCTACTCCTGAACCACCGGCAGCTTTTGCTGTATCCATCATGATAACCGAACCTCTTACCCTGTTTTCTCCTGCCGGTCCAATACAAGCAATTTTGATATGCTCATCTCCAATTTCCTTTCGTAATATATTCTCTGTTTCATAAATATCCTTACCCCATATTAAACTGGCATCTCTAATTTCAATATTATTATCATTTATATATAGATAAACCGGCTTTCTAGATTTGCCAATAATAATGAGATTGTCATATCCTGCATATTTCAACTCTGCCCCCCAAAAACCGCCTACATTGGCTGAACCTTTTCCCCCGCTAAATACATTTATAGTAGACACATCTACCCTGCAGGCACCGGGAGCCATTGTTCCCACTAAAGATCCTACTCCAAAACAAAGAAGATTCTCCGGATCATACCATTTTACCTGGGGAGCTATCTCATTAATCATAATAAGGGAATTAATTCCCCTGCCACCCAATGTTTTTTCCGCATAACCTTTAGTATCTTCAGTCCATATCTTCTTATTAGATAAATCTATCCGTAAAATTTTACCAGCAAAACAGCCTTTAATATTTGCTACTGTATTCATAGGTGGTCTGATTCTCCTTATTTTCAACAGTTTCTTTAACCACCTTAATTGCCCCGTAAACACAGTATTTTACACATAAAGGTTCAACCTCGTTCAAACATCCGTCACAGGTTGAATCAATACACCATTTAATAACCCCATTTTGCGGATTACGAGATAGGAATATACTGCTTTGGTCCGGCCAGAAGGTTTTAGTGTGGTGAAAGGAACAGATTAATTGGCAAGTTTTACAAGCATAACACAGATTAGTATCCCTAATAATCTTCATAATTTTCCCCTTAAAAAAATGTTAAGCAGAGAATTATTATTACTTAAAAATCAATATAATCAATCATAATTTCTATCATTGCCGCCATAGAATTAATGGCAAACTTTTAAAATAATATATCCCATAAGTAATGTTCTGTTAATATACATGTAAAGAGGCTGCAATTAAATTACAGCCTCTTTACTAAATGTCCAGTATTTATCTCTCTTTCCATTCTGGTGCTGGGTACATAGGTGCATTTTCCTGTGAAGCTTCGGGATAAACAATAACATGTTTACCATTTTGTACTTGTACTACGGGATGCGGCCATTTAATATTTTGTCCTTTTTCATTAAAAGCAATTGCTGGCCAAGTAGCAAGTTCTAAATCAAGAGTAGATAAGGCCTCTCTAACTTTTTCGGTCTCAATTGAATCAGCCTTTTCTATAGCTAACTGAAGCAAGGTTCCTGCAGCACTGGCACTGGATACGTGATATTCCGGCATATAGTCAGGCCCAAATTTATCTTTACAAGCCTGCACATAATCTGCGGTAGTTCCGAATACTTTATCACTATTCTTCATGCCTGGTAGCCACCATTCACCTTCAAAAGCATATTCAGCATCTGCCCCTAATTCCGCTATAAAGCTGGGAATCATCACTCCTACTGAGAAAGCATAAATTTTCGGATTAATATTTAATTCCTTGCATTGTCTAATGGCCATTAAGCTATCTGCGGTATAACCGGCAACGCCCAGAATATCAGGATTTAAGTTTTTCACTTGAGTAAGCAAAGTAGATATATCGGTGGCACCTGCAGGATACTTTTCAAAAAGCACTACATCAAATCCTAATTCTTTACATTTATCTCTAAATCCCTCAGCACAACTTAATGGGAACAGATCATTTGCTGCTATAATAGCTACTGTTTTAGGTTTGGGGTCTAGATTCTCTGCCATATAGGCTATAGGTACCATTAACATAGGAGCTGGTGGAAGAACTGAAAATACATACTTGTAACCTCGCTCATAAATATTAACAGCATTCGCCTCAGGGGCTATGGTAATCATTTTATATTTTTCACCAATGGCCGTAGTGGCAAAGGTAATGCCACTGGAGAATGGACCAAATAGAAAATCTACTTTATTCTGAGTTATCAACATTTCGGTAAGTTTTGCACCTCTCACTGGGGTACTTTCATCATCATAATAAACCATCTTTACTTTATAGTTTACCCCTCCGGCAGTGATACCTCCATGGCTATTGACCCAATCTTCCCATACTTCATATCCATCCTTAACTAATCTTCCCTCATAAGCTATTTTACCAGTTAAAGAAACTGCGACCCCAATTTTTATTATATTTTCCTGAGCAGACACTATTCCGGTTAAGCCAAGCAATAAAATACTGATTAACACTACAATAATAATTATTTTTTTCACTTTTTTTTCCTCCATTTTATTTAATTAGAAAATTTTTTAATTAGCTTTCTGTTCTGCTATACTTCTTTCTTTTTTTTCATCTACCACCCTCTTTTTTTTATTCACTTGCAAGAATCACTTTTCCAAGTATTCAAACTGTACTGAACTATTATACCACTCCTAAATAGGCTGCTTTTATATGTTCATTCTTGGTTAACTTATCAGTCGTATCATGAATGGATACCGCTCCTGCCTCTAATACATATCCCCTATCTGCAATATCAAGAGCAACCTTTACATCTTGTTCAACCAATAATATGCCAATCCCTCTTTCTTTTCTTAATTTAGCGATAATCTCTATTAAATCGTCCACGATAACCGGCGCCAATCCTAAAGAAAGTTCATCGATGATAAGTAAGGTGGGATGGGACATTAAGGCTCTTCCTATAGCACACATCTGCTGTTCGCCGCCGGATAAATTCCCGGCAAGTTTTCTGCTATACCCTTTTAACGGTTTAAAGAGGGTATAGACAAAATCTAAATCTTCTTTTACGCTTTGATTATACTTTCTTTGAAAAGCACCCATCAAAAGATTGTCTTCTACGGTCAATCCAAAAAATAAATGTCTTCCCTCGGGAGCAAAACCGAGTCCCATTTTTATTCTTTCCGGAGAAGCCATTTTAGTGATATTGTTTCCTGAATAAAATATTTCACCTTTGGAAGAGGGAATCATTCCTACGATACTTTTTAATAGGGTGCTCTTCCCTGCTCCATTTGCCCCGATTACACACACCACCTCTTTTTGTTTTACTTCCAAGCTTATATCCCACAGAACTTGAATTGCACCATAACCTGCATCAAGATTGGAAACTTTCAATAATAGATTATCCTTCATTATTTACCTCCTTAGCATACCTTTTCCCCAAATAAGCTTCAATAACTGCTGAATTATTCACTACTTCTTGAGGGGTGCCGTCTACTATCTTCCTGCCGTGATGTAAAACTACAATTCTATCTGAAATTCCCATTACCGCTCTCATAATATGTTCAATGTATACTATAGTTAAGTCTTTTTCCTGCCTGACTTTTTTGACTAAAATACTTGCCTCTTCAACTTCTGTCGGGTTCAAGCCAGCCATAACTTCATCTAAAAATAATACTTCGGGTTCCATAGCTAAAACTCGGGCAAATTCCATTTTTTTTAGATCAGGTAAAGTGATATCACTTACCGACGAATCTTTTTTGCTCTCCAAACCTACTAGTTTTATTATTTCTCTAGCCCTTTTAGATGCATTTTTCATATCAGTATTTCTCTTGTCTCTTCCGTAAAGGGAACCGACTAATACATTTTCCTCTACCGTCATTCCTATTAAAGGCTTCACTACTTGAAAGGTACGGGTTAATCCATACCGGGCTATCTGATAAGGTTTTAAATTGCTTATATCTAAATCTTTAAAAATTACTTTACCGGCAGTCTTGGGCAAAGCACCGGTAGCAAGATTAGTAAGGGTGGTCTTCCCAGCACCATTAGGACCAATTAACCCAACTATTTCACCCTTTTTTACTTCAAAGCTAACCTCATCTACTGCCTTTAAAGCTCCAAAATGTTTACTTAAAGTCTCTATTTTTAAAATTATATTATTTTCTCCCACCTTATACACTCACCTTCTTTCTGAGTCTTAATTCTCTTTTTTTTATAAGATCAGTAATAGTACCAGTAATTCCTTTGGGAACAAAGAAAACGATAATAATGATAGTAATTCCCAACACAGCAAGATGGTATTCAAGAAAAGTACTCCAAACTACCTCGGATAACAGAGAAATTACAAATGCACCAAGGATGGGACCTAAAACACTGCCTGCTCCTCCAATAAGCATAATAACAATAGTGTTAACTGCGATCATGATATCAAAAACTTCATCAGGACCAATAAAAGACATCCAATAGGCGTAAAGAGCACCAGCTATACTGGTAAATAAAGCACTTATGGCCCAGGCAATTACTTTATGATAAGTAGTATTAATTCCCATAGAATTTGCTGCTTCTTCATTGGCTTTTATGCTTCGAATCCCAAAACCTAATTTTGATTTGATTACCAAATATACCGTTAGACTAGTAATTACCATTAAAGCCAACATGGCTAAATAGAAGTAATTATAGGTTACTTCTGGTGATTTATCAATAATGGGCAAGGTAGTTCCCATAGCTCCTCCGGTTATCTCGGTAGCATTTTGCACTACTGATAAAAGTGCTCCACTCATACCAATAGTAGCGATAGCAAAATAATGACCTCGAAGTCTAAGTACCGGAAGTCCAAATAAAATACTAACCAAGATTGCAGTTAGAGTAGCTAAGGGTAAAACAGCCAAAAAAGATAACCCCTTGCTCATACCAATGGCAGTAACATAAGCTCCTACCCCAAAAAACATGGCATTACCAAAAGGAAGATAACCCATATAACCAGACATAAGATTCATTCCTTGAGAAATTACCGCATACATAAAGATAGTAGTAATGACCCTAACCCAATAACCTGATAAAAAGCGCGGTAAAAAGATAAATATAATTATTCCGACTATTATTAAGAAAATATTTACTTGTTTATTATTGAACAACTGCCTTCACTCCTCCCCTTTCAAATAATTCCTAAATTAACCAAAAAACTTTTTCCCCATAAGTCCATAAGGTCTCCAAAGCAATACACTTACCATAATGACCATACCGATGGCTTCTTGCCACTCTGAACCAAAAAATACTGCCCCCGCAGTTTCTGCAATTCCTAAGAGCAAACCTCCGGCAGCTGCGCCCCAGATATTTCCTAAGCCCCCAAGTATGGCAATAATAAATACCTTTCCCACAATGGGGCCTAAAAGGTGAGGAGAAAAACTATAGATGCTCGCCCAAAGAGAACCGGTTAATCCTGCCAAAGCAGTTCCCAAAGCAAAATTAATCAGATACATTTTTTCTACATCTATCCCTACCGCTTGTGCACCTTCTTTATCTAAAGCAACTGCCTGAATCCCTTTCCCGGTTTTCGTTTTCATCATAAAAAGATAAGTTAAATAGATTAATATTCCTGCTACAATAAAAGCTAAAAATTTAATTAAGGGAACATAAGCATCACCAAATTGAAAATTACTACCAGCATAAGTAAGGCGTATAGTACGATAATCAGCAGACCACACCTTCAATATAATATTTTCTACTATTAATCTAATCGCAAAGGTTAAAATAAGAGTAAAAACAATTCCACCCTTAATTAATGGTTGTAAAAGTGTGCGATAAACTGCTGCTCCTATTACAAAAAGAATGGCGCCAGACATTATCATACTAATAAAAGGATCTAGGTGAAATAAATTAAAAAATTCCAGAGAAATATAAGAACCTAGTATAACCATTGCTCCATAGGATAAATTAATTATTCCGCTAATACCCCACTGCAAGGAAAAACCTATACCCATTAAGGCATATAATCCTCCCAGCAGAATAGCATTTATTAACATTTGTAGTTCCATACAAATATTCTCCTTTTTTAAATTTAAATATCAAATTTATCAAATATCATAAATCATATCTTAATTTTTTATTAAACCAATTATATCTTGAACAGAACTATATTTCTTTTTAATTAGATATTTTTCAATCCCTTCAATTACCTCTAACATTAAATAGGGATTAAAAAAATTAGCCGAGCCAATTTGTACTGCGCTCGCTCCGGCAAGAAACATTTCAATGGCATTTTCAACACAATAAATCCCTCCCACACCAATAATCGGTATGTCAACGGATTGGGCAATCTCCCAGATCATCCTCACTATGATAGGTCTTATCGCTGGGCCAGACAATCCTCCCATGGTGTTCCCTAATCGAAAGACTTGTTTGTCAGCATCTATGGCCATGCCCATTAAAGTATTAGCAACAGTTATTATCTGTGCTCCTGCATTTTTTGCAGTTAAAGCCATTTCTTTTATATCGGAAACATTTGGTGATAATTTAGCAATAATTGGTTTTGAAGTGTTTTGCTTTATATTAAAGATTAGTTCGTGTAATTTATCTTGGTTAACGCCAAAAGGAATACCATTATTTAAATTTGGGCAAGAAAGATTTATTTCTAACGCTGAAATCTCTTCAACATTATTAAGATATCCGGCTAAATTACAAAAATCTGAGATAGAATTTCCCATCAAGCTAACAATAATAATGTTATTTGCTTTTTTCAATAGAGGCAATTCTTCTTTTATAAAATATTCTACACCTTTTGAAGGTACACCGACTGCATTTAATAATCCGCAATCAGTTTCACAAATTCTCGGCCCGGGATTTCCTTCTCTTTCTTGGAAAGCAATACTCTTGGGAAGTATTGCCCCTAATCTATTAAGCTCTTTTTCATTTAATAAAGTACATCTTATATCAAAAGTGCCTGAGGCAGGCATAATTGGATTTTTTAAATGTAAAGGACCCAAATCAACCTCTAAGTTTACTTTTTTAGTCATCAAAAATCACCTCTTCCACTGGAAAAACAGGTCCTTCTTTGCAAACCCTTTTATAACCGTCTTTGGTTTTATGAACACATCCTTTGCAGACACCTATACCACAAGCCATATGTTCTTCTAAACTTACAAATGCTAAAAAATTATATTTTTTCTGTAGTTTTTTTATATGTTGGACAAGTCTTTTCGACCCACAAGTATAAACAACATCAATTGCTGTTTCTTCTAAAACTTTCTCTAAAAAATTAGTAACTTTTCCCCTTGCCCCTTTTGAACCATCATCTGTGGTATAGAATGTTTTCCTGGAAATAGATTCAATCTCATCGCTATATAAAAGTAAATTCTCGGTCTGGGCAGATAGAAAACTATAAATCTTAATTCCTTTTTTTTTGCTTTCTAACATTAATGGCATTAAGGGAGCAATTCCTATGCCCCGGGCAACTATAGCAATATTATGTGCACTTTCAGAAATGTTAAATCCATTTCCAAGAGGTCCAATTAATTCTGCTAAATCACCTATCTTGGACTCACTCAAAATTTGTGTTCCTTTGCCAACCTTTTTATATAAAATATCAAAGCAACCTAAATTAGGATCAATATTGTAAAAACTAAATGGTCTTTTTAAAAAAAGTTCTTTAATTTTCCATTTAGACAACATAACAAATTGCCCCGGTTTAGCTTCTTGAGCAATTTGAGGAGCCTTTATTTTTATTTTATAATAATTATTGTTTAAATTAACCTGTTCAATTATTTCACCTTTAGTCAATATAGTATTTGTATCTCTGGGGTTTTCCACAAATTTACCTGCTTTTGATAATATTTTTAAATATTAAATATGTTCACTATTAATATAATTTATTTACACTCTACCAGTGACCAATGCCAAGATAGCCATTCTAACATAAAGGCCATTATGGGCTTGCCTAAAATAAGCAGCTCCTTCATAATCATCAACATCAATAGATATTTCATCAACTCTCGGTAGGGGGTGGAGAATAGTAATTCCTTTTTTAGCACGGTTAATTATTTCTCTATTTATAATGTATATGCCTTTAACCTTTTCATAATCCTCCGGGTTTTCAAATCTTTCCCTTTGTACTCTCGTTACATAAACAATATCACTAACTGATAGAGCTTTTTCCACATCTTCAGTTTCTTCAATCTCAGCTCCCCGGCTTCTTAGATCTGCAGTTATTTCTGCAGGCATTTTTAAAGATTTTGGAGAAACAAAAATCATTTTATTTTTACATAAAGCCATAAAATATCCTAAAGAATGAACTGTCCTTCCGTTTTTTAAATCACCTAAAAAGGTGACTGTCTGTCCGCCTAAAACTCCCTTTTCTTTGCGAATAGTGTAAAGGTCTAGAAGGGCTTGGGTTGGATGCTGACCGGCTCCGTCACCACCATTGATTACCGGGTGAGAAGCATTATCAGCAGCAATTTTGGCAGAACCTTTCATAGGATGACGCATAACAATAACATCTACATAACCATCGACCGTTCTAATAGTATCTGCCAAAGTTTCTCCTTTAGATACAGAAGAACTCGCTGCATTAGCCATGGTAATCACTCTGGCACTTAATCTGTTTATTGCGGTCTCAAAAGAAAGGCGGGTTCTGGTACTTGGTTCAAAAAATAAACTGGCTACTACCTGACCTTCCATGTTTCTAATAATTTCTCCGCACTTAACTCTTTTTTCAAAATTTGCAGCGATATTCATAATCAAATTTAATTCTTGAAGTGAAAACTGGGCAGTATTTAAAATATCTTTCCCATGTAACATTTAGATTAACTCTCCTTTTAATTTATTTTTACAATTTATAATCTAATCTTTTTCTATAATGGTTCCGCTTTGTCCCTCAAATGCTTCCAAAGCCTTATCCAAAGATGTGATTATAGCCTTCTTCCCTCCGTTTTCTAAAAATCTTAAACAAGCTTTAACCTTTGGCCCCATACTCCCCGCCAGAAAATGTCCTTCATTAAAATATTGTTTAGCTTCTTTAAAAGTTATTTTACCTAAAGTTTTCTCATTAGCTTTACCATAATTAATCTTAGCATTTTCTACATCTGTAAGAATTAAAAATATATCGGCACCTATTATTTCTGCTAATCTTTCACCTGCAAGATCCTTATCTATTACTGCTTCAATTCCCTTATAATTTCCTTCCTCATCTTCTAAAACCGGTATACCTCCGCCACCGGAAGCAATAACAATTACTCCTGCATCAACTAATTTTTTAATAACAACTCCTTCTGAATTAGATATTGGATCTGGTGAAGGAACAGTTCTTCTCCAACAACGTTCTCCATTTGGTTTTACTTTTTTAAATATATAATCAGGATTGTTTTTCTTTATTTCCTTAGCTTCCTCCTCGGTTAAAAAATTACCGACTGGTTTTGAAGCATTATCACCAAAAAATTCGGGGTCATTTTTATCTACTAAAACCTGATTTACTATTGCACAAACTGGCATTTCGACTCCTATTTTTTTAAGATGATTTATTAATGTTTGCTGTAGCATATAACCAATCTGCCCTTGAGTCATTGCTCCTGCTACATCCATAGGATGAGCCGGAACAACATCTTTGCCTAATTTTTGTTGTACCATAAGATTACCAACTTGTGGTCCATTTCCATGAGTTATTACTAAACGGTCGTCTTGGTTAAGATTTTTTATAATTTCTGAGATATGTTTTGTCGTTTTCCAGCAATTTTTGAATTGTTCTTCTGAAGTTCCTTTTTCATTCGCTTGTTTTATCGCATTCCCACCTAAAGCTATTAAAATTACTTTTGCCATTTTTTATTTCTTCTCCCCCAAAATTTTTTATTGTATTGTATTGTAAATATTGCTTATAAATAATTTTACAGACTAGCGTTCTTTAAAATATCTTCTTCTTTATATCCTAACTTATTAGATATCTCTTGAGCTGAATTAGTAAGGATTTTAACAAACCTTTCCGAATTGCTCGAAGACATTCTTTTTGCTAGCCCTGTTATAGTAATGCTGGCTATTGTTTTTCCGTTAATATTTTTTATAGGAGCAGCAATTGCTTTTATTCCTTCTTCAAGTTCCTCATCACAAATTGCAAAACCCTTGTTTTTTATATCTAACAAATGTATTATTAATTTTTTAGGTTCTGTAATGGTATTTGGAGTATATCTTAGGAGTTGTTTCTTATTAATAATTCTTTTGATATCTTCTATAGGCTGATTAGCTAAAAGTGCTTCTGAACTGGCGGTACAATGGAAGGGCATTTCCCTGCCAATTTCTACAAAAAGATGAGTATTTGCACTTCTGCTTGAAGAAATTGAATCAATGCAAATTCCCTGGTCATTTCTCCAAACAGTTAAAAAAGTAGTTTCTTGAGTTTCATCACAAACTTTTTTCAAAATAGGTTTGACAATTTGTCTAAGGTCAAAGGATCTTAAAAGGGAATTGGAATACTTAAGTAAACGCAACCCTATTTTATATCTTGAAGTATCATTTTCTTTTTCAACTACAGAATATCTTGATAAATTTTTTAATATTCTATGAACTGTACTTTTTGGTAAATCTAATTCTAAGCTCAGTTCCGTAATCCCCACATCTCTCTCTACGTCACTCAAATAATCTAATATTTTTATTATCTTCTCTAATGATTTCATATACTCTTCATTCTTTTTTTTATTGTTCCATGATGTGGAATCATGTTCCATTTTATAACCTTACTTATACTATACCACATAGCATTAAAAAAATCCTTCTTTTTTTTAAAAAATATTTTAAAATGATTTTATTTTTTAATTTTTTAATTAAGGCACATTAAATTGTTGACAATGTAGGCATTTAAAATGAGTTTATTTTGCCATTAAAAAGTTATTCGCCATCGGTAATGGTTTTTAATTTCCTGGGAGCCAAAATCACCCACACTTCATCACCGATATCTAAACTCATGCCGGCAAATATCTCCTGTGGCAGTTTTACCTTTAAAGAATTTTTTCCGGTCATAACAGTGCAACAGGCTGTAGAAGATGATCGATTAACTTCTGTTAATTTCCCTCTGACCCTGTTTACATCGGGTCCGGGAGGTTTGGTAGCAGAAAGATAGATATCTTCCGGTAAAATCGCCACCTTCTTTATTTTTTCTCTTTCACTGTAAACTACCAGAGCAATATCGCCGCATTTTACCTCTATTAAACCAAAACCTAATCTATTACAATAATTACAGGTTAAAATATTGGGTGCCCCGATAAAATCATTAACCGCCTCTGTAGGATGAAAAAATATTTCCTTGGGAGAGCCTATTTGTTCCACTCTGCCTTTATCAAGCACAGCAATCCTTTCTGCCATTTCTTCTGCCTCATAAAAATTATGAGTAACATAAATGGTGGTAATGCCCAATTTCTTCTGTAGTATTTTAAATTCAGTCCTGAGATATTTTGAAGTACGATAATCCAAACTGTTCATAGGTTCATCAAGAAGTAAGATACGAGGAGAATTAGCTAATGCCCGGGCTAAAGCCACTCTCTGCTTCTCGCCCCCGCTCAATTCTTTGGGATAACGAGAGGACAAATGTTTTATCTTCATTATTTGAAGGAGTTCGTCAACACTCGCCTTTATTTCGTTTGGAAGTTTTTTTTGAACTCTCAAACCATAAGCAATATTGGCAGATACATCGAGATGAGGGAATAGATTTAATTCTTGAAATAGGTAACCTATCCTCCTCTTGTTAGCGGGCAGTTTGTCTATTGGCTTATTATCAAAAAATACAGATCCTTCATAGTCGATTAACCCGGCAATAACATTCAATAAAGTGCTTTTTCCTGCCCCATTCGGTCCCAATAATACCAACAACTCTTTATCAAATATCTCTAAGTTAATATTTTTACAAACATATTTAAAAATGTTTTCAAGCTTGATAGATGACATATT
>Ga0268276_1002382_pt1 | contig 16134 bp, 20 predicted proteins | sample saktaG_4_FD_190145 | JGI IMG/M metagenome (GOLD analysis project Ga0268276, IMG submission 190145) | Saline water microbial communities from Sakinaw Lake, British Columbia, Canada - sak_2010_1_5_45m | ecosystem: Environmental > Aquatic > Non-marine Saline and Alkaline > Saline ...
ATTGTTGTTAAAACTCTATAAGCCCACCGTGTGATACAAACAGGATTGTCTGTCCCTTGTGTTTTTTGTAGGTTTCCCATAAAATTTTCTTCTGTTTCTCCGTGTCTAACTAAAATAAGTTTCATTTCAAATGCTTCACACAATTTAATCTATGAACAATCCATTTTCCATCATCAAACAATAATTCATTTATACAAGTATTTTCTTGTTTTAGCTTATATGCTTCAGTCAATGGTGTGTGCCCCATTAATCCCATAAAAAGTTTATTTGTTCCTCCGTGAGAAATTACAATGATTGTTCCTTTATACTTTTGAATAATTTCGCTTAGAAAGCTTTCAATTTTATTAGCGTGATCTCGCTTACTTTCTCCTCCAGGAGTTTTAACGTCAAAGTATTCATCTCCTTTTTCTCCACGATGCTTTTCAAAAAAATTAAAGAGCTCGTCTTTGCTTCTCAATGTCCCAGAATTAAATTCATTTAGTCGTTTATCCAAGATAACTTTGACATTATGGTTTTTTGCAATAATATTGGCTGTTTCTTCTGCCCTTTTCATTTCAGAGGAGTATATTGCATCAATTTTTTCATCTTTTAATCTTAAAGCTAAATTTTTTGCCTGTTCTATCCCTTGTTTTGATAGGGGAGTTCCGAGAGTATTATCTTGAAATATTCCCTTAGCATTCGCTTCTGATTGAGCGTGTCTAACTAAAATAAGTTTCATCCCAATTTCTCCCTTGCAAGTTCACTTAATTTTAAAATTTCCTCTTTTGAATCAAACATAAAAATACAGTTCAATACTCCTAATCCAAACTTTCGTTCCATAAAGCTATTAGGATAAAGAAGATATTTATTTGTTTCTATATTTCATCCATTCAACTCCCCCTCTCTCGGCGTGAACTTCGAATAGAATAAAGAAAAGGGGGAATATAAAATTATGTTTCTGCAAAAATATAATTATTGGCTAGAAATTGAACGGGGGGCTACATTATTTCCTTTACGTGGGGAGCAGGTGAGAAGTTGAATAAAATTGAAATTTACAAATATTTAAATATGCAAAAGAATTATTTTATTTAAGATGGTGATGGAAAGTTTACAATATATTTCAATTTTAATAGAGACGATTATAGCTATTTTGGGAGTTGTTATGATTTTTAAGAAAAGAGTTTATGGATGGTTCTTTTTGATTACTTTTGGTATTTATGCGTTTTATGATATTGTAAGACTAAATAGCATAGAAATTGGTACAGAGATATTATATGTTTCTTTCTTTATTGCAACTTTGTCTGCTTTAGTTTTAACTTGGAAGGTGTATAATAAAAAATGATTTCTTTTATTGGATTAATTATATTAAGTATCGCTTGGGCTAGTCAGTTTTTATTAATGGATAAAAAGAAAAAGATTCAATCTCCATTTATTATTCTTTATGTGTTAGGAGTTAGTTTCTTAATTTACGATGGTTTTTCATCAGGTTTAAATGATTTAGCAATAGCAAATTTAGTTACTTTAATTATTTCTTTAGCCGTTTTAATAAAGTTGAGGGGATAATAATTTAATTATAATTGGGAGATAAAATGAATTTAAAAAATTATACAATTACAGACATTGGACTTATCAAATTGGCAGTCTTGGCTGGAGCTTTTTTCTTGATATCTGCATTACCTAGACTTGCGAGTTGGGTTAGTGGAACACATTGGGGATGGTTTTTAGGAGTAATGATAATTTTTGCTTTTATACCAGCAAAAAAAACATTTAGTTAATAAGAATTTTTATTTTTTCTTTAACAATTCGGGCAAATTCTCTTCTTCGAGTTTATTCTTTTCAGCTTCGGCTTTTTCATTACAGCTTGCCCAATATTCATTTTTTTCTAGGTTTGCTTTGAAATGGCTTTCGCCTTTTATTCTAAGCTCCCAGTAAATTATTTGGCCTTTAACCGTATCAATTCTTCGTGCAACCTTTTTTAATGCTCTTTTTGCTGCGGATATTTTTTGAGGAGATGCATTTTTATCTTCTAGTTTTGCCTCTTCTTCTTTTTTCCAATCTAGAACTTCTTTCATTTCCTCTTGTATTTCAACATATTTTTCCTGAATTTCTTTTGGAGTCAAAGGAGGGTCTTTATGTTGAGCATATAGTTGCTTTTTTGCCATCTATTTTTGTAATTATCAGAATTTACTTTTTTTCTGGAACCTTACTTTCTAAAACTTTCTTTTCTGGAACTTTCTTAGCCAATGTTTTCTTAGCAGCTTCTCTTTGAGCTTCTCTTGTTTTTTTTCGAATTTCTTTTTGCTCTTCGTTCATTGGCTTTTTCCCGTGTCTACGTCTATACATATTTCTTTGCTTATTTTTTGAAAGCCTTCTTTTGTTTCCCATGAGATAATTAAAAAATTTGGGTATATATAGCTTACGGAATTTATTTTCTATAAGGAAAATGTTTATTCTGTATTAACTTTAGAATAACTACAACATCGAAATGTTTATATAGTATATCATCAAAGCTATACTAGTTTGAGGTGATAAAAAACAAATGGAAAAAACATCGCCTTCAAGCCCCAAAAAAAATATTGCAATTAGTCTTCTTGCTGGAGTTGCATTAGCCGCAACTGCTAGCTGTACTTCATTACAAAGAACTTCGTTAAAAAGGTCTGGTTCTGGTTTAATAAAAATTCCCGATGGAATAGGAATGTTAGCATCAGGAGACAGCCTTGCAGACAGGGCGGGTTTTTATTCTACTAATCGCAATGATCCAAATTACAGGGCTCCAGAAATTTATACTGGAAAGGGGTTTGGGGATAGAACGCTGTATACTATAACTGTCCCCGTTAGGGCGGCAAGACTGGTTGGAGAAGGATTACATGACGTTGTTGGAGGGGTTTATGGTGCTACTGTAGAACCGATAATTGATTCTGCTAGAGGGACTAAACTAGAAAGTGTTGCAGATGGAATATATGATGCAACAAATCCCGACGATTTAAGAGGAATAATGGTCCCAACATTACAATACGGATTAAATAATCTGGAAGAAAAAATTGGAAATGTTCAAACTAATTCAGAAAGTAGAGATAGATTAGAAGAACGGATGAAAACTACATCTGGAGTATTGGTTGGAAGTATTCCCGGGTTAAATCATCTTGGAGATAACGATGTTGTTCCTGTTTCTTTTTGGAGAAAAGCTCTAAGAATTCCTAAAGAACTTATTTATTTTATATTTTCATTAGGAGGAAGTTCATCTGGAGCGGGTAATGGAGGAGTTGGAAGTGGCGGAGGTTGGGGAGCAGGTGACCCTGGAGCAAATTAATATGAACAAATATTTTATTGGTGCTATTATTCTTGGAATTTTATGTTTTAATTTAGTTAGTGCTGAAGTTAGTACAACAGCAAATGCATTTTATGCAAATATAAATGAAGATGGAAGTATCACCTATACGGATACTCCTGTTACCGATTTCCAAACAGTTGGTTATGTTTGTTTAAATTCGGCTTGTTCTCAAGTTGGAAATAAAATTGACACTCTTACAGCAAATTCTTCTGGTAATTCGGTAAACTTAAAATTCCCTACTGCTCTTCAAAATTCAAATGGATATGGCATTTGGTTCTACAAACCAGGATACATTCAATGGGAACAAAAAGCAAATTTCTTTGGAAATGGATTTGTAACTCCACCCCTGAAAGTTTACTTATTAAAAAAATCTGTTGGTTGGGCTCCAATTATGGAAATGCATGTTGTGAATGAAGTTCATCCAAATATTCCAGTAGAAATTGGATTAAATGTTTCTATTGATGCTAAAACTTACGCTGCTTTAGAAAATGCTGGACCTTTGAGATATAATCCTTCTGAATTAAATTCAATTAATGTAGTTGAAACAAATGTTACTTTGAAGATTAAAAATTCTGCAAATGGAGTTATTTATAGTGTTGATAAAACATTAAATATCCCCTATTCTGGGTCTGAAGTTGTTTTGTTTAATTATCCCGGTTTTTCTCAAACAGGAATTTACAATGTTGAACTTACAACAAGTATCCCTGATGATAAAATCAGTAGTTCGTTATCTCAATTTGCTAGAACAGAAATTAGAGTTATTCCTGTTGGGTTATCTAATTATAGTTTTAGTTTAATAAGTGGATTAAGTATGGCTCCCGTTTCTCCAAAAAGAAATGAGAATGTTGATTTTGGATTTGGTTATAATTCTAGCCATATAAATGAATTTGGTGTTGAAACTAAGTTGGATACAAATGTAAGCATTAGAGTATATAATAATGGAGTTAAACTTTCTGAAGAAAATTCAACTTTAGATGATTCTACAGATTACTTTAGTTTCGTAAAATCATTTTCAAGTGTTGGAAATTATACAATTATTGTTGAAGGTTCTCCATCTCAGTGTATTGGAACAAATGGTTGTTTTTCTTCTTTACAAGAAATTAGCTTTGTAATTAAAGAGATATCTCCTGCAGATATAACTGCTCCACAAATAACAATTATAAGTCCTGTTGCTAAAACATACAATGTCTCCAATGTTTTATTGAGCGTAACAACTGACGAAAATTCAAACGTCTGGTTTAATCTAGATGGAGGAGCAAATGTCTCTCTAGGTTCTGGAATTAATTTCGAGTATAACCTATTTGGATTAAGTAAAGGAACTCATACAGTTTCTGTTTATGCTAGAGATTCTTCAAATAATCAAAACACCGCTTCAGTAACATTTAGTGTTGATTTAGGGGGAAATAGCAATACTAAAGAAAAAAGAAATAGTGCCGGTTCAAGAGATTTAGTTTACGATGGAAATTCAATTGCTAATATTTTTACAACTAGCAGTTCTGATGATGTTCCGCTTCAAATAGATTTGAGAGGAAAGAATAATTCAACTTCATGGTTAAGTTTATTACTTTTCTGGTTCTTAGTGTTATTATTAATTTTAATAATTGTTATTGTTCTTTTAATAATTAGAAATATTTAATTATTTTCTTAGAACTTTATAAGTAACTCCTACAAAATAAGCTACACTAAATAATAATATAATATTGTTGGTTAAAAGAGGGAAGGAATAAAGTGCAGTTTTAAGCGTATAAATTCCGAAGATATAAATTACAAAGTAAAATATTATTTCAGAGAATGATCCTGCGGTTGTTACTTCGCTGTTAATAATTACTTTTTTGAGGAAATAAGCAAGACTAAACCCTATAGATAACAAAATTAAAGATGCGGTGAAGGTAGGAATGGTAATTAATATTGCTGTAAAGAAATTCGTTAATGCTGGGACTCCCAAATAGTTTAAAGACACATTGATAAACAAGATATAGATTGACCATCTAATAACAAAAATAAACAAATCCACAAAACTTCCTTTTAGATGTTTGTCTAAATCAATATTACGAGATAATTTTTTGAGTCCAAAACCAAGAAGTTTACCCAAGAAGATTCCTGCAATTAAAATTAAAAGAGAAATAACTGCTCTTAAACCAAATTTTTCTATTAAACCAAGATTATCTACAAAAAAATTAGATAGGGTCTCTTTTAATGTCATAGTATTATTAGAAGTTTTTAGTTTTTAAAGTTTGAGTTTTAGCTCTTCTAGAATTGGTGAGACATTCTTGAAATATTCTCCGGTTAGAATCTTATGAAAAATTATGTCCTTCGCTAATTGTCGTTTTATTGAACTAGACGATTTTTGATTCTCATGAATTCTATAATAATAGAATGGTTCGTTTAGACTTTTTATTTTAAATCCTTTGCCGATTATTTGATACCACATGTCATAATCTTCTATATTTCTTAAGTTTTCATCAAATTTACATTTTTCGAAAACCTTTTTTCGAATCATTACCGAACATGCGGCTATGATTGCATTGGTTCCTTCAAATACTGCGTGATGTGTAGAATTTAATTCTTTCAAAGTTTTCTGCCCTGCTTTTTTTAGCATTCCCCTTAGATCCAAAGAGCTGTCGAGAACTTCTGTTTGCTCTTTTTCACTTTTTTCTCCAAAATATTTTGCTCCTCCATAGACCATATCTATTTCGGGATGTTTATCTAAATATTCTACCTGTTTTTCTAATTTATCTGAAAAGTACATATCATCTGCATCTAAAATGGAAATATATTCCCCCGAAGATTTTTTTATTCCTAAATTTAGAACGGTAGCCTTCCCCTTATTTTTATCACAATTAATAAATTTTATCCGTTTGTCTAATTTGAGCTTTTCATCTACGATTTCTTTGGTATTATCTTCCGAGGCATCATTTACAATAATCAACTCAAAAGATTTAAATGTTTGATCCAAAACAGAATCTATCGCCTCTTCAATATACTTCTCTCCATTATAAACTGGGATAATTACGGATACTTTTACCATTTTAGATTAAACTTGCTAATTTGGTTTGTACTTCTTTTTTCTCAGCAACTCCCTTATATGTTTTAAGCATTTCTTTACATATTTTTTCCCAACCGTATTCCTTTACTTTTTCTAATGCTCTTCTGCTATATCTTTCTCTTAATTTGTAATTTTCAGCTAATCTTAAAATCTCTTTGGAAAATACACTGCTATTTAATTGCACAATTCTTCCAGAATTCCCCACCATATCCGGCATCCCTCCCCTATTGGAGCAGATCACTGCTTTTCCACAAGCCATTGCTTCTAGAACAGTCGTAGGAAAGGAATCATATCTGGAGGGTTGGATATAAATTAAAGCTTCGTTGTATATTTTAGGGAGAGCTTCTCTAGAAATTTGCTCTTTATGCCAGATAAATCTATTCGGAAACTTTTTTTCTAGTTCTTCAAATTGTTGTTTTGTTTTTTGTAAGGAGGGGGGAATATTCTGATCTGCAGCAATTATCTCAAATTTTATATCATTATCCTTTTCGAAAACATTTTTAACTATCCTAGGAATAAAATCAATTCCCTTCTCCATACTAAATCTTCCAACATAAAGTATCTTTTTATCCTGTATTGGATAATTTACCTGATTGAAAAGATCCAAGTCTACTCCGTTGGGGATGTATTTTATTCTTTCTGGACTTAAAGAATAATTTTTGAGTACCTCTATCTTTAAAAAATTTGAAACTGCAATAAGTAAATCTGCCTGCCTAATTGTGCTTTCTATCCATCTCGCAACATTAAAATATTCTTGTTGTTCCTTAGACATGAATTCAATTCTACTTTTCTCTAATGCATGAAATGTATGCACCCATTTCATTCCGTTTAAATGTTTACAAATAAATGCTCCTCCAGTCAGCCATCCGTGAGTGTGGATTAGTTCAAACTTTTCATGAGAATTCTCTTTGGTTACTTCGGTTATTACTCCACTATCAAATAAGGTATAAGAAATTCGAGAACTAATTATCGGATCTTTAACAGGAGTTTCTAATTTAGTGTTTAATCTGTGAATTACAATCTTTCCTTCATTAAAATATTCAGTTCTTTTATAACTTTTTGTACCTTGGGTGAATACATGTACTTCACATCCTAATTTTGCTAAACCTTGAGCCAGATAAGAAGTATGAATCGCTACACCATTGTTGGATTTACCCTTTTCTGGATAATAATAAGTTATTAATCCTACCTTGAAAGGTTTTTTTAATAAACTTTTTACTGTATAGAGTATCCCTTCGAACATTTAGAAGAAAGTACTATTTTCTTTAAAAACCTTCCTTTAAGGGGATTTTACAAACATTTAAAAAAGTTTAATTGTTTCGGCAATTAATTAAACGAGGATAAAAAAATGACAGAAAACGAAGAAATTACAGAACAAACTGAAGACTCTGAAGAGTCAGAAGAGAGTTCAAAAGACGAAGCTGAGGAATCAGACGATTCTAGTGAAAGTGCTGAAGAAAAATCTTCAGACGCAGAAGAGGCTTCTGAAGAAGATACATCCGAAGAATCAGACGATTCAAAAGATGAAACAGAATCTTCAGATGAAGAAACTGAATAATTCAGCAATTTTTTATTTTTTTATTTTTTATTTTTTAGGAGTTTTTTTGGAGAGGACGTATCATTTAAATAATCTGCTTATTTTCTCAAAATTATGAAACGTGTTGTTGTAGGAATCATTTCTAGGAAAAATACCGAAGGAGTAGAACAATATTTACTTGTTTCATCTAAAAAATATTTTGGTATATTTACGGGGTATTACTATCCTCCTGGAGGACATTTAGAGGAGGGGGAAGAGGAAGTTGCTTGTTTGAAAAGAGAACTCAAAGAAGAATTAGATTTAGAAGTAATCAGTTGTAAAAAAATTACAGAAACTCCGGGAGATGTTCAAAATCAAATTACCTCCTGGTATAAATGCGAAGTTAAAACAAATGAACTAAAACCAGACCATACCGAATTAGAAGATGCTGGTTATTTTTCCAAAGAGGAAATTTTTAAGATGAAGATTTGGCCTGCTACAAAAGACTTCTTTGAAAAACATATTTTTAGCAAAGAGTAATATTCTTTCAAACAAATTTATATATCTTCTTTTCGTATAAAAAGAATGGAGACGATTGAAGATTACGGGGAAGGGGAAAACAAAAAGAGTTGGCTAAAAATTTTGTTGAGCACGATGATTTTATTATTGATTTTCTCTCTTTTGTTTTTTTATTGGTTTATTCCAACAAAAACATTTAGTTTTTTACCCGTAGAACAATCAGATAACTTCAGTTTAAGTGGTTCAACTCAGATGCAATTTTATCCTAACCTTAGATTTCCCGATACAACAATTTCATATAAGATAACGGATTGTAATCTTCAGAGGACTTCAGATATGAAGCTAGCATTTGAGTTTATTTCTAATCTTACCTCCTTAGTTTTTTATCCAGTTTATTCTGAAGAAGAGATTTCGGTAAGCTGTCAAGAGAAACAGGAGTATAACAAAGGCTTGTGGATTGCTGGAGAAGGCGGACCAACGAATATCACTAAGGCCGGGGCGTTCAATATAATTACTCACGGGCAAATTTTATTACTCAAAGACTCCCAGTGTACTCATCCAAATATTGCAATTCATGAATTACTTCATGTTTTAGGTTTTGATCATTCAGATAATAAAAATAATTTAATGTATAACGTAACAAGTTGCGATCAGACAATTGGAAAAGAGATTGTTAATTTAATTAATCAGTTATATTCCATAGAACCGCTTCCAGATTTAACAATAGAAAATGCTTCTGCTACGATTAACGGAAAATATTTAGATGCGAATATTAGTATTAGAAATCAGGGGTTTAAAGATTCGGGGAATTTTAAGTTACTTATTTATGCTGATGAAAAATTAATCAAAGAACTGGAGGTGTTAGCAATATCTTCCGGATAGGGTAGAATTGTTTCTCTTTCAAATATTTTTGTTTCTCCATTATCCGTAGAGAATTTAGATTTTATAATTGACAGCCCTCTCTCTGAGCTTGATAAAAAAAATAATAAAATAAGATTAAGTGTGAATTGATTTAATCGTCTAGACCTAAAGAGTCAACATCGTCGAAGAAATCGTCTTCTTCTTCTAAATTTAAATCGTCATCCATTTCAGCCTCGTTTTAGAACCTTTGGTTCTTCTCATCTAGAGAAAAATTAGTTTTTAAACATTTCTACTTTTTTTATGTAGTAATATTTATAAATAGGATTTCTTTAACTCTAATAAAATGGTGAAGAGAGAAATTTTATTTTTTCTGGGTGTTGTACTTTTAATAGGAGTTACTAGCGCAATTACTACTCAAGTTCATGTTAAAACTTTGCCTTGGCACGAAGTTCAAGTTACTGCCTTTGATCCAGATGCATCGGGGTTTAGTTCTTTGGATAAAGCTATTTTAGATGCAGATACATATGGGGATGTTTATTGGAATACTTCAATAAGCAAAAAGTTTAATTTGATTGTCTATATTAAGAATATCCGAGGAGAGGCGGTTGTTTCTGGAGAGAAATTTTCAGAGGAATACGAACCTGGAAAAGATATTTATATTGAAGTTGCCCCTTCTGGAGCTACACTTGTTAAAACACCAGAGAAAGTAGTAGAAGAGGTTGTTGAGGTAATAAATGAAACTGAGACAAATTTATCTGAAGAAGTTGTTCCTGAAGTAAAAAACTCTTTATTTGCAGGACATGCCATTTTAGGTGAGGGAGGAATTTTATCTAATCAGATATTTTATTATATTGTTGGAGGAATTATACTATTAATTATTATAATTCTTGTTTCTTTGCGACTTATGAGAAGAAAAAAAGTTGAAGGGCCTAAGGAGATTAAAGTTACCAAACTAAGTGAATTAAAGGCTCAACAAGAGTCTAATGCTGTTAAAAATGAGGAGTTATTGAAGGCAGAAGAGGAATTGAAAGAGGCTCAAGCAAAGATTTATGCTATTCGAAATAAAGATAGAATTGTTGAACTTCAAGAAGAAATTGAGGCAAAGAAAAGAGAGCTTCAAGAGTTAGGTGGTGGAAGGAGCCAACAAAGAGTCAGTTCTCAAAGAGCTCCACAACAGAATCCTAATCAGTTTAAATCTGCCTGGAAACCAGAAGAAAACAAGGGAAATTAATTCTATTTTTAGTAACAGAATATTTAAAAAGAAAAAGATTTTAGATAAATTAAGTAATTATGGCGAATATATTTGCTAAGAAATCATAATCATCCCTTCGTAGCTCAGTGGCTAGACTGAATAAGTTCGTCGAAGCTCACTTCGCTATAGATGATAACAAGAACCCTTCGTAGCTCAGAATTGCTAGGTAAGTAGGAAACGCATTTTGAACAACGAAATCATAATCATCCCTTCGTAGCTCAGTGGCTAGACTGAATAAGTTCGTCGAAGCTCACTTCGCTATAGATGATAACAAGAACCCTTCGTAGCTCAGTGGCTAGACTGAATAAGTTCGTCGAAGCTCACTTCGCTATAGATGATAACAAGAACCCTTCGTAGCTCAGTGGCTAGAGCGTCTGGCTGTAGGTTATACCTAAGGTGGATATTCCGTATAAAGGAAATTAGATGAAACCCCAAAAGTCAGTTCGGTTACAAAGCAGTACCCGGAAGATCCCCAGTTCGACTCTGGGCGGAGGGATACCTAGTAGGTTAGAGAATAATCGCTCTAACCTACTTAATTCTCCAGAATTCAAGCTTAGATTAATACGTAATGTAATTCAGTTTGACCGAACTATTTAATTTTATTAAGATACCGAAGGTTAAATTTGAAAATTCAAAATTAAATGGTGAGATGGGCGGAGGGATAAAACTCGCAGGTCGGTAGAAATATCGGCCTGCTTTCATAATTCTAAATATTTTACTCAGAATAATTCTTACTAATCTGCTCAACTCAGCACTCCGCTCATTTTTTTAAGTTAACTAGGAGGATTCGTTATCGCGTAATGCTTCGGCCATGAAGTAAGTTTGATTTGACTGAGTCTCTTTCAACTGGCCTTGTTCTTCATAAATTGCTGTTGCTTTTGGAAGAGCGAACTTTCCTAAAACTCCAACTTTAGAATAGATAACATAAGATAACATTCGAACTTCTCCTTCCTCTAACTTCTCGAAATTCCAGTCTATCCTTCTTTTCTCTTCACTTGCTCTAGTTGGTTCTGTTCCTCCAAACTTAGGATATAATCTAGTTAACATTGGAAGTCTGTCAATAACATTTACTTTCTCGATGTACTTCTTAGCTTGAACTAAAATAGATACCTTCAAAGCAAATTCTCCTCCTTTAGCGTGGATAAAAGTTACTTTTTTCTTTAAAACGACATCTTTCTTAGAATAATTCTTTACTAGATAAACAATAACTCCAATCAAGATTAAAATAATTAATGGAAGAGTCCAGTTAGTTGTAACCTTAACTTCAAAGGTTTTTCCCGGATTAACTGAGTTTTCCCAAAGGTAAGTTATTCTCAAACCTTTTCTCTCTACTACATCTGGTTCTGGAGATAGACTAGTGAATAGCCTAGAAATTATATTTTTAGTTACAGTTACTTGAGAATTAACAACTACATTCCCTAAATTTTCTTTTCTGATTTTTTTAGTATTAATTAACCAACCGTAACTTTCTTCAGTTGTCTTAAGATTTTCATTTTCTTCGAAGTTAATTATTGACTCTAAGTTTACAGTTAATTTCTCCAAAGTTACTTTTGCTTCAAGAGTATAAAATCCAGCTTTTAATTGAGAGAATTCTTCTTTATCCAAATAAATCTTAAATAACTTTTTCTCATTTGCTCCTAAATCAAAGGTCTTTTCTGTTTTGAAAAATGCTGAACTAAATTCTGCATTTATATCTTTAAAATTAAAGTTCTCTTTATTTTGAATATAAATTGTTAACTCGTTTTTATCCTCGTCGAAGTTATCTAAGCCTATCTTAAGCGCGTCCTCTAAATTTACTATCTTGAATGTTAGTTCTTGTTCAGAGAATTGTGAGTTTCTCCCTTTTAATGAATAAGAGAAAGTGTAATAACCACGAATGTTAAAATCTGATCGGGGGTAAATTTTTAGTTCTACGTCCTTTGTTGCGTCTCTTTTTATTTCCCCTGTGAATTGAGGTTCCATATTAAATCCCCACAAGTTGAAAAATTCAAAATTGTCTGTAGCATCAAGATTAGTAATTTTTAAATCAAATGTTGCTGGTTGAGATATTCCTAAAACCATTACCTCATTTGAACTTTGCGATTCTACATTTAAACTAATTGCAAATATTGACGGAAGAAAAAATAGCGCGATAACCAAACAAATCATCTTTTTCATATTAAAATTGAATTGGATTTGTATATAAAGATTTCTATGGTGATTTAATGTCTTTCTTTACCTTCTAAAGATAACCAAGCTTTAGCCTGGCCTAAGAATTCGTCCGAATCTCCGATAACTTTTCCTTCAAACTGGTCGATTCTAGAAGGAATTACCCATTTATCATAAGCTTCTCTAAGGAATTTTTGGAAACCATTTTTTTCATAAAGCCCTTGCCAGTCTCGAACTAATGTGCTTTTTACAGAAACTTCTACCTGTCCTTGATTTGTTTTTATTTTTTTACCGTCTTGAACAATTTCTACCTCTTTCAAACCAAGTACTTTGAATTTTACCTTTATTTCAAATTTAAAATAGTCCGTTAATTTTTTGAATCCTTCCCATTCAACATCAATTTCCTTCATATCTCCCTTAATTTTCTCGACGTATTTTGTTTCTTGCATTAACAGAGTTGTTTCTTCAACCAACCAATCATAACAAAATTTATAGAAAGATGCAAATGAAAAAACTCCTGCATGTTTTAACTTACTTGAAAATAATACTTGTTTTTCAGACATTTTAACCTCTTTTATATTACAGATATTTCATTTAAATACCTTTCTCAAAATGAATTGCATTTTAATTTTAAAAATTATGTTTTCTATTTAGGCAAGATTGAATTAAACCTACAAACATTGGATTTGGTTTTAATGGTTTTGAAGTTAACTCCGGGTGTGCTTGAGTTCCTATAAAAAAATCTAAGTTAGGATTTTCTAAAAATTCCATTAGTTCTCCATCCGGAGATTTCCCTGAAAAGATTAATCCTTTTTCTTCAAGAGTATTTATGTAAAATGGATTTACCTCAAATCTATGTCTATGCCTTTCGAAAATATTTTCTTCTCCATAGAGTTCTTTTATTTTAGAATTATCTTTTAACTTAGCGGGATATTTTCCAAGTCTCATTGTTCCTCCTTTGTCTAAAATCTTTTTCTGAAATTCTAAAATGTCTATTACGGGATGAATTGCACTCGGATCGATTTCAGTAGTATTTGCGTGAGATAAACCGCAGACATTTCTTGCGAACTCTATTACTGCTAATTGGAAACCTAAACAGATTCCTAAGAAAGGTATATTTTTCTCTCTAGCATATTGAATACATTGTATTTTTCCTTCTATTCCACGTTTTCCAAATCCTCCGGGAACAATTATACCGTCTACTCCTTTAAGAACTTCGGTAGTTTTTATTTTTCCTATTTCTATCTCGCTTGTTTCAATCCATCGGATATTTATTTTACATCCGAATTTTCCAGAACAATGCATAAGGGATTCTTTTATTGAAACGTAAGAATCTTTTAAGTCAACGTATTTTCCAGTTATTGCAATAGTTATTTCTTCTGTTGCATTATTCATCTTAGAAACAAACTCTCCCCATCCAGAGAGATTATTCTTTTTTGGAAATAACCCCATCTTTGATAAAATTTTTTCAGCAACCATTTGTTCTTCTAGTACAAGAGGTATTTCGTAAATGTTCTTAAGGTCTTTTCCAGAAATAACATACTCTGGCTTAACCCCACAAAATCTGGAAATTTTTTCTTTTGTTTTTTCTTCTAGTTCTTTCGATGATCTAGCAAAGATCATATCTGGAAATATTCCCGCTTCATTTAACATTTTAACAGATTGTTGTGTTGGCTTTGTCTTTTGTTCTCCGACAACGCTTAAAATTGGAACTAAGGAGCAGTGCACAAAGAAAACGTCCTCCGTTGAAGAGAGCTGTCGAACTGATTCCAAAAATATTTGATTTTCAATGTCTCCTACTGTTCCTCCAATTTCAATTAAAACTATTTCTGCCTGATTTTCTTTTGCAATTTCTTTATACCTTCTTTGAAGTTCATCAGTTATATGAGGAATTAGCTGAACTGTCTGGCCCAAGTAATCTCCTCTTCTTTCTTTTTCTATAACTCCTTTGAAAATTTTTCCTGTAGTAATATTTGATTTGCTTGTTAGAGTTAAATTCATGAATCTTTCGTAATTCCCCAAATCCATATCTGCTTCTGTTCCATCATCTAAAACAAAAACTTCCCCGTGTTCCATAGGATTCATTGTTCCAGCGTCGACGTTTAAGTAGGGGTCTATTTTTATTGGAACAACTTTGTATCCTTTAGATTGAAGTAGAAAACCTAGAGAAGAAATAAATAAACCTTTTCCAAGACCAGATAGAACTCCTCCGCTAACTACAATATATTTAGCCTCTTTTTCTTGCATAAATATAAGAAGTTAGGGGATTTATAAAAATTTGTATAACAAAAAAGATATTACGTACTATCTCGACAGTTTTCACAAAGGAGCATTCCGTTAAAAGGATAGAGCAATTCTAAATTTCCGCACTCTTCACAAACTCCTCTATGAGTCTCGGCTCTTTGTTTTGCCTGTTTTATTCTTCCTAATTTTTCTGACTCTTCTCTTATTTTAGAAAATTCGTCTAGTTCGGGATAGATTTCGGGATTGAAGTTTAAGATATCTCTAACCGTGATTAAACCTACAAGATTCCCTTCATCAACCACCGGAAGTCTTTCAAACTTAAGAGATTTTATTTTTTTAATTGCTTGTTCAATGGTTGATTGTGAACTTATAGTGAATAATTTTTTTGGAGAAATTTCTTTTGCAGTTAGTTTTGATAGTTCTTTTTTTGAACTAATTTTTGTAATTGCCCATAGAATGTCTCTTTGAGAGATAAAACCTACGAATTTTTTTCCTTCAACTATCAAAAGACTACCTACTTTTTTTGTAACCATAACTTTTGCGCATTCAAGAAGGGTCAAATCGGGCTTTGCTGTAACCGGATTTCGGGTCATGACATCTGCTACCAAAATTTTGCTCATATCTAATACTTGATTGTTTTCTTTATAAATTTTGTTTAAAACTTAAGAGTGAATTGCACTATAACAATACTTAAATATGAAAAATTTGAAAAGAGTATATGACAAATGAGTTTCATCTAAGAATGTTTGATTTAAGACTGGAAAATAGAGTAAGCGAGATACCCTCTGATGAAGTAAGGCAGACATTTAAGAAAAACGGGTTAAAATCTATTCCTGGACTGAGACTAGATAATAATCCCTGCGAAACTTCTTACCTTGTAGATAATTTGCTTATTGGGGTGGCGGAGATGAGTTTGGCGATTGTATACGGAGAAGATGAAAGATCAATTAAAACTAAATTAGCTCGGTTGGCTCAAAGAACAGGGGTGTATTTTTGTTAAAATGATAAATGTTCCAAGAGTACAGATAGACGAAGGGGAAAAGACTCGAGTTGTTCAGGTTAGACTTTATGACCGAGGTAGACCCAATAGGGGGGATTTTTTCTTGGCGGGAAGAGTCCAAGAGGAAGGTAGAGAGCTTTTTCATAGAGACCACTTAAGGCGATTATTGACTCAATTAGGAATAACCAAAATTCCTACATTTATGGATCGTGATAAAATAGAATCTCCTCTTGCTGCA
>Ga0268276_1002384_pt1 | contig 16124 bp, 8 predicted proteins | sample saktaG_4_FD_190145 | JGI IMG/M metagenome (GOLD analysis project Ga0268276, IMG submission 190145) | Saline water microbial communities from Sakinaw Lake, British Columbia, Canada - sak_2010_1_5_45m | ecosystem: Environmental > Aquatic > Non-marine Saline and Alkaline > Saline ...
CGGCTCGGACAAATCCTTGATCCAGAAGAAAGACGCGCCCTTTAAGAAGACGGAGCGCATCAGCGCCTGATAAAGGGCAAAAAATATGGGCAGCTGCAATAATAAAGGCAGGCATCCGCCAAAAGGATTTACCTTATGCTCCTGATACAGCTTCATGGTTTCTGTGTTCAGCTTTTTAGGGTTATCCTTATATTTTTTCCTCAATTCTTCGATGTGAGGTTGTAATACCTGCATCTCTTTCATTGAGCGCATCTGTTTTAAAGTCAGGGGAAAGAGCAACAGGTAAACTAAGAGGCTCAGGATGACTATTGCCCAGCCCCAACTATGCACCAGGCGGTAAAGCAGCTCTAAGGCCCGCAGGAGGATCTGCGAAATAAAATCAAAAGTGCCATAATTAATCACTGCTGTCCAATCTGATTTAATGCTGTTCATTAGCTTTAAGTCTTGCGGCCCCAAATAGATATGAAAAATTTGCTCGGATGTTTGTCCAGGCATCACTACTAAATCTTGCGGCTGGATGCCCACCCGAGAAGATGCTTCGTCTTTGCGGATAAAGGCAGTGTATTTAGCGCCCTTTTTATCCGGCTCGATGATGGCGCAAAAATATCTATCCCGGATCCCTACAAATTGGACATTATCAAAAGTGCTATCTTTACGGCCGTTAAGATGTAGAGTTTTCTCTTTGCTGGCCACGGCCACGCTCTGATAGAGCTGTTTTTGTTTAACGGAAAAATTTAAAACTCCTAAAAGCAGGGGATAATCTATCTTCAGGGGCGCACTGGATAAATTTTGTATTTTGATATGTAACTCTATGGTATAATTTGAGTTAGATAAAAGAAACTGCTTGCTGATTTTTATATTCGGATCGCTATAAACAAAACTGGCTGCTGACGGCGTAATCCCTGCGCTGCGGAAAGTCATTTCGCCGGAACCCAATAAGAAGCCATATTCTAAGGGAAACTTATAGTCCTGATATTCTTTAAAGACCACCTCTTTTATCGCTGCCTGCTCGGCGACAAAAATAATCTCAGCCTTAGCCTGCGCCAAAGTTAATAAAGAAGCGGGGGATATTTTTTGTTCTGTAGCCAGGGCAGGTATTGGCTTTGGCGTGCTGATTACAGGAGAGGCGGCCTGCTGTGTAACTCCTTTATTATCAACACGATATGGCTTGGGAGTGATGGCGGACCAGATGATCACCACTAATAATGATAAAGCAATCGCTAAAGCTAAGCGTTTTTCCATAGGTTTATATTAGCGGGTCATCGCCCGCCTTCTGAGAAAAAGGGTGGCATGAGAGCAGGCGTTTTGCTGCCTTGGCCGCGCCCCGGGAAAAGCCGTATTTTAATATTGCCAGCTTTGCATATTCCGAACAGCTCGGCGTAAAACGGCAGGAGGAAGGTAAAGCGTGCCGTAGATATCCCTGGTATAGCTGAATAAGTTTGACCGATATCTTCTTAAGCATTAAAGAGAGAGCCTTTTCCTTCCCTTTTTTCTGCGCGCAGCCAGCACTTGCCGGCCGGCTTTGGTACGCATGCGCCGACGGAAGCCGTGCACGCGCTTGGCGACGATGTTGGTGGGAGTCTTAAGATTCTTCTTCATCTAGATATATCCTCCTGTATAAAATAGTTTTTAAATTATAACATAAAGCCGCGTCAAGTCAAGACAAAGAAAGATTATTTCTCTTTTATTTTTATCTATTGACGGGGATAAAAATTATTGTATAATGGTGGCTTCTGAAAAATGCGCGGGGTATTTTCGCTTGCAAAGCGCTTTGGGCCTGATATAATATTTCCACAGAGTTATACAAGGTGTGTATAAGCTGTGGATAGGCGAGAACGGCGGGTTACGGACGGCAATGCTAAACATAGACAGGGTTTGGGAAAAGGCAGGGGATTACATCCGGGAAAAGGTAGGCACGACAACCTTTACTACCTGGTTTGCCCCCCTGAAGCCGAAACTGCAAGACGAGCATAATGTCATTCTAGAGGCGCCGGATGCCTTCTTTAAAGACTGGGTGGAAAAGCACTTCCGTCCCATCATCCAGGAAGCATTCCGTTCCTGCATAGAAGGAGAGATCGCAGTGCATTTAAAAACCGGGGCCCAGGAGCAAGGCGCGGGCAAAGAACCCCGGGTGCCTGCAACAGACACCTCAGCGCGCAGGCCAAAAGATACCCTGAACCTTAACCCTCGCTACACCTTTGATAATTTTGTGGTCGGTCCCTCTAACCGCCACGCCCACGCCTATTCCGTGGCGGTAGCGGACTCCCCGGCCAAAACCTATAACCCGCTGTTTATCTACGGCGGGGTGGGCCTGGGCAAAACCCATCTGATGCAGGCGATCTGCCAGGCGATCAAAAATAAATCGCCCAGCTCTAAAATCTGCTATCTGCCTTCGGAGAGGTTTACCAACGAGCTGATCGAAGCCATCCAGCAACGCTCTACCTCGGCGTTCAGGCAAAAGTACCGTAACGTCGACGTGCTGGTGATAGACGACATCCATTTTATCGCCGGAAAAGAATCCACGCAGGAAGAGTTTTTCCACACCTTCAACACATTATACGACGCGCACAAACAAATCATTATCTCCTCGGACCGGCCGCCGAAAGAAATAGCCAATTTACAGGAGAGGTTAGTTTCGCGCTTCGGCTGGGGGCTGGCTACAGATATCCAGCCGCCGGACCTGGAGACCCGCGTGGCGATTCTAAAGAAAAAAATCGAGCGGGAACCGGTATCTGTACCGGATGAAGTCATCTTTTTTATCGCGCAGTTGATTAAAACTAATATCCGGGAGTTGGAGGGGGCGCTGATCCGCATTATTGCCTATGCGCTCCTGGAAGAAAAACCCATCACCCTGCCTTTAGCCAAAGAGGTGTTAAAAGACCTGCTCAAAGAGCCTAAGAAACTAATTACCGTGGATTTTATCCAGCGCTGCGTAGCAGAGGAGTTTGGGTTATCCCCCCACGACTTAAAGGCCCGGCGGCGCAATAAAAACGTAGTTTTGCCCCGGCAGATAGCGATGTACCTGAGCCGCGAGCTAACCGATTTATCCCTGCCGGAGGTTGGAGAGTTGTTTGGAGGGAAAGACCATACTACGGTATTACATTCGTATAATAAAATTAAAGAGGTTTTAAAGAAAAGTGAAGAGTTGCAAAATCGGGTAGAAAAAGTTATTCGCGTTATTCAACAATGAATCCCAGGGTTATCACAAGATTATTGTTTTTTCTAAGTATGGAGTGTTTAGGCGGGTTAGAGCGCTTTACAACAGGCACCTAACTCTATTACTACGAATACTATTTTACAAACATATATTAATTATAATAAAAGGAGTAAGTCATGAGGATAAAAGCTTCTAAGGAAACCCTCTCAAACGGTATCCAAACCGTACAGGGCGTGATCACCGCAAAAACTACCTTACCGATTCTGTCTAATATTCTTATAGAAACACAATCCGGGCAATTGCGGCTTACCGCCACAGATTTAGATATTGGTATAAGCTGTGTAATGTCTGTGGATACCCAGGAGCCGGGCGCAATCACCATCCCCGCTAAAAGATTCGGCGATATTATCAAAGAATTAAACAGTAGCGAAGTGAATATCAGCACCAAAAAAAACAATCAGATTATTATTGATGCCCAAACCTGCCAATTTAAAATTATGGGGTTAGCGCCCGAAGAGTTCCCCAAACTTCCGGAGTTTAAAGACCTGGGGGTTATCCGGTTGGAGCAGGCGGAGTTAAAAAATATGCTTGGCCTGACCTCTTTTGCGGTGTCGCAGGATGAAACCCGCTATATTTTAAACGGTATTTTATTTAAAATTGAGGGAGATAAATTAATTTTGGTGGCTACAGACGGCAAACGGCTGGCTATTTTTGAGACCAAATTAAAACAGCGCGTAGAAAAAGATGTATATATTATTGTCCCCGTCAAAACTATCCATGAATTAAACCGCAACCTTAAAGATGAAGGGGAGCTATCGTTGATTTTGGGCAGTAACCAGGCGTTGTTTGACTTAGGCGATGTGATGATTATCTCGCGCCTATTAGAAGGAGAATTCCCTGACTATAAAACGGTGATACCCGCGGCCACGGAAAATAAAATGCGGGTCAGCAGGGAACAGTTCCTGCTGGCGGTCAAAAGGGCGGCGTTGTTGTCCACCCCGGATTATCAGGCGCTGAAACTGGAAGTTTTTAAAAACAAGCTGGTGGTTTCGAAATCTACGCCCGATGTCGGGGAATCCCGCGAGGAAATGCCCGTAGAGTATCAAGGCAGGGATATGACTATCGGCTTTAACCCCAACTACCTTATCGATGTTTTAAAAAACCTGCGCGAAGAAAGTATTATTTTGGAACTGATTGACAGCGAAAAGCCCGGCATCATCCGGGCCGCAGGTTATACCTATATCGTATTACCGATGCGCCTGGGTTGATCATGGAAAGAATCAAAGATACGATTCAGGTAGTTTTTCAAAACTGGCAGGCAGAGAGGCAGCGGTCGCAAGACCGGCCCGAAGCCTGGTTGAAAAGCATCCTCACCAAAAAAGAACTCGGGCATATCCGGGTTAAGTATTTTAAAAAAGGGGTGTTGGCCTTGAGCGCTGATTCTTCCAGCTGGCTCTATCATTTGGGGATTAAGAGAGAGGATATCTTATCCAGGTTGCGGCAGAAAACCGCGGCTATTCAGGAAATCAGGTTTTGTCTCGGAGAAGCAAATGCAAAAGAAAAAAATAAAACCCGTTAAAAAAGAAACTATTACTGCGCCGGAAGCCAAAAAAGAGAAGGCTTATGACGCTACTACTATTCAGGTGCTCGAAGGCATCGAGGCAGTGCGTCGCCGCCCGGCAATGTACATCGGCGATACCTCTACGCGCGGCCTGCACCATATGGTCTATGAAGTGGTGGATAATAGCGTAGATGAAGCGCTGGCCGGATACTGCGATAGTATTCTGGTGATCGTGCGCCCGGATAATAGCGTAAGCGTGGTGGATAACGGCCGCGGCATCCCGGTGGATATGCACAAAACCGAGAAAAAACCCGCGGTGGAAGTGGCTTTGACTAAGTTACACGCCGGCGGCAAGTTTGACCACCGGGTCTATAAGGTATCCGGCGGCCTGCACGGCGTAGGCGTGAGCGTGGTTAATGCGCTTTCCGACTGGCTGGAAGTAGAGGTGAAGCGCGACGGCAAGATTTACCACCAGCGTTATGAACGCGGCAAGACCGTCTCCAAACTAACCGTGATCGGCAAAAGCACTTCCACCGGCACCAAAGTCACTTTTAAGCCGGATAAGACTATTTTTAACAAAGTAGATTTTTCTTACGATATCCTGGCGCAGCGCCTGAGGGAATTAGCCTTTTTGAATAAGGGCTTAAAGATTAAACTTTCGGATGAACGCACCGATAAAGAAGCGGTCTTTGAGTTCGGAGGCGGGATAGTCTCTTTCGTAGAGTACCTGAATAAGAATAAAAACCCGCTGCATAATAAGGTGATCTATTTTGAAAAAGAGCAGGATCACGTGAAGCTGGAAGTGGCGATGCAGTATAATGACGGCTATGCCGAGACGATGTTTTCCTTCGCCAATAATATTAACACCGTCGAAGGAGGCACGCACCTTTCCGGTTTTAAGTCTGCCCTGACCCGGGCGATCAACCAGTACGCGAAAAATAAAAATTTAATTAAGGACGAAATCGGCATTACCGGAGACGACGTGCGCGAAGGCCTGACCGCGGTGATTAGCGTGAAGGTCCCCAATCCGCAATTCGAAGGCCAGACCAAGACTAAATTAGGCAACTCAGAAGTAGAAGGGATTACCGCTTCTGCCAGCCTTGATGCCCTGGCCGGGTATTACGAGGAAAACCCGTCGGTAGCCAACAAAATTATCGATAAAGTAATCGTGGCCTCGCGCGCGCGCGAGGCAGCGCGTAAGGCCAGAGAGCTTACCCGCAGAAAAGGGGCGCTGGAAGGCGCGGGCCTGCCGGGGAAACTGGCGGATTGTTCTGAGCGCGACCCGGCTTTATGCGAATTGTACATCGTCGAAGGCGATTCTGCCGGCGGCTCGGCCAAACAAGGCCGTGACCGCAGATTCCAGGCGATTCTGCCGATTAAAGGCAAAATCCTGAATGTGGAAAAGGCCAGGTTAGATAAAATTTTATCCAATGAAGAGATCCGCACCATTATTACGGCGCTAGGTACGGGCGTAGGTGAAGAGTTTGATATATCCAAACTGCGTTATCATAAATTACTGCTCATGGCCGATGCCGATGTGGATGGTTCGCATATCCGCACGCTTCTTTTGACCCTGCTTTACCGCCAGATGCCTAAGCTGGTAGAAGGGGGATATATTTACATTGCCCAGCCCCCGCTTTATAAGATCAAACGCGGCCAGCGCGAGGAGTATATCCAGACCGAACAACAAATGGACGACCTGCTTTTAGACTTAGGCCGGGAAGGGCATCAGCTGCTGCGCCTGAAAGATAAAAAGGCCTTTACTGATAACCAGTTTAAAGACTTATTATACCTCTTAGTAGAGCTGGAGAAGGTTGGTAAGATGTTAGAGAAAAAGGGAGTAGAATTAGCAAAATTACTCACTTTCAGGCATCCAAAGACCAAAAAAATACCTATTTATAGGGTAAAAGTGGATGGAAAAGAGCGTTTTATCGCTTCAGATAAGGAATTAGCCGCGATTACTGGCAAGGAAGATAAAGAGAACGAACCGGATATCTTGGAGCTCTTTGAAGCGCGGGAGGTAGAAGAGGCAGTGGCGAAAATAGAAAAACTAGGCTTAGATATTACTACTTATGCTTCCGAAGCCCTGCCCCGGCAGGAGGTTTCTGCCAAAGAAGCGGATAAGAAGCCCAAGGCGCCTTACCGCATTACTAACGAAAAGGAGCAGCGCGATCTTTTTAGCCTCACCGAGGTTTTGGCTTATATCAAGGAGGCAGCTACCAAGGGGATGCATATTCAAAGATATAAAGGTTTAGGCGAGATGAATCCGCAGCAGCTCTGGGAGACGACCATGGACCCTGAAAAGCGCACTATTTTAAAAGTCACCTTAGAAGACGCCGTAGCCACAGACAAGATGTTCACCGTGCTGATGGGGGATCAGGTTGAGCCGCGCCGGCAATTTATCGAGGAATACGCACACCAGGTGAAGAACCTGGATATATAAGTGAGGGCATGATTTATGGAGCATAAGCGAACATAAATCATAAGCCCGGACTTATACCGCTACCCGGCATTTACGGAGCGAGGTAGCGGTATTAATTCGCGCATAAACTTATTCACGCTATCGCGTGCATAAGTTTAGCGCTCATTAAAAATGTATACGCGTAACGAAAAAATCATTCCCATTTACATTGAAGAAGAGGTAAAAGATTCCTACCTGAATTACGCCATGAGCGTAATCGTCGGGCGCGCCCTCCCGGATATCCGCGACGGGCTAAAGCCGGTGCACCGGCGCATACTTTACGCGATGCAGGATCTGGGGCTCGAGCATTCTAAGCCCTATAAGAAATGCGCACGTATTGTGGGCGAAACCATGGGTAAGTACCATCCGCATGGGGATGTGGCGATTTATGATACCTTAGTGAGAATGGCGCAGGATTTTTCTTTGCGTTATCCCCTTGTCGACGGACAGGGCAACTTCGGCTCTGTTGATGGAGATGCTGCCGCAGCGATGCGTTACACAGAAGCCCGTCTGGCTGCGATTGCCGATGAGATGCTCGGGGATATTGATAAGGATACGGTTAATTTCGGCCCGAATTTTGATGCTTCTTTGCAGGAGCCGCTTTTACTGCCGGCAGCCCTGCCTAATTTATTAGTCAACGGCTCAAGCGGTATTGCTGTAGGCATGGCCACCAACATCCCGCCGCATAACTTAAACGAAATCGCCGATGCGATTATTTATCTCCTGGAGCACCCCGAGGCGGATATCAAGGACCTGATGCGCTATGTTAAGGGCCCGGATTTCCCGACGGGTGGCGTGATTTGCGGCAAGGGGGGCATTAAAGAAGCCTATACTACTGGCCGCGGGAAGCTCACCGTGCGCGCCCGTGCCACCGTCGAGCATCAGAAGAACGGTAAGGACTTAATCGTGGTTAGCGAAATCCCCTATCAGGTGCAGAAGTCGGCGCTGATAGAAGCGATCGCCAATTTAGTGGATGAAAAAAAGATCGAAGGCATTTCCGACATCCGCGATGAATCCGATAAAGAAGGGATGCGCATAGTAGTAGAATTAAAGCGCGATGTCGAGCCGCAGATTATTTTAAATCAGCTTTTTAAGCATACCCAGTTAGAAGGCACTTTCGGGGTTATTATGCTGGCATTGGTAGAAAACCGGCCGCGGGTGCTGAATTTACACCAGATGTTGGGTTATTATATCGAGCACCGCAAAATCATCATCCGGCGCAGGACGCAGTTTGAATTAGACAAGGCCTTAAGGCGCGCGCACATCCTGGAAGGCTTGAAAATTGCGCTGAAATTCATCGACCGCATTATTAAGACGATCAAGACCTCCAAGAATACCGAGAACGCCAAAGAGCGCCTGATGAAGGAATTTGATTTATCCGAAATACAGTCGCAGGCGATACTGGAGATGCAGCTGCAGCGCCTCACGGCTTTGGAGCGCGATAAAATCGACGCCGAATACGTGGAGCTCTTGAAAAAAATCGAGCTTTGCCGGGCGATACTGGCCTCGGAGAAGAAGATCAAAGGCATTATTAAAGAGGAGTTGGAAAATTTAAAGAAAAAATACGGCGATGAGCGCAGGACCGAGATAGTGGGAGAAGTGGAAGAATTAGAAGTAGAAGACTTGATTGCCGAAGAAGATGTGGTAGTTACCATCAGCCACGGCGGTTATATCAAGCGCCTGCCGGTGAGCGCCTACCGCAAACAGAAACGCGGCGGCACCGGGGCCACAGGGGCAGAAGTCAAAGAAGAGGATTTCATAGGGCATCTTTTTGTCGCCTCCACTAAAGACTACATTTTAATTTTTACCGATAAAGGCCAGGTGCACTGGTTAAAAGTCTACGAAATTCCACAGGCAAGCAGGATTTCTAAGGGCAAAGCCCTGATCAATCTTTTGCAGATGGAGGCGGGTTATAAAATCAGCTCGACCATACCGGTAAAGGAATTTTCCGCGGATAAATATCTGGTGATGGTCACTAAAAACGGGCAGATCAAAAAAACTAAGCTCGACGCTTACAGCAATCCGCGCAAGGGCGGGATCATCGGGATTACTCTGGATAAAGGCGATGCGCTGATCGGCGTCGAATTAACCGACGGGGAACAGGAATTATTAATCGGTACCCGCCAGGGCAAAGCGGTCAGATTTACCGAGGCCAAAGTGCGGGATATGGGCAGGGGCGCGCGCGGCGTGCGCGGTATATCTTTAGCCAAGAAGGACGAAGTCATTGATATGGTGGTCCCGCAAAAAGGTTCTGATATCCTGACGGTTACCTCGCTCGGTTTTGCCAAGCGCACTACCGTAGAGGAATACCGCCTGACCTCGCGCGGAGGCAAGGGCGTGATTAATATCAAGGTTACGGATAAAAACGGCGAGGCAGTGAATTTGAAGGCGGTCAGCGATAAAGACGAGTTGATGGTGATTACCCAAAACGGGATGTTCCTGCGCTGCGCGGTGAAAGACATCCGCGAAACCGGCCGCTCTGCGCAGGGCGTGCGCCTGATTAAGCTGCAGGATAAAGACCGCGTATCCTGCGTTGCTCCGGTGATTGCTGAAGAAGAGTAAACTTAAAGTCCCCATCGTCTAGCCTGGCCTAGGACAAGAGCTTTTCAAGCTCTCGACACCGGTTCGAATCCGGTTGGGGACGTTTAAATTGACAAATGGCATATCGCTTATCGCATATCGTACGACAAGCGATTAGCCATAAGCGATAAGCTAAACCATGTGCGGAATAGTCGGATACGTAGGGGTTAGGCAGGCGCAGCCGATTTTATTGAACGGCCTGAAGCGGCTGGAATACCGCGGCTATGACTCAAGCGGCATGGCAGTGATCCTCTCAGGCAAAAATGCCCCTTCGATTAGAAAATCCCCCGGCAAAATCGCTGTCCTAGAAAAAATCCTGAAAAATAAACCCCTTGTCGGCACCGTCGGTGTTGCGCATACCCGCTGGGCTACGCACGGCGCTCCGAATCAGGCCAATGCCCATCCGCATGATGACTGCCGCGGAGAAATTGTAGTTGTCCACAACGGGATCATCGAAAACTTCGAAACCTTAAAGGTAAAGCTGATTAAAGAAGGCCACCGTTTTAAAAGCCAGACTGATACCGAAGTGATGGTGCACCTGATTGAAAAGTTTTATCGCGGCGTGCCGCTGGAAGAAGCAGTGCGTAAAGCCCTGAAGCTGGTCGTCGGTTCGTTTGCTATAGGAGTTATTTCCAAAAAAGAACCGGATAAGCTGGTGGGCGCCCGCTCCGGCAGCCCGCTCATTTTAGGCATAGGGAAAAACGAGAATTTCCTGGCCTCGGACGCGCCGGCGGTTTTAGAGTACACCAAGGAGATCATCTTTTTAGATGAAAACGAAGTGGCGGTCTTGACCAAAGACAGCGTGCAGGTGACCGGCCTAAACGGCAGAAAGCTCTCCAAAAAATCCACCCGTATCAATTGGGATATTACGCAGGCAGAAAAGCAGGGCTATAAGCATTTTATGCTCAAAGAAATCAATGAACAGCCCGCAATCATCGATAATTTTTTAAAGCTGCGCATAGCGCAGGGCACGAACAGAATAATTTTTTCCGAACAGCGTATCCCCGAAGCCAAGCTTAAAAATATCCGGCGGATCTCCATCGTTGCCTGCGGCACGGCGTATCATGCCGGCTTTGTAGGCAAGTATATTTTAGAGTCTTTATGCGGCATCCCGACGGCAGTGGATGTCTCCAGCGAATTCCGCTACCGCGATTTATTGATCGGCCCGGATACTTTGGTGATTGCGGTGAGCCAGTCCGGGGAGACAGCGGATACTTTAGCCGGAGTAAGACAGGCCAGGAAATGCGGCTCACCCGTACTTTCTATTTGCAATGTTTTAGGCTCAACCATAACCCGCGAATCCGACGGCATTATCTATACCCACGCCGGCCCGGAAATAGGCGTGGCTTCTACCAAGGCCTACACCGCCCAGCTGGTTGCCCTATATTTATTTGCGTTTTATCTGGCGGGTATCCGCAAAACCCTACCGCAGGCCAGGATTAATAAATATCTGAATGAGCTAAGGAAAATACCCGAGCAGCAAGAAGCGGTGTTAAAGCAGCAAAATGCCATTGCCAGCCTCGCCCGTCGCCATTCGCATTTTGGGTCGTTTTTGTATCTGGGTAGAAACATAAATTTCCCTTCCGCATTAGAGGGGGCATTAAAACTGAAAGAGATTTCCTATATTCCCGCCGAAGGCTATGCTGCCGGCGAGATGAAACACGGCCCCATTGCCCTTATTGATGAATACCGCGCCGTAGTTTGTATTGCTGTTGAGTCTAAGGTTTATGATAAGATGATCTCCAATATCCAGGAGATTCGCAGCCGCCATGGCAAAATCATCGCCATTGCCACCCAAGGCAACAAAAATATTCAAGAGTTGACCGGAGAAGTAATTTATATACCCAAAGTGGGCGAATCCCTTTCTCCGTTAATCGTAGCGCTGCCGCTGCAATTATTAGCGTATCATATTGCGCTAAAACGCGGCTGCGATGTCGACCAGCCGCGTAACCTCGCCAAGTCCGTCACCGTCGAATAATGCTCTATATCGTCGCTACCCCCATAGGCAATCTCAAAGACATAACTTTTCGCGCCGTAGAGGTTTTAAAATCCGTCGATCTAATCGCCTGCGAAGATACCCGCCATACAAAAATTCTACTTGACCATTACGGGATTCGCGTTCCCACCACCAGTTTCTATCAACACAATAGGTTTATTAAAGGCGAGTATTTGTTAAAACTTTTGCAGGAAGGCAGAAACATCGCCTTAGTTTCAGACGCAGGGATGCCCGGGATTTTAGATCCGGGCTATAATTTAATTAATCTAGCCATAAAAAATAATATTGAGATGACGGTAATCCCGGGAGCAACCGCTTTTGTCAATGCCTTAGTGCTTTCAGGCAAGCCGGCGCATGAATTTATCTTTGCCGGATTCCTGCCTAACCGTTCCGGCGCCCGCAAAAACCGGCTGAAAACGCTGGCTAAGGCTAAGATGACAATAATCATTTATGAGTCCTGCCACCGCATTTTAGCCACTTTAGAGGATATTTTAGCGGTTTTTGGTGATAAAGAGATAGCCGTAGCCCGGGAGCTGACTAAGAAATTTGAAGAAATCAAGCGCGCAAAGACCAGCCAAATCATCGCTTATTTTAAACAAAATAAGCCCCGCGGGGAGTTTGTAGTCATAATTTAATCTTAAAACGTCCAGTCTAAAATGTCCATTCTAACTTAGGGACAGGTCCCGAGCCAATCGGGAAAGTGTCCCCTAGCGCTAAATTCGGGGGCACTCCTTGCTTTAACTAAAGAAACGTCCCTGCTTTGGGACAAGAAGTGTCCCTATAGGAAGCGCTTTCCCAAACACCCCCAAATACCCTTGAACCACCCCCCTATATAGTATATATTTACTACATAAAGGCTGATAAACCAAAAAACCACCTATAAAAAATGCCACGGAAGGTAAGCAAAATAATCGCGTTTGTTCTCTGCTTCCTGCTTTGCTTTGAGCAATCTGGTTTTGCTCAAGCAGCTGCAGTGGAGCTAAATCTTGCCGGCCATCTTGCCAGCCTGCATCAGAATATCTTCTCGGAAAAGTTCAGGCCCCTGCACCTGCGTTATCTTTCCTACGACAACCTCAAGAATAATTTTAAATTACTTTTAGACAAAGGCGACCTCAACAACCCGCGCACTCAAGAACTCGAGAGTTCCACCAAAGATTTATTGAATTACGTCTTCGTAGGTATCGCTCTTTCCAACGATTCTTTCTGGGTTAACCTGCGGCCGGACGGCGAAGATAATATTATTGATGAATCTTTAGCTAAGACGGATGTAGGTAAAATCCTGTTGGAAGCTGACCTGCAGCTGAAAAAAGACACTGCTAAGTTTACTTCTCCGGAAACGCTGGAAGGCAAAACTTAACGAAAACATCACTATCCCCACCTTAACCCGGCCCTGGATTGTGCCGGGCGAGATCATCATCCGCGAAACCGGCACCTCAGCCTATATCTACAAAGCCAGCCTTAAGGTGATGCTGGAGCAGGATTACCTGAAAAACTCCGCTCTTTACAGCTTCAAAGACCCGCGCCTGAAGGCTCTGAACGAATATTCCTCCCAGCTTATCCGTGAGCTGATTATCCCTAAACTGACCAAAGAAATCAACTCCGCCAAGAGATATGCTCCCCTGCGCCAAGTTTACTATTCTCTAATCATCGCCCAGTGGTTCAAGCAAAGGTTCTATGGTAAGGGAGGGCTTTATAGCTGGCGTATTAACAAGAAAGACCTTACTGGCATCACTTCTAAGCAGTCTTGGTCTAAGACTACCTACTTCCAAGCCTATCAGAAATCATTCAAAGACGGCGAGTACAATCTCAAAGAGCCAGCCTATACTCCCTATGGTCAGACCATCAGGAGCTATTTTTCGGGAGGAGCGGACCTTGGCCTAGAGACATACTGGACACCAGGAGCAATCACTGGTTCGGTAAATTTTGATGTAGTAAATCATACTCCTACGCCTGGTTTTACCGTGCCTGCTATTGCCGTATATGAGAATGGCCGAATAGTCACAACGGTAACAGATATACAAAAATTTTCCGAGCCAACCACGACTCCCACCCCAACTTATTCAACGCCAACAGTAACCCAAGCAGAAAAAATCCAGCCCGCGCTGCCTACCGGCCAGCGTAGTAGCACCAGCTTTAATTGGGCTGCTATCGGCCGGATCTTTAGAGATATTGCCGCCGGCGCCAAGATCGCAGTGGATAAATGTAAGATTATTTTTAAAGATCGGTTCATTCGAATACCTAAACCTACCCTTCAGACAACAAAATCCGGATCTACGATAACTTTGCCAAACGGGAAAGAAGCGAAGTTGACTATCTCCGTATCTGGTTTTGTAGGCGGCATCTTTCATCACTTGATAGGCCGGCAATATTTATCTATTAAGCTGGAGGACACGCCTGAGGTTATAGGAAAGGTTACAGAGAGGCACGGAACCGACTTGCTATACGGGTTAAATCAAGCCTTCGTGCAAGCGCATTACGATCCTAAGGAGCGGCGTGGCATTATTACGGATGTTATTATTAATGATCCGGCTGCGGGCAGTACCAAGTACTACATGGGCGAAATAAAACAAGGTTTAGGCATTGGAGAAATGGTGGTAGGAAAGGCGATCGCGGAATTAAGGTCCTTGGGCGCCAAAGATATTTTCATAGAACAAGCAAGTGGAGCAGCAGGCGGTCACGCAGTAAGTGTTCCTATGATTAAGATTGCCCAGAAATATGGTTTTGTCCCCTATGTGCGCGCCTATCGTTATGATTGGTTACCCTCCGCCCTGGCCAAACGATTCCTGATCGGTGATATTATTGAAATCATCAAGCGTTATTCTTATAAAGTCGACGTCGCAGAAACGTTCGTAATCAACGGCAGCCAGCCATATTACACAATAGCATTTAATCCGATTCCGATAGGCGTGGCCACCGCAAGCCGAATTAACGGTATCAATTTCATGACTGTGATATTAACTGATGAGAAAGGCGAAATCATCAGGTCCAAGGATGCGTATTTACCGGGGTTGAATTATGTGCTCTGGAAGATTAAGCGTGGCGAAGCGCTTTTAGGAAACATTGATTATATCCTTCTTGGGGGGGAGGTTCGTACCCAGCCGCCCGCCGCCAAGCCAGAAAAAACGCCGCCGCCCGCCACTAAGAAAACAGAGATGCAGACACCAAGCGGCTTTTATGAACAATGGAGAGTTCTTCAGCAGAAAAATAAGAAAGATGCAAACATTGCTTTACGGAAGTTATTAAAGACGCGTTACGGTATAGACCTGGAGACGCCCAGATCTAGTGGATACATCCTAGCGCATTTCAGCGAATTATTCGCTTTTCTTATTTCTTATGTGCCAGAGGATGTATTGCAGAAAGCAGTGCGGTCTTTTGCGCTGGGCGAATCCTTAGGCTATCTATTTAAAGATGATATCGGATACTATGATATAGGGGAGAAAAAAGTTTCCATCGGCCCTGGCGCAGTAGGGTATTGGGATTTATACGGCTTGGCGCGGATTTTCCTGCATGAAATAGGGCATGCCTTTGAAGAAACGCTGACTGCGCAGGAAAAGAAGGATACCGAAGACGCTTACTTCAAGGCTGAGGAAAACGGCTTTAGTATGTTTTTGGAAAGAGACAACGAAATTTTATTTCCGGGAGCAGTGCGCGCCATAAGAGGATATACCAAGATAGATTATTCTGCAAGCCAGTTCCGGGCAGAGTTCTTCCGCCAGTTTGTCTTGAATAGGCAAGATTTACTAGCCAGGATAAAGAAGGAAAGTAACTCGGTTGTACAGCAAGAACTCCTACGTATTTATCAAATTTATGAGAAGAAGTTTACGACAAAGCTTGGGACAGTTGCTGAGGTGGACCTTGATCAGTTGGCCAAAATATTTGCCAGGATTACCGAGAAGGCTGAGCAGGGAGATAAAAAAATAGCCGGCTTGGAAAAAAGTTATGCGGTCATAGGGGAATTTCGGGGCGCAGAATCTTACTTTATTAGCTTATATGGCATTACCCTTAAAGAATACGACCTCCTCCGTAAGGGCGGAAGAGTGACGATGGCGCGTATCCGGGATTATATTCGGGATGAAACCATTGATGATTATACTGACTCATCCTTGTTGGGGTATTTATTGGATGTTTGGGTCGCAGTAACCGCTGCGTCTGACGCGCAGAAAGAGCAGGCGCGTAGCCAGCTTTTTGCTGTACTGGTTAAGATAAGAGATAAGGCAGGCCCGCAGGGCAGAGAATTCGTAGTTGGCGATAGGGCATGCCAACAGGTATTTGGGGTGCCTCTTTTGGAACTTCCTCAGGTAGAACCGTCAGCCGCCGAAGAGAAAGTAGCGCCGCGTCCCGCCGAAAACGAAGAGGCGCCCGCAACCGA
>Ga0268276_1002385_pt1 | contig 16113 bp, 11 predicted proteins | sample saktaG_4_FD_190145 | JGI IMG/M metagenome (GOLD analysis project Ga0268276, IMG submission 190145) | Saline water microbial communities from Sakinaw Lake, British Columbia, Canada - sak_2010_1_5_45m | ecosystem: Environmental > Aquatic > Non-marine Saline and Alkaline > Saline ...
TCATATAGAATATCGAAAAACCCAACCAATCTTTCACCTTGTTCTCTTGCTTCGGCGTTAGTCAAATCTTGATCAAACTCTTTTTTGAAGATTTCTTTATACTCCTGTATCGCTTTGTTGGATAGCATAATTAAGTTGTCAGTCTCGGATCAATTGGAATCATGTTTGGTAAAGGTGTTGTTGATTCTTCTTCCTCCAAATCAATTGATCCAGAAGTATTAGGAATTATTGTGTTTTTGTCGGTGCATCCGGCAGGGACGGGAAGCATTCCAAATATTTTTCTCCAGTCTCGCAAAGGAGCCGCTTTATCAAAAATTTCGTTATATAAATCTATATATTTATTTCTTTTTTCCCTTGCCTCATAAAATTTTGCGCTAAGCTCTTCATTTGGAATTTTATTATCATACAGTTTCAGCATATAAAAAGCCTCATCTCTATAACCTTCATACATTCTCAACTGATACACACTTGCTTCTTTAACATACCAGGGTTCAATAAGTTTAAAGTCCCAACGATTGATATATTTTTTATCCGCTTCAAGCCATTTATCTTCTTCAGGAACGTAGGCTCTCATTCCTGAGATATATTCTTCCACAAAACTTTCAACTTCTTTATCAGTATATTTTTTGGTGCTATTGATAGCGTCAGCAAATTTCAAAAAAGAATTTTTGTAACTTATTAGATGAGGATGAACCTTAAGGCATCTTTGTTCAAATATTTTATTACCCTCTAAGGCTAAGGCATGAAGTTTATAAATATAAAGGCCAAACGTTAATAGACATAAAACTAAGAACAACAAAATTACTTTAATTATCTTTTTCATTTTCTTAGATTCTCATTGGCAAGATTAATAAGTAATGTGTCTAGTTGTCTGCAGCCTAACGAGACATTATATTTTATATGAATCTCATCTTGAGCTTTAAGGCACTTGTTATAGAACGAGGCATAGCTTTTATCAGATAGATTATTATTAATTTCTCTTATCATCATTCCGATATTCAGTTCCTTAAATAGAAGACCAATTCCCTTAGAAGATCTAGAATCATACATAAAAAACATATTCGGCAGATGAAAGTGAAGATATTTTGAGGCAAGTGAACGTTTCTTTGATCCAGAAATTCTTTCGAAAAGATCTGTTATCTTTTTGTGCACTGACAAATATGTGTCCTTTGTCCCTTTGCTCTTACAGCTCTGTATCCATTTATCAATGCCACTTTGCTTTATTTGAGGAATAACAACTCCCAAATAAAAATCATCATTAATAATTTCATCTTTTCCTTTTCTTCGCTCGATTGAAGCAGCATAAGCTCTTCCAATAAGCCAAATTTTTGCAGCTATTTCATTGTCTGTTTTATGATGGGGGTAGTCTTTACATAATTTATATAAAACAGAATTTCCTAATGTCCAGGGATCATTTTTTAAATTCTTTATTTTTGAAAGTAAATTATTCATATTTTCTTACAGCCTTTCGATATTTACAAAAATCACAATCTGGATTTGATTCTGGGATTACATCCGAATCAAGACACCTCTTAATTTCAAAAATAGTCGGCTCTACCCAAGAAGTATCGCCCTTGTGAGAAATTATTTGTAATTCAAATTCAAGTCGGGCATCAAATTTATCTCTGTTCTTTCCGGCGTTGGCATAGACAAAGTAGCCAGTCTCGTTAACCTTAAATCCCTTCTGACGGAATATCCATTGATAAACTTCCAATTGTTTTTTGTAACCCTGCTTATATTCATCTTCTAAAGAGATTTCGGCCGAAGTACTAGTCGACTTATAATCGACGATAATTAGTTCTTCTTGTTTGTTTATCCAAACATCATCAATAATCCCACAGATTTCGAGATTAGTGGCTTTATGGATAATTGAAGCTCCTTTATATTTATAAACATCATCACGCCAGATGGGCAAGTCTGGGTGACTAAGGGGTATCGCATCAATGCCATATTTAATCATCAACTCATGTCTTTGACCATTTTTTCTTAACAAATCGAATTCATTCTTAAGAAGAGCATCTACAGCCGAGTTTAAAGAGAAACCCGGCATTCCGGGCTTACCCAAACCAAGTTTACGGTCTAGGTAGAAACATCTTGGGCACTCTAAAAATAAATCGATTTTCGATCGGCTAATACTAAAAGGTTTTTCTAAACCCTTTTGATATAAATTTCCTTTTCTTTGTTTATATTTATTCATTTAGCTTTTTCACCTTCAAATGTTTTAATCAGTGAAGAAAAATCACTAGATTTATATTTTACAAACTTCTCTTGCTCGATATATAACCAATGGAATACAGATTTATTTTGTTTTTTGTTAATATCTTCGCACCATTGAATTAATCGCTCCAACTTAAGAGAAGCATCAAAGTCTTCTAGCCCTTTGGTTTCAATTATATAAATCTCTTTTTCATTTCTTTTTACAATAAAATCTGGATAATAATCTCTTATATCACCGTCTGCATTTTGATAATCAATCTTAAAATGTACGGCCAGATAGTTTTTTACATAAGATATGATATCTTCACAATTTTCTAAAAAAGCAGCGAATTCTAATTCAAAATGACTATCACCAAAAATTTTATTAAATACGCTTTTTTGAGGGATCAAGTATTCTTGGGCCTTAGCAACAAAGGGTCGAACTTCACTTATTTTTAAATAATTTTTTATTTCCGCATTGCCCTTATCAACAACTGTCAATTTATTTATTTCTTTTTTAGAAGTCTCAATGATAGTTTTTGTGGCTTCTAATTCTGATAAATTACGTAAGGTATTCATACTTTCTAATTGAACTTCCTTGCCAAATAGGAAACTTTTAACAAAATTCTTTACTTTCCCAAATAAGATGTCATATCCACTTACTAAACGAAGCTCCTTCATTATTGATTGAGTAAAATATCCAATAACACTTTGATAATTAGGAAGATTATTCTTGTCTAATTCTGTTACATGAGTGATCTCTCCGGTTGTAATATCACGAAAGACAATTTTTCTTTGTTCTTCTTCAGAAAACTGCTTATATGTAACAGGTTTAAACTCAAATTTATCAAGATTTAGATTAATGAGATTTTTATATTCACGGTAAATTCTGGGCGTTAAAATTGGAATATGAATATCAAGTTTTTCAATATCTTTTTTAGTATTTTGTTTATCAATTTCAATTACTAATGGTGCATTTGCAGGACTTTTGTCGCTCATCTTTCTGTATTCCAGTTGAACACCTTCATTCTTGATTGACTCGACAAAATCCATAAAGGCATCCGTACCAACAACACTGAGGGGTTCAGCAATATCTTCTCCCCAGTACATTCTTCTTAAACCTCGACCAAGAGTTTGTTCTGGTAAAATATTTGCTGCAGCGGTATAAGCCCGAAGTCCAACAATAGTTGTTACATTTCTAACATCCCAGCCTTCCTTCAACATCATGACAGAGACAATTGCTTTATATTGGCTTTCGTCACTATCAATACTATTTGCTGCTTTTCTAAGTTTTTCTAATTCATCCTTATCATCTTTCCCTGTAACTACTTCAGCAATTTCTCCATTTACTTTCGTATGAATCACAAGGACTTTTCCCTTTAAGTCTTGATAACGATTTTGAAGATATTCGGCTACCAAATTACAATTTTTAGTATCATCAGTCATTACAAATAAAATTGCTTTTTTACCAGCTTTAGAATTCTCTTCAAAAGCCTTTTTCCACTCCAAATATCCAAGATGAATATAGTCTTCATATTTCTCAGTAAAATTAGAGCTTTTTTTCTCAATCAGCTTTGCCCTGCTTGGATTATCAGGAAGAACCGGATGTTTCACAATATTTTGGTATATTGCTTCAACTAAAGGATAATCGACAATAGTTTGAACAAAAATTGAACCATTGTTATGCCTTGGCGTTGCTGTTGTATCAATTTGTAGAGCGAGTTGACCGCCTTTAATTTTAAGGTTGTTATGGATATCTTGGATTGATTTAAACCAAGCCATCCTTTCATCATGGATATGGTGTGCTTCGTCATTGAAAACGACCAATTCGTTAATATCCCTTACAATATCACTCAAGTTGACCTTTGATTCCTGTGTTTCACCGGTTGGTTTTTTACCTAAGAAATAATCTTTCGTGTCTTCATCTTGATAAGAAGGTGTTGAATTATTGCTTTCATATACTCTATGAATATTGGTAAGAAATATGTTTCCGGTCTTTTTAACTACTTTTACGCTATCTTGAATATGTAGAGTACATTGGAAATCATCTTGCCAATCTTTTCCTTCATAGCCATTATCGGGAATGATAGGGTCATCGTGATAAATCTTCAAGCCATCAAAATCAATTCTTAAACGGTCCAGAACAATAATGTTTGGAGCAATAATTAGAAAGTTACGAGCAAGTGGTGAATTCTCTTCATAAGTTTTATGAAAATAACTCCAAGCTAGCAAAAGCGACATAACTTTAGTTTTCCCAGTACCAGTAGCCATTTTAATAACAAATCTTCTCCAGTCTTCATAGAACATCCCAACACTTATAGCGCCAGAGGCATCAAATCTTAAAAGGTCATATTTATCTTTAACATTAACTACATCGATCAAATAAATTACAGTTTCAACGGCTTCTCTTTGTGCAAAGAAATATTGGAATTTGGTAGTTTCACCATTTAATTTCGTTTTTATGTGTTCCTTTTGAAACCACCACCTCAATAGTGCCTTACTTGTGTTAGTTGCTCCTTCATATTCTGTATCTCGCCATTTTTTAACAAGTCTTCTTAAGTTAGCGACCAAAGGAGGAAGTAGTTTTTCGTAAGTTTTCTCTCTTAAGGCTTCATCAGCCGGAAACCAGCGAGTTTCTGGGTCTAAAATTGCATATGGTGATTTCGGGAAATCTTTATGTAATGCCATAATTAGATATTTACTTCTATTATTTTCATTGTGTCATTGCCAAAAATATCAACTACCTTGACGGCTATTTTTCTTCTACCTGGATTAAGTTGTTTTGAAATACTTGTTAATTCAATATCTCTGTTTTTCTTAGTTCTGAAAGATTGCCATTCATTCTCAAAGATATAATCACCAGTCCACCTCTCCTCAAAATTACTGAAATCAAGTTGTGTGGGATCATCTTCGCCAATTAACTTCTTTTGTATCGGTTTAGCATCGGCTTTCAAAACCCGAATTATTTCTTTCTTACTTTCAAAGTCAAAATCTACTGCCCAATAATCTATCCAATCGGTCCACTTCTTGGTAAGCACTTCTTTGGACACGATTCCATCTTTATCTTTTGACACCTTAATGATTTGACCATTTTCAATTACTACTTTTTTACTTCCGTTCCTCAGCAATGATTCAACTTGAGCAATTGATTCCTGATTGTAAAAAACTGAAAAATCAACCAACTGAACAGATAAACTACCTTTTTTAATTATTGGTTTAACTTCTATATAGCAGATATCATGGAATACCACTTGGTTTTTCTCAACTGCCCTTTTATCAAAAACGTCCGGAGGAATATATTTCAAGGATAAGTCTATTCCCTTATCTTTCGCTTGATCCATGATATTGGGAAATAAGCCCATCTCAAACTCAAAAGCCAAAATATCGGCTTTAGTCAATTTCTTTGCAATACATTCGTTGATTGCTTCTTCAACGAATAAACGAGTTACCGGAAGATTAATTGGACCAATTGAAACCATTCGGCCTGACTTTTTACCGTAGAAAGTTTCAAATCCTTCAACACTTTCTGCTTTATATGCTTTTAGTATTAAATCAACAAAATCCTTTTCCCTTTTTTGAGCCTGTTTTTGTTGATCACTTGAAGTCAAATTCGGGTTGATTCCTATATAATGTTGTCTTTCATACTTTCCAAGGTTAAGTATTTCAAAAGCAAGATAATCCTTACCCTCTTTTTTTAATTGCCTTTGTGTTTCTATTAAACGCTTACGAGTAGTATGAATTGAAAACTTACCTAAATCAGCCCCAATCCACTTTCTTCCTAATTTTTCAGCAACAGCTAATGTTGTTCCACTACCACTAAAAAAATCAGCTACAATATCACCTTCTTCTGACGAGGTTAGAATAATTCTCTCTAGAAGCTTTTCGGGTTTTTGAGTTGGATAACCAGTATCTGTCTTTGCTTGGGTATTTTCTGGTGCTATGTCGCTCCACCAATCATTGTAAGGAGTTTCCGCTTCTAAATCATATTTTGTTCCATCGCTTCTTCTCCCTGAACCTGTTTGTGAATACTGTCTCATTTGAGGATGAAATAAACTTGCCGAATTAGTACTCAACGGCCTTTTAACATAGAAGAAAATATCATCATGTTTTCTTGGGTATGCCGATTTTGAAATGCCCCCACCGGCATAACACCAAATTATTTGGTTAATAAAAGCTTCGCGATCAAATATTTCGTCAAGTACAAGACGAGTATAAGCATTAACCCTCCAGTCGCAATGAACAAAAATGCTTCCATCATTTGCTAATAAATCCCGCATGAGTCGAAGTCGCTCATACATCATTGCGATCCAACTATCAGCCCCCTTACCCCAAGTATCCCGATAAGCCAACTCTTCAAGGACAGAAGGCTCTTTTGTTAGAGTTTCATCTCCAACTTTAATATCCATAGAAAAATCTGCACCAACATCAAAAGGTGGATCAATATAAATAAGTTTTATTCCACCTTCTTTTTCTATTTCTTCACGAAGTGGCCCATTTTTAAGACTTGAGAGAATTAGTTTGTTATCACCCCAAATAAGCTTATTCGTCCAACCTTTAATTTGTCTTCCTCGCTCATCAAAATCAAACAAACCCATCTGCAATTTTGTATCTTTTTCTGCTCTTGTTTCGTCTATCTGTTCAATCACCTGAAATGGAAGTACAATATCGGTTACATCATTTGTCTTACCATTCCAAACCAACTCTACTTCTCTTTTTTCTTCAAACAGCTTAAAACGGTATTCATCCGGTAATGGCTTACCAGCTTCAAGAAGTTTAGTTATATCCCTTATTTCGTTATCACTTAGAATCATATTTTTACTAAGTATCTATTAAATTGAATTACAAAGCTCTGGATCTATTTTAACACTTCCAGCTTTAATGTGTGTGTATATATTTTTGACAAGTTCTATTTAACTTATCAATAAGTCAAACGAAGTCATACTAAGTGAAGATAAGTCTAATAAAGGGCCGAATCTATGGGAAAAAGTACTTGACAAACAAATTTATAGTGTTATTATATTATTAGTTTCATAAGAAATTCGAGGTGTACTCGTTAAAGGACTCAAAGAAAGGAGTCCTTTTTTGATAAAGAACAAATTAAACATCAAGTACATACTCGTAGAAGATTTAATTCCTTCTGTTTATAACCCCAGAAAGTGGAACGATGAAGCTGTTGCTGATTTAACAGAAAGTATCAAAAAATATGGTTTTGTGGACCCTCTATTAGTTAATTCAGCTGAGAACAGGAAAAACGTTCTTATCGGAGGTCACTTCAGGCTAAAAATTGCCAAAGACCTTGGGTATAAAGAAGTACCTTGCCTTTATATAAATATCCCTGATATTGAGAAAGAAAAAGAATTAAACATACGCTTAAATAAAAATTTAGGGGAATTTGATTTCCAGCTGCTTTCCAAATTCGATGAAAGCTTTTTATCTACAGTGGGATTTTCTTCTGAAGAGCTCGATGAAGTTTTTACTATAGATATGACCCCCGAACAATTTGATCTGGAATATGAGTTAAAAAAGCTAGATATAAACAAAATAAATTTTCAGAAGGGTGATGTTTATGCATTAGGAGATTCACTGTTAATGTGTGGCGATTCAACCGTTGAAGCTGATGTATTGAAGTTAATGGGTGGGGAAAAAGCTGATATGTGTTTCACTGATCCTCCCTATATTTTAGATTATCTTCGCGGAAAGAAAAAACATAATGGGGCCGTTACTGGGTTTGGAGCTAAAAGGGATCGTAGATATTTGGAAACTGACGTATTGCCTCCTGATTTCACAGAAAAATGGATGAGTAATGTTGCTAAAATACAAAAACCAGACTTTTCTATTATTATTTTCGAAAATCCGAAAAACCTGCGAACTATCTGGAACACTTTAGAAAAACATTGGAAGTATCGTAATACTATTATTTGGCATTTACCTAATAGAATGCAGGGATTTGCAGCAAAATATAAATTCTTCAATAAATATGATTTTGCGATGTTGGGAACCTCCGGTGGGGTATTACTTAATGCTAAATCTGAAGATGAACCCTTACTTCAAGAAGAGTATGAGAGTGCTTTATTCGCTACATCCGGCAAGCCGATATGGGAGAGTTATAAGAAAGGCAAGAAATATTGCCCTACTGACTTTATTGAATGTAATGCCTCTGACGAAAAAAGTTCAGGGCAGGGCATAATTTTTGGCTGCAAACCTATTGAAATTATCATTCCTTATATTAAGGTCCTAACCAAAAGAAACGATTTAGTTGTAGAGCCCTTTTCAGGTAGTGGAAGTACCCTGATTGCCTGTACAAAAATGAAAAGACGTTGCTATGGAATGGAGAAATCATTCATCTATTGTGAAGTAATCAAAAAACGCTGGGAAAATTTAACTGGATTGAAAGGAGTCAAAATAAATGGATAAAAAATGCCAAAGGACAATTCAAAAAAGGATTTCTGAAGATAAGCAAAAAATATTAGAAAATTTAAAACAGATTCCCATCATCTCCGTTGCCTGTCAAAAAGCAGGCATTGGGAGAGCAAGTGTATACAGATGGAAAAATCAGGATAATTTTTTTTCTAAAGAAGTTGATAAAGCACTCCAAGAGGGCAAGCAGCTTATAAATGACCTCGCGGAAGGTCAGTTGATTAATGCTATCAAGGAACAGAATATGACGGGAATAATTTACTGGCTTCGCAATAATCATCCTGGTTATGCAGATAGAATTGAGCTGACTCATAAAACAGAAAAGGAAGAATTATCTCCCGAACAAAAGGAGCTCGTCAAAAAAGCGATTGCACTAACCCATGGAGACAGTTTAACTTAATAAAATGAAGAAAAAATCTGATATTCAAAAAATAATTTGGCAGATTTACAAAAGTAAAGCGTTTAGAACGGAACTGGCTAACAAAGATATTTTCTGGTTTTTCAGTATTTATTTTTCCCATTATATTCAATATGAAAGTGCTGAATTTCAGAAAGAAATTTTTAAATTAGTATCTGATGAAACTATTCCGATTGTTGTAATAACAGCTTTTCGCGGAAGCGCTAAAAGTACAATTTGTACTTTGGTCTTACCTATTTGGGCTATTGTTGGAAAATGGCAGAAAAAGTATAGCGTGATAGCTTGCCAAACCCAACCAAGGGCTAGAGATACTCTGGCAAACATTCGAGCAGAACTTGAAATGATGGGAATATTGGTTGAAGATTATCAACCACGAGAGGGGAAAACCGACAAATGGAGTGAGAACTCGATAATAATTCCAAAGTATGGAGCAAAAATAACTGCCATATCTATCGGAGAAAGCATTCGCGGCATGAGACATAAACAATACAGGCCGGATCTTGTAATAGCGGATGATTTGGAAGATGTTCCTTCTTGCAGGAGTGCTGAAAATCGAGAAAAAGTCTGGGAATTCGTAAATGGGGAATTAATACCAGCCGGAGATAAAAACACGAAGTACGTATTTATTGGAAACAAGGTTCATAGTGACTCTCTCATAATGAAACTTAAGGATGCTATTGGATTAAAAAAAATGAAAGGGGTTTATAAAGAATATCCACTGATTGATGAAAAAGGAAAAATTGTTTGGCCGGGGAAGTACCCAGATATGAAAGCAATTGAAAAGTTAAAAGTTACCTACGCCTCGGAAATAGATTTTCTTCGGGAACAAATGCTCATGATTCTTCCCGACGGAGATGCAATTATTAAACCAAACGAAATTAATTATTACGATAAATTACCAGAACAAAAGCCTGAGTTTTTCTTCATAAGTGTTGACCCTGCTTTTTCCGAAAAATCCACTGGTGACTACACAGCCATTGTTTCAGGAGCCGTTTACAGAATCTATAACCAACTTAAAGTCTATATTAATAAAAATCCAATAAACAAAAGAATGAAAGTTGATGAGACAATAGAAGAAATAAAAAACATAAAAATAAGCTTTGGCCAATATGCACTGACACGCATATTTGTAGAGGGAGGTTCAGCCCAAAAAGGTTTAATTGATATGCTTCGACATGAAGGGGTAAATGCAGAAGAAATAACTCCAGGTGGTCAAGACAAAGCATCGAGGCTTCATATATCAAGTCCTTGGATTAAAAATGGAGTCATCCTCTTTCCTAGAACAGGTATAGAAACCCTAAAAAATCAGATTCTATTTTTTGGAACAGAAAAATATGACGACTTGGTTGATGCACTAACACTACTAGTGTTAGCTCTTTTGAAAATTGAAGAGAACATGAAATGCATGCCGATTTTTGTAAAGTCAAATTGGCCTTGGAAGGGAGGTATTAGAATTTGACTTTATGCCCTTTTTAAGTCATCCATTTAAATTAGGAGGTGAATTAGTTATAATTACAACAGTACCTAAACTTAGGATTTAAATTCTAAGCATGGCGATAAAACCAGGTTATGGGACGAGAGCTCCTCGTCTAGCAAACCATAACCTGGTCGTATACCGAAAGGTGTATGGGAATCCGAAAGGATTTCTGGCTGGCGGGGAGCTTTGATCGTATATTAAAGCCCTACCAGCAACAAACCTGGAGGGTAAAATGGCGATCATAATCTCAAAAAACGGAAAAAACGCAGTAAAAATAGATAAAAGTGACTTTGGTCCTGAAAATAATCTTCAACAATATATTTACGATAACCCTGAAAGTATTCCACTTTATGATATTAAAGAAGATATCAGACTTCTTATATTAGCTCGTGAGTTTGCAACTAAAAGCGGACTGATTGATGCTTTGGGAATAGATAAAGACGGAGAGATTTATCTGATTGAAACTAAGCTTTACAAAAACCCGGATAAAAGAACAGTTGTGGCTCAAGTCTTGGATTACGGAGCATCACTTTGGTCGAACTATCGAGATTTCAATGATTTTACGGATCAAATAAGTATTCACACAAATAAAGACTTTAATCAAAGTTTAAATCAAAGACTAAATAACTTTTTTGGGGTTTCGGATGATGAGGCAAGATTACTTTTAGATAATGTCAGAAGAAATTTAAATGAAGGCAATTTCAAATTTGTAGTCCTTATGGATCATTTACATGATCAACTTAGAGATTTAATTATTTTCTTAAATAATAATAGTGAATTTACTGTGTATGCAGTTGAACTTGAATACTATAAACATCAAGACTTCGAAATATTAATTCCTAAGCTATACGGAGCAGAAGTTAAAAAAGACATTGGAAAATCCGTATTTCAAACCATACCAACAGACGAGGATTTTATCAAAGCATTTGAAGGAAAACCAGAACAAGACAAAATAAGACAATTAATTACCTTCTTTAATGATTTAAGGGAAGGGAGAAAGGAAATCGAACATATAACCGTTGCTAAGACCCCTAAAAATATAAATATATATGTAACAACCAGTTTTAACGACAAAATAACAATTTCTCTTCCTATTACATCTGGAAACCAAGGATCAAAATTGGATTTTTGGGGAACAAAAAATACAGATGTAGAAGCAAGACGAATTATAAAAGAAATAATTCCTGAAGTAGAAATATCTGATGAAATGACGACTTCTTTCGGTGTAATAGCTAAGTGGAAGATGAAAAATTACTCTAGCGGAGTTTTTGAGAGGCTTTTAGATCAACTTTCAAAGATTTAATCTTGCGTCTGGACTTCACCCACCCTTGCGGTACTCTCCCTTTAAGATGCAAATAAGCCAAAGCCAGGAACAAAATACGACTTCTATTGAATATTGTCTTTATGCAAGAAAGTCTTCAGAAAGCGATGAAAGACAGGCAATGAGTATTGATAGTCAGATAAAAGAAATGAGTGCTTTGGCAGCTAAAGGAGGTCTAATTATCAAAGAAGTTCTTCGAGAAAGTCATTCAGCAAAAGATTCAGGACAAAGACCGATGTTTATGAAACTTCTTAGAGACATCAGAGAAAATAGGTTTAATGGAATTTTGACTTGGGCTCCAGATAGACTTAGTAGAAACGCAGGAGACTTGGGAATACTTGTAGACCTTATGGATCAAGGAAAACTTCATCAAATTAAAACCTTCTCTCAAAGCTTTTCAAATAATCCCAATGAAAAGTTCTTGCTTATGATTCTCTGTTCACAGGCAAAGCTTGAGAATGACAACAGAGGAATAAATGTAAAACGAGGTATTCGGGCTAAATGTGAGATGGGTTGGAGACCAGGTGTAGCTCCACTTGGTTATATGAACAGAGCTTTTGGAGGGAATAAAGATATTATTATTGACCCAGACAGAGCTCCAATCGTTCAAGAAATGTTTCATAGAGTGGCTGAGTTTGGTCAATCAGGGAGGACTCTTAAAAAATGGTTAGACAGGATAGGACTAACAACCAAAAACCAGAAAAAGTTAACTCTTAGTATGATTTATTACACCCTTAAAAACTCTTTTTATTACGGTAAATTTAAATATGGCGATAAATGGTATACAGGTTTGCATAAGCCACTTATTTCTGAAGAGACCTTTAATAAAGTTCAGAAACAATTGGTTGTACCGAGAAAATCAAAGTGGGGTAGTAAGGGATTCGCTTTTAAGAGTTGTTTCAAGTGTGCAACATGTAATTCCTCTATTGTTGGTGAGGAAAAATACAGAAGAAGATTAGACGGAAGTGTACGTCATCACATTTATTATCATTGTTCAAGACAAGTTAATTATAATTGCTCTGAACGGTATATAAGTGAAGAAGAACTGATACAACAATTAATTAAAATAATAAGTTCAGAAGAATTTGAATTGATGAATGTAAACGAGAAAGTTTTGGGTATGTATGAGAGTTACAAAAAAATTGCTTACGAGATACTAATACAAACAAATCTTGGAGATGAAAATACAAGAATTACGCTAAAGAGTTTTGGTATATATATTTTGAGGAATGGATCAAACAAAGAAAAAGCGGATTTTGTACAAGGTTTACCGATAAACATGAATCTACATAATCGAAAGCTTCAATATTCTAATCACTCGTAGCTTATACTAATTAGGTGATTATCAAAGTTGTTTATCATTTTTTTCTAGTTTTACTTATAATATTCCCGAAGATTGTATCTATGAAGCTAATCCGTATTTTTTCTGTCTTGCCAATAATGCATTTTCACCTCCATCAAGTACATCTAAAACTGCAGATTTAATTTTACTGTTAGAATATGATAAAAAACCTCTATTTACTACTTCTCCTTTAGTTCCTTTGGAATCAACATGAATAATTAACTCTGCGTCAGTTAAAACAACAAGGTTAGCATTATGTGAAGTAAGAATGAATTGTTGTGAATGTTTTTTTATTAGAAATTGTGGTGCAATAAAATCGGCAATATGGCGATTGTCTAAATTATCTTCCGGTTGATCAATCATTAATGGGCCTTTGTTTATTCTTAAAAGAAGAGGAAAAACAGCAGTACACCTCTGTCCTGCTGATAAATTTTGGATTTGGACTGGTGTTTTATCTGATAACATCATCGAAATTTCAATATCATCATCGTCAATTATCTTTAAGAAGTCTATAAATTCAGTTTTATATAATAATTCCTCTTCTTTTATATCAGTATTAATATCAATATTTTTAAAACTTTCAAATAATTTTTTTAAATTCTCGTAAGTTTCTTGTTTGCCAAATTTACTTATAAAGCTTAAAATTTCTGCTCCCTCAGACCCATATTTATTTTTAAAACTTTCTAACTTGTTATTATTTGAGTGTCGAAGAAATTTTAAACTGATATTTGGGATTTCTTTATTAATTTTATTAACTTCCTTTTCTCTAATCTCACATATTTGATTTCTTGCCAAACAGACTTCTTCACATAATTTATAAATGATTTCGGCTATTTGTTTCATCTCATTACCTATTAGCAAACACTCATTCTCTATATCAGGTAATTGCTTTGTTTCTTCAATAATTTGAATTTGCTTCGATAATATTTCCCTATCTTCTTGTGACAAAGCATTAACTTTTTTGTCATATGTTTTTATTCGAAATTCAGAAAGAGCCTTGTTAATTTTAATGATATTTTCAGTTACTATTTTTTGTATGCCATTTAATTTTACAGTCAAATCAGACTTACTTTTATACTTGATCTTATCTATATTTTGATATTGATCTTTAACAGTTTTAATTATGTTTTGTAAATCTTTTGGGTAATCAGTAGGGGTATTAAATTTATCACTTATTCCAGAAAAGTGACTTTCAATTGTAGAATTTAAATCATTAGTAATTTTTACTAATTGATTAGATATACTGTTAATTTGTTGTTCACAAAAAATATATTTCTCATAATCGTTTTGTAAATTTAATAAATTACTATTTTTTAGTTTTTCAAGCTTATTCTTTTTATCTCTTAATAACTGTCGTTCGCTAATTTTATCAGTTAGTTTCTTAATTTTTATTTGGAATAAAGGAAGTTGTTCACGGGCCAAATCGATTTTAGTGTCAATTGTTTTATAAAGATCCTGTATCTTAATTTCATTAGCACTTCTATCAATAAGATTAGCTCTCGCAGTAGCACTGTCAGCAACAGCTTCAATTTCATGCCATCCAAGTATAGATGTTGTAAAATTAGCATCTTCCATATTATCAATTTCTTTTGAATTATCATTTTCTTCAATTACTCTTAAACGTGTTGGAGAGTCTGCTCTTCGAATCAGTATCGCTTTAGATCCATCAGACCTTTTAATAAGACATTCAACATATCCACTTGCACCAAGAATATAATCTAAGTGTTTATTTACAGTATCTTTTCTATCAACTGGAATATAAGTTCCGAATATAAAACGAAGACATTCTAATATTGATGTTTTACCTGATCCTTTACAACCAATAAGACAATTCATCGACCGATTAAAATTAATCCATTGATCTTGAATAAATTGACCAGTAATATGAAGACCTATTATTTGATTGTATTTTTCTGTTGGATTATCTAACAACACTCTGTCTCTGAAAGTTAATCCAGCTTTAAGTTCATCAAATGTATTATTTTCTGTCTTAATCCATGTATATCGATTTCTCTGTATTATATGGTTGTGATGATGAGCATCACTTGACTGGATACAAGTTACTTTAGGAATAAGGATACCTTCTTGAGTTTTTTTATCACCAGTGAAAAAATCAGCGGTCGATTTTTGTCGTACTTCTAATGCAGAAAAAGTTGATTTATTAATAAATCCTAAAAAATCCTCATCGGCGTAAATATCGTCGATGCTTCTTGATGTTTGTGGCGATTTTGTTTGATGTAGATGAGCGGGAATAAATAATGCACCATTTGAGGTAAAATATTTACTAACATCTATGACATCAGACTCGTATCCTGAGAGTTGTTTATTATCTTTCCATCTAAGATCCTTTTTTGCTTTTTCTAAAATAAAGTTATAATCATTTGTTTGATCAGGATCTATAGCAATAATAGAGTGAAAATAGTAATTACCTACAACTTTCTTGTCTTTGCCTAATGCATTTACAAATATGTTAATTTCTGCACCAGGAATTAGATAAGTTTGGGGACAAAAAATATTTATTTTTTTAAGCAATTCTTTGCTAGGAAACTTTTGATGTTCAAGTATAACTGCAAATGAATAGTTCTGATTATTTAGTGTTTTCCCTAACTGTTCTAGTGCGTCTTTTCCTGTATATTCATATTCAGGATCTTCAGGTGAATGTATCTGAAAATCTACTTTTTTAAAGCAACCTCCATCTGAAATCCCATATTTCTTTAGTTTTTTCTCAAAATCTGAAATTTGCATATAGTTAGATTAACGAATCTTTAATTGAATAGCTAATTTTTACTTAATAGTACTTTAGGTAGTACGGTCTATGTTTACATAGCCCTATTCTGCTGCGGGACTAGGATTCGAACCTAGACCTCCGATTTCAGAGACCGGCGATACTACCATTAATCTATCCCGCAAAATAATATTCTCGAAAAAAGATTAATTTTTTA